>Ga0182012_10000538_pt1 | contig 41727 bp, 33 predicted proteins | sample 612S2SmetaG_FD_120486 | JGI IMG/M metagenome (GOLD analysis project Ga0182012, IMG submission 120486) | Permafrost microbial communities from Stordalen Mire, Sweden - 612S2S metaG | ecosystem: Environmental > Terrestrial > Soil > Wetlands > Permafrost | place: Sweden: Stordalen | collected... | reverse complement strand
TTGCGTATGGTAAACGCAAATCATGAGTATTGGCCGATCGCGCTCTATCACCTTGCGCCCGCCCTCCAGAGCGCCAAACTCAGCTCCTTCGATATCCATCTTGAGCATGGTCATGGGGGCATTGGCAAACAACTCGTCGAGTGGGATGCCTTCCACCTCGACTCCCCCCTCCGAACATATTTTTGACCCAAGGCCGCCGGTGACTTCAAAGCGCAGTTTGGTTCTCTCGCGACTGATGGCGCAGTCAAGCACCTGAACTTTATTTCGGATGCTGGGAGACTGAGCGTCCAGATAGGCGTGGAGCCTTCCCCGTGAGATCGGATCGGCTTCAACGGCATAAATCTTCCTGAAAGCATCGCCGACGCGGACCACCAATTCCTGCACGGTGTCACCATCGAACGCGCCACAGTCGACCAACACTTCCTTGTCGGTTACAGAAAATAGATCCGGCGCGAAGTAGGAGTTATCTTTAGATCTGCCCGGCATAAAGGAAGCATCCCCCGTCGAGTACCAATAAAGAAACGATCTGTAGATATTCAACGACAGCTCATCGGCCCAGAGAGTTTCTGCATCGAGGACACTGGCTGCGCTTTCCAATAATTTGTGTGGATAATCATTCAGAAGAAAGGGAATGAATCGGCTTGCGAATCGCCAATAGACAGGGGAGTAGGATGAAATATTTGCGCAGCCCAGCGCCTTCAACTGTTCAAGGCTCTCAACATACCAATGAGCGGCATTCCAGATGGTAATGATAAACAAAGCTTTGCTTCCATACCTGGCTGCGGCATCCGCGGGAGAAAGAACCTCACACCCCTCGATGGTCGTGCCCCATCGGCGTTGATCGTTGTCGGAAAAGCAAAGTGGCTCGACGCCGATTCCGCGCAGCTCTTCCAATGTGCTCCTGCCCAGGCCGCCGGCCCCGAACAGTACGACTTGATTGTGCTGCCGGGCCAGAAGCGCTTCCAGCGATTCCCGCTCCCTCTTGAGCACGTCGGCCACTGATTCTTGAAGCAACTCCCGAATAGGCGGTGGATTGTGCGTCATCGAAATCTCCGAAATCCTGTGTTTGATGCGTTCAATTGGATTACTCGTCCAGTGGCTTGACGATCATGTTGGCAAGGAATTCTTCCCGCGGCAGGAAGGGGAACAGGTCTTCGAGTGGCTTGGAACCCATCGAGCCATCGGCGCGGATATAGGACGAAGCGCGAGGGATGCGTTCCTCGTTCAGAGCAATCATGACCTCGCACAGGATCGGTCCGTCGGTACTGAGAACCGCGCGGATCTGGCTGTTGAGATTCTGCTTGTCCTCGATACGTGTGTACGGAATGCCATAGGCTCTGGTGACGGCTTCAAGATTAGGCAGTGTCATGCCGCTGCTCTTGTCTGCGCCCACCAGCAGATTGAAGTAGCCGCTCTGCGAGGCACGGATAGATCCGTACCCGTCGTTATTCGCGACAAAACACTTGATGGGCAGAGCGAGGCGCTCAACCGTCGCCAGCTCCTGCACGTTCATCTGAAACCCGCCGTCCCCGTCTACGCAAATCGTTCTGCGGCCAGAGGCCACGGCCGCGCCGATTGCGGATGGAAGCGCGAATCCCATGGAACCGGTTCCGCGATTATGGAAACAGCGCTGCGCTTCCTTGATCTTCAGGCAGAGTAGGAAGATTTCGATTGCAAATCCGGAGCTGCCGGGAACAATCAGATCGCCTGCGGCGAGTTCGTCGCTGAGCGCCTCGGAAAAGTGGTACATGCTGAGCGAGCCTGCCAGATTGCGGTGCTCCTCGAGCACCAACGGATACTTTGCCTTCCAGGCAGCGCTGGTTTCAATCCAGGGTTCCCAGCGGTTGCGCTGCACGGAACCCATCTGCGCCTGAAGCTCCAGCAAGAAGTCCTTCGCATCCGAAACTACCTGGAGATGGATAGGGGTCTTCATCTTGCGAATTTCGGCTTCGTCGATATCCACCATGATCTTTACAGCTTCGCGAGCCAGGCGCTCGTGCGAGTATGCGGTGGTGGCCATATCCAGGCGCGATCCAATCACCAGGAGTAGATCGCTATTTTGCAAGGTAAGATTGGCGCCGCGGGGCGCCAGCGATCCAGGACGGCCGAAACAAAGCCGATGCGCGTCGGGGATCAAGTCCAGTCCCAGCCAGGTAGTCAGCACGGGAACGCCCATGGTCTCTGCCAATGCAAGAAACAACTTCTCGGCGCCCGCGCAGCGCACGCCGTTGCCCGCAAGAATCACCGGGCGGGACGCTTTGTTGAGCAGTTGGATGAAGTGAGTGACCTGATCGCGCAGGGAGGACGATGCGACGGTCTTATGTTCGGGGCGAAAGCCAGGCAGAGAATCCGGATCGATTTGCGCGGCTTGCACATCCAGGGGAACGTCGATCCATACCGGACCCCGACGGCCCACATTCGCCAGATAGACGGCCTTCTCGAGGTGATAGCGAATGCTTTGCGGATCCTCGATCGTGACAGCGTACTTGGTAATGGACTTGACGATGCTGACAATGTCGATCTCTTGCGAGCCCAGTATGCGTAAGCCTGAATCGCGCTTGAGGTCTGCTCTCTTGACCTGACCGGAGATAAAGATCACCGGCGTTGAGTCGAGCCATGCACCAGCAACACCGGTGACTGTGTTTGTGCCGCCAGGGCCGGTTGTGACCAGCGCCGCGCTCAAATTATTGGTCACACGGGCATGAGCTTCGGCTGAAATCGCCACTGCCTGCTCGTGCAGGTTGCAAACATAGCTCAGCCCCGCGCAGCGCCCAAGGGCGTCGTTGAGGTGCATCGCGCCGCCGCCGGCCAGCATGAAAACGTGTTTTACATTTTGGTGGGCGAGAAAGTCCATCAGGTACTGCGAAAGTTTAATAGTCACAAGGAATAATCGCTCAACGTTCTGTGTTGCAAAATGGAATCAAGCACTTCGCGCACGGCCCCGCGGCCACCCGGTCTCTGGGTCATCATGTGCGCTTCTTTCTTTACAGATTCCTGTGCATCGGCGGGGGCAACCGCCAGGCCGACAATCTCCATTGCGGGAAGGTCGATAAAATCATCGCCAATAAAACAAATGGCCGACAGTTGCAGTTGGTTTCTTTCCGCGAAATCACGGACCGCGGCAGCTTTATCGTGACATCCCTTGTAGACATCGATGATCTTCAATTTGTCGGCGAGGCGCTGCACAAGCGCCATGCCTGACGGGGTGGAGTCTCCGGAAATCAAGGCAATTCGAATCCCTGATCGAACGGCTAAAGTGATGCCGGTACCGTCGGCGACGCTGAATCTCTTAAACTCTTCACCGTTCGCGCCCCACCAATAGGTTCCATCGGTGAGCACGCCGTCGACATCGATGGCGACGGCGTACAGATCTTTAAATTCCACTGGGCCATTCAAAGCATTAATTCTCCCGGCGCAGGCGAGCGATCATCGGTTTTTCTCTTTCTGCGATCTTCTTTTCGCCGCTGCCCAGGGCTTGCTCGACCAGTCGAATGTCACGCACCAGGCGAGTGATGCCGTTCGGCTCGAGCGAGGCGGCCTGGTCGCTTCCCCACATTGCTCGATCGAGCGTTACGTGCCGTTCCACAATGCACGCGCCCATGGCCACGGCAGCGGCGCTGGTAACGATGCCGGTTTCATGTCCAGAGTAGCCGACCGGAATCCCGTAGCGATCCTTCAGTGTAAAAATGGCGCGCAGATTCAGTTCTTCGTAATGGGCCGGGTAGGTGCTTACGGTGTGCAAAATTGCGAGATTCTCCTTGCCCATCAAGTCGATCACCTTGTCCACGTTTGCCAGTTCGCTCATGCCGGTAGAGATGATCAGCGTCTTGCCGGTACCGCGCGTGTGCTTCATCAGAGCGTCATCGTTTGTGGTCGCGGAGGCTATCTTGAAACAGGGCAGGTCAAACTCTTCCATGAAGTCGACCGAGGGAGCATCCCAGCAGGAGGCGAACCACATGATTCCATTTTCGCGGCAATGATTGTCGATCGCGCGGTATTGTTCGCGGCCGAATTCAACCTTGTCGCGATAATCCATATACGAGATGTACCCCCACGGCGTTTCGCGCATCACTGAACGCTGCGCCAGAGGAACGCAGATCTCCGGGGTTCGTTTCTGAAACTTCACGGCATCGCATCCGGCGGCAACCGAAACGTCGATAAGCTTCTTCGCCAGATTCAGATCGCCGTTGTGATTAATTCCAATCTCCGCGATGATATAACAGGGCTGGTCGTCGCCAACCAGTCTGTTTCCAAGTCTCACTGTGCTCATTCAAATCCTCCTTGGAATACATTGGGCCGCTGTGTCAAGGTGTTGGTTGTCGATCGACTTGGGTACAAGAACGAAATGAGCGAGGTGATATACGTAGTCAGGCTTGTGGTCGCGGAAAATCTTATCAATCATCTCAGGATTCGCGATGTTTTCCTCATAGAATACCGCCGCTGGATTCAGATTCTCCCTGCGTCCGGTGATAAGGTTGTCGACGATCACCACTTTGCCGCCGTGTGCAATGAGGGCATCCGCGATATGCGATCCAATGAAGCCCGCACCGCCAGTGATCAGGAATACCTTGTCCGAAATCAATGCATCCGGCGTGGCGGGCATTGTCTTGGAAGTTAAATCAGGCATAACTCTCTTTTTCTCCAAAGCACTGAAATGGTTTTGATGGGCTCATCCGTGATCGTCGCGCTATCGACCTGCACATTGACTGATCGCTTACCCAATGCTTTGTAGGCGTCTGGTAACAGCGTTAAGGCTAACGGCCGATGAAAGGCCTGTTTGTGCGGCACTTTCTCTTGGTCAGAAGCGAGCAGAATTGCCAATGTACTCAGATTTGCCTGCTCCTGTGGACCAGTTGCAAAGCGGCAGTATATAGGTCTCTTATGCCTACTCCATGCTGTTGACGCAGGTATTCCTGCGTGCCGGAGACTTCGATCGGCTCAGGACGCAAGCGCATCGGTTTGAAATATGAGCAGCTGCGATGTTGAGCGAGAACCTCCGCGGTTTGCGTACCAAGGCCGCCCCAACCATGTTCTTCGATCGTCATCAATGCGGGTGTCTGCTTCACGGCATTGAGTACCGCGGATTCGTCGAAGGGGACAAGATACGGCATGCTTAAAACGGCAGCGGAGATATTGTTTTCCAGCAGTAACGAAGCAACCTTGAGACTACTTTCCAACATGCCCCCGGTCGAAATCAGCGTCAAGTCTGTCCCAGCGCGAACGAGCTGGGCACAGCCGACCCGGAGTTGAATCTCTGCGCCGTGCAATATCGGCTCTCCAGCCTTGCCAAGGCGGATGTAGGCCGGACCTGGTGTTATGGTTGCCAGTCGCGTAACTTCGCGAGCCTCGGCGGGATCTCCAGGGGCGGCAACCGTGATGTTCGGAAGCGTGCTTGTAACCGCTAAGTCTTCTACCCCATGGTGCGTATAGCCGTGGCTGCCATAAGCCAGTCCGCCGCCTACTGCAACAATCTTCACATTCAGATTGTGATAGCAGACATCGTTGCGGATCTGCTCCAGGCAGCGCATGACAGGAAAGTTGGCGATCGAGTAGGTAAAAACGGTCTTGCCTTCGAGCGCCAGTCCGGCGGAGAGGCCGGTCATGTTTTGCTCAGCGACACCCGCATTCAAGTAACGATCGGGAAAGCGATCGGAAAATTGCTCCAGCACCGAGAAGCCCAGGTCGCCGCATATCAGCCAGATTGACGAATCGTTTGCCGCTAACTTGCAGAGTTCGTCAATAAAAGCAGTCCTCATTCGGAGACACCCAATTCTGCAAGAGCGTCCGCCAGTTGCTCATCGCTTGGACTTTTGTAGTGCCAGATCAATTGGTCTTCCATGAAGCTGACGCCCTTTCCTTTGACGGTGTGAGCAATCACTACGATCGGGCGGTCTTTGCCAACCGGCAGCGAGTGGAACGTCTCGGAGATCTGTTGCATGTTGTGGCCGTCCATCTCGCGCACATCCCAACGGAAGGCCCGCAGTTTGTCGACCAGCGGTTCCAGATCGAGAGTATCCTTGGTGCGGCCGAAGCTTTGGATCTTGTTGTAATCAATAATTGCGACAAGATTGCCAAGTCGATGCTGCGGTGCAAAGAGAAAAGCCTCCCAGTTCGACCCTTCGTCGAGTTCCCCATCGCTGAGCAACACAAAGATGCGCCCCGGAAGACCGGCTCGCTTGCGCGCCAAGGCAATACCGCATCCAACTGGAAGGCCGTGACCCAGTGAGCCGCTGGAAAAATCAACGCCCGGCACTCCGCTGGTCGCGTGGCCCTTCAGACGGGCGCCGTTTGCGCAGTAAGTGTTCAGTTCCTCGATCGGAAAGTATCCGCGCTCTGCCAATGCTGCATAGAGGATTGCAGCGCCGTGTCCTTTGCTAAGTATGAATCGGTCTCGCTCCGGCCATTTTGGATTTTCCGGATCTATCTTCATCACCTGCCAGTAGAGGCAGGCCAATATATCCGCCATGGAGAGCGAACTGCCCAGGTGCGAGGCACGCGATTTATGTACCATGCGTACAGCACGGGCGCGGAGGCTCCTGGCTACGGAGAGAAGCTGTTCAGTTTCCAGCAAGTGAATGGCTCTGGCAGCGATACGATGCTACGGTACGCTGAATTCCTTCCTGCAGGCTGATTTGTGGAGCCCATCCGGTGGCCGCCTGCAAACGACGAATATCGGCTACGAGGTGCATGACCTGATCGCGTCGATAGGGCACCTCGCCAAAGCCCAACGGCAACCTAGGATCGATGCTATCACGCAGCATGCTGACAAAATCGCGCAGCGCAGAAGGCTGTCCCGATCCCAGATTGAAGAAGCCAACTGCATCGCTCTCGAGAACCGCGCAAAGCGCAGCCGCGGCATCACTTACATACAGGTAGTCCCATATCTTTTCGCCAGCGGTGAGAGCCGGTTTTTCTCCGCGCAAAAGTGTTTGGATTAATGTGGGAACCATGTGGCGATCATCGTCGCCCGGGCCATAAGCCGAAAGCAATCGAAGCCCGGCGAAGCGCATGCCCGCGGTTGCGCAAAGTTGCTTCAGGAGCAGGCCAAGCGCCAGCTTGGATGCGCCATAGACAGTTTGCGGCGCTGTAGGAAGATCCTCGGTCAGCGCCGTGGCTTGCGGTCCATACTCTGCCTGTGAGCCAACGCCAATGAAAGTTGAACAGTGGTGCTGGCCCAGCAAATCCCATAGTCTCAAGGAGCCCGTAACACTTTGTATGGCAGGTTCGGTGCTGTTCCGGGATTCGCCGGTTACACCGGACCATGCCAGATGAAACGCCGCATCGACTGGATTCTGTCTTAGACCTGCGTCCAGACTGGAGAGATCTTCCAGGCTTCCAGGTATCACGCGAACGTTGCCTAAATATTCCTGCAAGCGTTCTGGGTGTCTGTTAGGACGCAGCAGCACGGTTACATCGTGCTCGTGTTCCAACAGGGCTCGGACCAAGTGCGATCCAAGAAATCCCGAGGCCCCGGTTACAAGGCAACGCATATGTCTTTCGTCACCTCGTGCAAAGAGTTGAGCATGTGCTCGATCATGCTCTCATTCAGCCCCGGATATACACCGATCCAGAAGACATTGTTCATCACATAATCAGCGTTGTGCAGATCGCCGACGACGCGATAATTCGCGCCGAGATAGGCCGGCTGGCGCGTGAGATTGCCGCCAAAAAGCAGGCGTGTGCCGATTTTCTGCGACTCCAGATGATGGGTCACCCGATCGCGGGTCATGCCTGACTCCGGCTTGACCGCAATAGGAAAGCCAAACCAACTTGGATCGCTTTCCATGGTAGGCTGCGGCAGCAAGTAATAATTCTGCAGCCCGAGAAGCCCCGCACGAAGTGCGGTGAAGTTCCTTTTGCGCGCGGCGATAAACCCGTTCACTTTGTCCAACTGCGAACAGCCCACGGCTGCTTGCATGTCGCTGACCTTCAGGTTGTAGCCAACGTGCGAATAGGTATATTTATGATCGTAGCCGTAAGGCAATGTTCCCAACTGCCAATCGAAGCGCTTGCCGCAGGTGTTGTCCTTACCCGGCGCGCACCAGCAATCGCGGCCCCAGTCACGAAAGGACTCGATCAGCTTGGTGAGACGTGGATTATTGGTTGCCACGCAGCCCCCCTCGCCCATGGTGATATGGTGCGCGGGATAGAAGCTGAAGGTGGCAATGTCGCCAAAGGTGCCAACCATTCGTCCGGCGAAGGTGGAACCAAGCGCGTCGCAGCAGTCTTCTATCAGCCAAAGATCATGCTTGCGGGCAAATGACGAGACTGCAGCCACATCAAATGGATTGCCTAGGGTGTGGGCAAAGATCATTGCCTTGGTACGCGGGCTGAGCGCGCTCTCCAGTTGTTTTACATCGACATTGTAGGTAGCTAACTCAACATCGACAAAAACCGGAACCAGCCCATTCTGGAGGATGGGATTGACCGTAGTCGGAAAGCCCGCAGCGACGGTGATGACCTCATCCCCTGATTTCAGTTGACGATTGCCAAGGGTGGAAGAGGTGAGCGCCGAGACGGCAACCAAGTTAGCTGAGGAGCCGGAGTTCACAAGCCGCGCATCGCGCAGGCCCACGAACTTAGCGAATTTGGACTCAAATAAATCAGCAAAGCGGCCCGCCGTGAGCCAGAAGTCCAGGCCTGACTCGACGATTGCAAATAGGTCAGTCTCGTCAAAAACGCGACCAGAGACGGGCACTGCCGATACGCCAGGCGTAAATTGCTTCTGTGCAAACTCTTCCTGATAGTACTCGGTCGTCAGCTTTTGTATTGCAGCCCTGATCTGCTGCTTTTTTTCGATACTCAATCCGCACCCCGTCTTATTTGCCCGCTCTGCCTATAGCATGATCGGAATTGGTGTAAACCGAGGTCCGAGGCTAACTGGCTTTTCCCTCAGAAATACGACCTTCCAATGCACTCAAAAGACCTACGTGTATTACGAAAATGCTCCAGCTGCCACAATCGTTTCGTACTGGCTGATCTGTTCGTTGGTGAAGGTGTGCATGTTGGCGCCCAGCTCACGCTGCTTGTACCAAGCAGCAGTCAGGCTCAATGCGCGGCTCAGGTCAAGCACAGGCAGCCATCCAAGTCTGGCAAAGGCCTTGGAGCAGTCCAGCCTAAGCATCTTCGCCTCGTGAGGGTGAGACTCATTATCGAGCACCCAACTTGCTCCCCGGCCCCAGAGTTCTGTCAATTCGCGCACAATCCACTCCACAGGGCGCGCATCCGATTGCAGCGGACCGAAGTTCCATGCCTCGGCATCGGCAATGCCCTTCTCAAGCAATGATTCGGCAACGGCCAGATAGCCGCGCAGCGGCTCCAGCACATGTTGCCACGGGCGCGTCGCGTGTGGATTGCGTATGCGGACCGAGCGCTTTTCGAGGAAGGCCCGTATCATGTCCGGCACCAGGCGATCCTCGGCCCAATCGCCGCCACCAATCACATTGCCTGCGCGCGCCGAGGCCAGAGCCGCGCCATGGCTGGAAAATTGCGCCGCGTTGAAGAATGAACTGCGATAAGCAGAAACCACAAGCTCGGCGCAGGCTTTACTGTTGCTGTACGGGTCGTAGCCACCCAGCCGATCAATCTCCCGGTAAGGCCACGCCCACTCCATGTTCTCGTAGCACTTGTCCGTAGTGATCACGACAATGGCGCGCACGCTGTCGGTCTTGCGTGCTGCATCGAGTACATTCGCTGTACCCATGACGTTGGTCGAATAAGTTGTCAGCGGATCTTCATAGGAGTTACGCACCAGCGGCTGCGCGGCTAGATGGAAGATCACCTCGGGCCGATGCTCTCTATAGATATGGGTCAGCAACTCGATATCGCGAATGTCACCGATTACCGAACGCATGCCACCGCCAACTGAGGCATCTTCAAAGAGATTGCGGCTCGTCATGGGATTGAGTGCTATGCCGCACAACTCCGCGCCCTTCCGCTGCAGCCAGAGCGAAAGCCAGCTCCCCTTGAAGCCGGTGTGGCCAGTGATGAGAACCCGCCTGCCGCTCCAGTTCACTCCCACACCTTCCAAGGAGCCTTGCCGCCCTTCCATAGGCCTTCCAGGATACCCTTATCGTGCATGGTGTCCATCGGCTGCCAAAAGCCGGCGTGCTGAAATGCCGCTACGTGGCCATCGCGCGCGAGCGTCTCCATGGGCTCATTTTCCCACATTGTCGAATCGCTCTCGATATATGAGAGCACGCTGGGCGAGAGTACAAAGAATCCGCCATTCACCCAGCGCCCGTCACCCTTTGGCTTTTCAGCAAAAGAAACCAGCGAACCATCGGCTGCGATATTTAGCGACCCAAAGCGCCCGGTCGGTTGGGTTGCTGTAAGCGTGACCGACTTTCCATGCTGTTTATGAAAAGCGATGAGTGCATGAATGTCAACGTTCGCAACCCCGTCTCCATAGGTAAAACAGAAGCACTCCTCGCCCTTGATGTAGGAGTGAATCCGCTTCAGCCTGCCACCGGTCATGGTCGTCTCACCGGTGTCAACCAGAGTTACGCGCCAAGGTTCCGAAGAGCTGCGATGATATTCGACTTGGTTATTGGCAAGGTCAAAAGTAACATCGGAGGAGTAAAGAAAATAATTGGCGAAATACTCCCGGATCATCTGGCCCTTGTATCCCAGGCAAATGATGAAGTCATTGATACCGTAGGCGGAATATATCTTCATGATGTGCCATAGGATCGGCTTGCCACCGATCTCCACCATAGGCTTAGGGCGCAGTGTAGTTTCTTCGCTCAAGCGGCTTCCGAGTCCACCCGCTAATATCACCGCTTTCATGCTTTCTTTCCCTCGTACTTCTTTTGCGTCATTTTCATCGTACAGCGAATGACACGGCTAGATCCTATTATTGGAGGTACAACAAAGCCATTGCATCAATGCGCTGGCAGCCAGTCTATCCGGGAAGTGCTTCACCTGACCATACCGAGAGTGCTCTGCCACTGGCGACTTTTTCGTCTCTGAGCTTGTATAGCGGCTCAGGAAGACGATAAGGCGGCTTGTTTAAATTGATCATACGGAAATCGCCGGTTCGAATATCAGCGTTGAACCAGATGGTAGTATCATGGGTCAGCATCACATACTTGAACCCCGCAGCCTTGATATTATGCAGCATTTGGAGGCCATCGCGGAAGGAGAGGTGAAAGAGCACTTCGCGGCAGATCGCCACATCGCCGGACGGAATCGGTGACTTGATCGCATCCATACATAGAAACTCACGCTTCGCATTGCCATACTCGTGCTGGTGTGAGGCGATGAGATCCGGAACAACGTCGATGCCCAGGTAGTTAAATTCACCGGTTACGTGTTGCATCCAGTTATAGTCGCCACATCCAATATCGACCAGGTTACGGCAGTCAACTTTACGCAAGAAAGTAGTGAGTTGCTGGATGAGTTCGGACGTGGCGATTTTGGTCGAGCCTGTACCCGATGCACTATCCTGTTCATCTTGTACCACCCACACCCTATCTTCATAGATCCTGGAAAAGATATCTGCATTTGTACTCAATCGCATATGCGCATCTGATCGCCCGCGGCTGCGTCGAAGCGCGTCATGCAGCCCTGCTAGTCCACAGCGATATGTAACATGCCGAAGAACCTCCTTGACTGATTGCTTGTGGTCGAACATTGGGTTGTATTCCTTTCAACGTGTAAACGATCCAGATAATGTCGGCACTGGCATCAGTGTGAAACACCATCATGCATGAGCACCTTGAATACCGTAAGAAACAATATCCTGATATCGAAGTAGAACGACCGGGAACCGAGATATTCGTAGTCATACTGCACTTTGACGGGGACAGGCAAATCGTCGCGACCATTCACTTGTGCCCATCCGGTAATTCCTGGCCTTATCAAATGGATGCCAAGCTTGGTTCTATGCGCAATCAGATCGTCTTGATTGAAGAGAGCGGGGCGGGGTCCAACCAGGCTCAGATCGCCGCGAATCACCGAGAAGAGTTGTGGCAACTCGTCCAGGCTGCTGCTGCGCAGGAAGCTTCCTATGGGTGTCAGATACGCTTCGGGATCATCTAGCAGATGGGTGGCAACCTGTGGAGTGTTCCCACGCATCGTCCGAAACTTTGGCATTCGGAAGAGGTGATTCCCACGGCCCACTCGATCAGACCAATATAGAATCGGTCCATGTGAGCTCAGCTTCACGGCTAATCCAATCAGAAGCATTGGAATCCCAAGCAGGACCAGAAGAATCATGCTGATAGCCAAGTCGAGAAATCGCTTCATATTACGGCACGAGTGTCCTGGGCTCGGTGTCTACGCCATGGAACGTCGAATCAAAGCTACGAATGCGGCGTTTGCTTCGATGCTAAATAGTGGTTTACCATTTCCTGACGCACAATGCCGCAATCGTCATCCCACTCAAAGCCCACATCCGCCAGGCGTCTGGTACTGAGAGTGAAGTTAGACGTCAGTTTGTCCAATGTTTCACGCGTGAGAGGGACATTGACTCCGAATTTCTGAACGCCCGCTCCGGCGCAACCGAGAGCGTGAATCAAAGACGAAGGCATGGTGACAGGCCGCGGGCGTTTCATGCGGTCGGCAAGTTCGTTGGCGAAATCCACAAGGGAATAAGGAGTCTCGTCTGCGAGGTTATATACCCCTGACGCCGTCTCGCTGCGGACAAGAAAGGATATGGCACGCGAGGCATTCTCAACAGAAAGAAAGCTACGCAACGGACTCTCACCAGACAGGTGAAAGTAATACCGGGTATCAATGCCGCGCATAAGCGTATAAAGGTTAAATCGCGCGCCAGGCCCATAGATCAGACAGGGGCGGACAATAACAATTTGCAACCCACGATCCCCTGCTTGACGCACCAGTTGCTCAGCCTTGATTTTAGTTCCTGCATAGTAACTGCTTGGGCCTACGGGCGAGTCTTCATCAAGTCCTACACCTTTATGATCGGCATAGACATGAGCAGTCGATACAAATAATAGCCGCTTCACGCCGGTACGCAACGCAGCGTTCAATAGGCTTTCAGTGCCATTCACATTGACAGCATAAGAGCGCTCCTTCTCCCCATCGGTCCGAAGGCTGGTGTGTGCAACTCCTGCAAGGTGGATGAGTGAACTGCACCCATTTACAAACTCAGTCACCGCTTCCTGATTGGTTAAATCGCCAAGTATATACTTAACATTTGGGACTGCTGCTTGTTCAGATTTATGAGCAAGTACACGGACTCTAGAGCTAGTTGCCAGGCGTGCTACTAGGCGACGCCCAACAAATCCCGTGCCTCCTGTTACACCAATCACGATTGATTCTCCAGTTCCGAACCCACACAATTCCGAGCGGTATACTGGGTGTCCACGGCAACATGATCCACGGGATCAAAGTGCGATATCAATTGTTTTGCGATAGCTTGCACCGAGAACATCGACTCGCCAAGCGCGCGTGCATTTACCCCCATACGTAAGCGAGTATCAGGTTGACTAGACAAAAGCAGTGCGGCGGCACGCAACTTTTCGTCTTCGCCATTAACAATGGCGATGCCGGCGTCTGCGCCTTTTAGTATCTCGATTAGACCATTTTCCGGATTGAGACTGGCAAGGATTGGCTTACCGCACAAAACATAACCCAAGAGTTTCCCGGTCAAGTTATGCGACTGCATGTTGCGATCAATACTGATCAGCCCAACATCGAATTCAGACAAACACTCCATGTAGTCATTCTGTGTTATTGGAGGATGAATCCGAATATTCTTCAGGTGTTGTCTTTCTATTTCTCCGTTCATTCTTTCCGTTTCGCTGCCACCACCGACCAGCAGGAAGAATATCTCCTCATGGTCTCGCAGACCCGCCGCAAGCCTGATGATGTTGTCCATGTCTTGCGCGACACCGATATTCCCACCGTAGAAGAAAACCGCCTTCCCTTCAAGCCGCAGTTCCCTTCTCCAGAAGTTCCGCGCATCTGGCTTCTTCCATGTATCGAGCCAGTTGTATAGTACTTCGATCCGTCCCTGGTGCCCGGGTAGCTCCGCATCCATATAAGGCATATTGCCCAAGGATTCTATGCCAATCCAATCCGCTGCCGCGTACTGTTCCAACTCCTTACGTTTGAGATAGCGATAAAAGACGCCCTCTCGCAGTACGCCCACATCAAGTGCCCATTTAGGAAATATATCGCGCAGAATCAGATAGGAAGTGCACCCCCACAATGTCTTTAGGCGCTTGACTAATTCGCCAAAGAAAATTGTGGGGGAGTAATAAATTATCAAATCGCAAGGATTTTCCTTTAAATACTTGTGCGCCTTTCTCCAGATAGTGCTAGAGAGGCGACTTTCCCTCCACATGCGAACCGCTTTCTTGGCATATTTCATATCTCCGGTCTTTACGCGAACTACGGTCACGCCGGATTCTTTGATGATTTCCAGATTGCCGTCGACAGCTTCGCTGGGTGTAACCAGGCTTACCACATGTCCTTGTCGAATATATTCAGTAGCAAGTTCCTGCATCATCCTGGCTGCGGACGTAGTGTTGGGCGGGTAATAAACTACTAGCATCAATATACGCATGAGTTCTCCGAGCAAGATACTAAGGCTGATAAGATGAGCAATATGGCATAAACAGTCCCGCTCACTCTAGCCAGCTTTAAGCCACTTATTGTTTACCCCACACGACTCGATTCACGTATTGCGTATAGCTCATAATAATTCGCACCACTTTCTCGGAAACATTGGGGGAGGTGTAGTCGTTGACGACCCGCAGTGACCTTATTTCGCCGGTCGGCTGCGTTTCCAGCATCTCCAAAGCCTTCATTACAAGAGATGTATCCAGTCCGGTCATCATCACTGCGCCCTCTTCCATGCCTTCCGGCCGCTCATGAGACTCGCGTATATTTAGCGCGCGAAAATTGAGAATGGAGGATTCCTCGGTGATTGTTCCACTGTCAGAAAGAGTCGCGCGTGCTTTCATCATGAGGTGAACGTAGTCCGGCAGCCCCATTGCCTTCACGAGACGGATATTTTCCGGAAACTTCACACCTTCGGAATCTATCCTCTTCTGCGTCCGCGGATGTACGGAGACAATCACGGGAATATTATATGTTGATGCTACACGCTCCAAGACATTTACTAAGTTTCGAAACTGCTTCGGAGGATCGATGTTCTCTTCACGATGCGCACTCACCACGAAATATTGATTCTTCGTGAGGCCAAGTCGCTTCAGTACATTGGAGGCATCAATTTTTGGTCTGTAATACGTAATCACCTCATACATCGGGCTACCCGTCTTAACGATCCGGTCAGGCGCAATGCCTTCACCCAATAAATATTCCCGAGCAATGTCACTGTAAGGAAGATTGATATCACTAATATGATCAACAATCCTGCGGTTGATTTCCTCCGGAACTCGTTCATCGAAGCAGCGATTACCGGCCTCCATGTGGAAGACGGGTATCTTCAGCCGCTTGGCGGACAACGCTGCCAGGCAACTGTTGGTGTCTCCCAGAATCAGAAGTGCATCTGGACTTACCTTCATTAGCACTTCGCTGGACTTGGCAATGACCATCCCGATTGTCTCAGCGGCATTGCTGCCTGCCGCTTCCAAAAAATAGTCGGGCCTGCGAATCTCCAAGTCTTCAAAGAATACCTCGTTCAGCTCATAGTCATAGTTTTGACCGGTATGAATCAGCACATGTTCCGCATAGCAATCGAGCGCCGCAATTACCCTTGAAAGTCGTATAATCTCAGGCCGAGTTCCTAATATTGTGGCGATTTTCATGCTTTACCCAGCAATTCCGGACTGACATCAGAGGCTTGGTCGACTGGAAGGTAGTGCGTGTCTGGCCGATTGGGATCAAATATTTCACTCGACCAAAAAAGTGTTACCATTTCTTTCTCCCCAACGTTCGTGATTGCGTGCGTATACCCCGGCGGAATATCGACCACCTGATAATCAAGACCACTTACGCGATATTCCTCAATTGGGCCGCCCTCGATCGGGCGCATGCGAATTAAACCATCTCCCTCGACTACAAGAAACATCTCTGTCTTTGTGTGGTGATAGTGGTTGCCGCGTGTTATACCGGGCTTGGTTCTGGATACGAATATCTGACCGAAATGCTTCTGCTTAATAAACTCAGCAAGACTGCCGCGGCCATCCGTCCGGATTTGCAGTTGATGATCTCTTGCGCTTTGTTGCGTATAGGACAAGTACGTTGCAAAAAGAGCACGGTTGAACCAGTGCTCAAAGTCCGGCAGCATAAGCGAATCGTGCAGATCGTGATATGCATATATGCGGTCAGCTAGATCGCCTAACTGAATACGATAACTTGGAATATCCGCACCTACTTCATTGCTCGATTGCGATCCATTAATCTCCGACAGAAAGGCTGACACGACATCATCCACATAACTTAACTCCACTTCAGCGTGCGGATCAGATATAGAAATGGGCTTACCATTTGCTATGTTATGGCAAAACGTCGCCGTCACCGAATTGTAATTCGGCTGACACCACTTTCCGAAGAGGTTTTTCAATCGATAGATCCGAACTACGGCGCCGGATTCTGCTGAATATCGCCGCAACGCATCCTCGGCATTCGCCTTGCTCACTCCGTAAGGATTGTTCCGCGCCGCCTGGATTGAGGAGCTGAAAACAATCTTCGGTGCGCGCCCGCCTTCCCGCAAGATTTGACAGATCTGCTCTGTCAAACCGCTGTTACCTGCGATATATTCAATCGGATCGAGCGGCCGGTTCACGCCTGCCAGATGAAAGATGATATCCGCCTCCTGGAGTCCCTCTTCCAATTCTTCAGGCGCATTCTCCAGATCAAATATCCGAACTGCACAATCCGTGCGTTCAGCAAGGTGCGCTCGTAAGTTACGACCAAGAAACCCTCGTCCTCCAGTGATGAGAACCTTCCTCATACAAAAACCGCCTTACCCTTCAGGGCATCGTTGACACAATTGAGTCCGCGCAGCAGTTTCATCATTTCATCTACATCCAATAGCACAGTGTTATGCGAATTGTATTCCAATGCGTTGGATACCTCGGCTTTGCCGCTGCTGAAAAAGCTGGAATAGTTTAAATCCCTTACGTCGGCAGGCACGCGATAGTAATCACCCAGATCCTCTGCCTGCACCATCTCTTCACGATTCAGGAGGGTCTCATAAAGTTTTTCGGAGTGGCGGGTACCAATGACACGAATCTCATTTTTCGCATCCAGTAGTTTCAACAGAGCCTGCGCTAGTGTGCCGATGGTGGCCGAAGGGGCCTTCTGCACGAAAATGTCGCCAGGCTTGCCACATTGAAAGGCGTACAGCACCAGATCTACCGCGCCATCAATGGTCATCATGAAACGAGTCATGCTTGGATCAGTTATCGTGATCGGCGCGCCGGCTTGAATCTGACTGAGAAAGAGAGGAATCACCGATCCGCGTGAGGCCATCACGTTTCCATAACGTGTACCGCAAAATACTGTGGAGCTATTGCCATACATGCGAGCCTTGGCGACCATGCATTTCTCCATCAGGGCCTTGGACATACCCATGGCATTTACCGGATAGACGGCCTTATCCGTGCTGAGTATGATAACTTTCTCGACCTTGCAAGCCAGTGCGGCATTCATTACGTTTTCTGCGCCCAGCGTGTTGGTCCGGACCGCTTCGATCGGGAAGAACTCACACGAAGGCACTTGTTTGAGCGCCGCAGCGTGAAAGACAAAATCAACTTCATTCATGGATTGATACACGCTGTCGTAATTACGAATGTCCCCTATATAGAACTTGATAGCCTTATTGCGAAGACGATTCCGCATGTCGTCCTGCTTCTTTTCATCGCGGCTGAAGATGCGGATCTCCCCAAAGCCCACTTTGGACGCCATGTCAACAACGGCATTTCCGAATGTGCCTGTTCCGCCGGTAATCAGAAGTGTCTTACCGGCAAATATGTTCCCGATACTCTTTTCCGTCATCGTTGTCTCTCGGGTCTGTGGTAATAAGTTCTGAAGTGATGAGGAATCGATGTGCCTGGCAGATTCCGCGCCGCGTCTATCCCATTTCCTGACTAACTGTTGTTGAATCAGTTGATCCGTGCCTATTTGCTGCGTATGACGGACAGGCTTCTAAAAGGACTCCGAACGATATGCGAACTGGAACATTCTTCGATTATCTTCGACAGTCGCGGTATCACAAAGCAATGTATCCCTGTATTTTTCAACACGCTGTCTCAACGCCGCGTAGTCATACTCATCTGCATCAAGACATTGCTGCAGGATGGCTTCGAATCGCTTTGGTTCAGACAAGGGCACACTCCAGCCGACTCCATGCTCCTCGAGGTTTTGCCAAGGCGTTCGATCGCTTATCAGCGCGGGGCTGCCCGCCATCAGAGCTTCGGAAATCACGTGGCCATAATTCTCGCCAAGCGTAGGGAGAAGCAGAAGATCGTAGTCAGAAAGAAGAGTATGAACTTGCAAAGGTTGCACTGGGCCATAGTAAGTTGCTCGGACATTTGGCGGCAGGCATTTCATTGCTACTTTACATTTCTTCCAGTATTCTTGATCCTCCACAGGACCATAAATCGCAAATTCTACATCTCCCTTTAGATGATGAAAATAGGAAAGTGCGTCGATGAGATTCTTCATCTTAGAGATACGCGCTAGAAAGATTACTCTCAGTTGGCCAGATGTTTTCCTGCGATATGACTGACGCCCTGGTTTAGGTGCAGACACAGCGGATGGTGCTGATGCAATATCCTTGGCAACAATCACGAGCTGCATTGCTCCGGGCGCGAGACCTTCGCGAAGTACCTTATAAATATCTTGCATTTCGATCTCAGTGGATGACTGCCAAAGAATCTCCTTATAAAGACCAAGCTTGCCGGCAAGGGCGACATACACTCTCTTTTTAAGTGAGTTGATGGCTAGAGCTCCAGGGGAAAACTCGCCTCGCGGAGCAAGCAAGACTTTGTCGATTTTAAGGAAGCCAATCCACCTTAGAACAATGGGGAGAATTGAGAATGGTAGCGAAAAGAAACTGTTGAGATAGAGAACTGTATCTCGATCGGCACTGACGAGCTGCTTAGTTACAGTCACTAACCCCATGATTCCAGGCTTGACGTAGAATACACTGGCATTACCTAGCCGTAGCCACTGGTTATTGATAAGAGTTGGATAAGGCGAAGAATCGCCGAGATCGCGATCTCTGGTAACGATTCTGAAGTTGAATTCTTGCCCGAGTTGCTCCACAACATTTGCGATGGTAGTAATAGGCCCACCTGCCCGATAGCCGGGAAGATATGTGTCTAGCAGTGTAAGGATGCATGGTACGTCCAGTCTTATCATGAGATCGAGGGCCAACAACTCTTGTGAATAGCGCTGCGGGCATTTCCGATTCGTACTTAAGCTGCTTGGAGAACCGATCAGGCCAGTGCCTCGCTCAATTGCGAGCTACTCCCTTTACGCCAATCGCGATAGTTCAGTATGTAGATGTAGATAAAGAAGAATTGCTCGGGATTGAAATATGTGCCGTCACGGATCAGTTTGACGAAAAAGCAAACCAGAATTGCGCGGCAGATATCCGAGTTCATGCTCGCCCCGCCTACATAGAAGTGAACCAGGAAAATGAGTACCACCGATATGCCGACAAGTCCCAGGTCTGAGAGGACGCGTAGAAGCAGAGATCCTGAGTCGTCTGCTTGCAAGTCCTGGTCGCCCCGGGACGCGACGATCTCGTAACCTGGGACCTGGCTGACATAAGTGGCATGCGATATGGAATGTGATCCAAGGCCGTTGCCCAGCAGCGGGTCTCGCTCGATTACTTGCTGGACAACATAGGCGTTGGAGAGAAGAGCGTACGTGCTTAAATTTGCCTGGCTCAGATCCTGGGAACTTATGGATAGAATCGTGTCGGTCGTTCTCCTTTGAAACTCAGGAGAGAATGTGTACATCAGAAAAGCAGCGCTACATACAATTAACGGAAGAATAAGCAAGCGGCTTTTGGTTTTCGACATCAGAAGTGTCGCTGCAAAGAGTAATCCAATAAAGCCAAGTGACGAATTGGCGAGTATTAGAGTGAGCAGCAGAAGCGCTGCTTTGGGCCACGATTTATGATTTTTCAATGCCTGATTTGCGTGCCAATAGGTTGCCGGCAGAATGATTAAAGAAAACATCTCCGGCTCGCGCAATAGGCCATGGAGGCGTATGTATTTATGATCAAGAATGTTCTCGATTATCCAGATGGGCAATGCGGCGGCGGCGAACCACACGGCGACTTCAGTATAAGCCAGAAAGGCGCGCTCGAATGAGTTGTTCTCCATTTTGAAGAAATAGAAATAGTAGAAGGCACTGACGGTCATGCCGACGAGAGACTTCATAACGAGCAGAACTGTGGACGTGCCATTGACGATGCCGATAACACCGCTGAGTGCGAGGTAAGAGAATAAGTATATGGCCCATGCAGGAAGCTTGCGGTATCCAACGATGACTGTAAACAAGATAAGATTGACAATCGCTACGCCATAAAACGGCCTCAATGTAAAGTGGCTGAAATTTATTCCTTGGGATCCAGCGAAAACTCCGCAGATCGTGGACCAAAAGGCAAAGCTCTCCAATGTCGCATGTCGAATGCGAATGGGTTCTGTTGGCTGAAAGGAGGCTATCTCCAATGGTTTGCTCTCCATACGTTTAAGCTCACACTTTTTATGATAGGAACGACAGTGTGAGCGACGTCACAAACCTCAATCTCTTCCGCCTCTTTGAATCTTGCCTAGGTGTCATCTCTGATTTAGCGCTCAACACTGCCAGGTTTCACACCAGCTGTCAGCGGCTATGCGGATCGAATTGGGTGCTTAGCTTATTTCGTTAGCGCAAGTTGTTGGTTCTCTTCACTGACGAACTTGTTATAGTCAATGTGATCGAAGAAATGAAGAGACCACATCTGATGGTGCCACGCGGGCGCCGCAGTGGCGGTGCGCAAATAATAGATAGGCGACAGCTTCACATTAGGATGGTCCTCGTTGAATTCGTGGATCGCCAGGCGCATCCCCGTAAAGTCGCCATATAGCTCTGTGGGACCGCCAATGATGTCGTCAAAATAGCAAAAGGCGCGCGGGAGGAAGTGAGAAGGGTTGGCATCAAAAAGCTTGAGCGCCATTACGGTCGAGGAGTAAAAGTCCACGTCGAACGACACTGCACCGATGGGTGCGGGGTGGTGTTGCTCAAAAAAGCGGCCGATAGTGTCGCTCACATTTCCAAGAATAAGTCGTGCCTTTTTGAGACGAGCTGTCAAACCCGATATGTCCATTTCGAAAAAGCCCGGTTTCCAGTGATAGATGAGGTCGCGGTAGTCGAGTGCCTCAGGAAGTCCCTTGCCAGTGTCAAATCCGTAGATATCAATTTTGACTGGGAACAGCATTTCCACTTGCTTAGCATGAGACTCGAGAGCGAGAAGCCCCTCGCCACCAGCCACTCCGAATTCCAAAATGCTCACCCTAGGCTGTCCCAACCGGGCAGCAAGTCGTGCTGCCTGGTACACAAGATACGCATAGTTCGGCCGAATCACAGCGCCGATCCCAGAGCGGAACAGGTAAGTTCCTATCTCGAATCGGCGAACCAAGTACTTGAAGGCTCTCTGAGTTAAAAACGGCTGACTGAAATAATTCGGGCGAATGCTCATTGTAAGCTCCAAAGGCCAGAATTGCTGGGGTGGATTCAACAACAAAGTACAACTGCAACTCCGGTGTCGGGTGCATGGAATGGTGTAGCACCCAAGACGCCCCACCATCGAGCAAGGTCCTTCGAATTCGCTACCCCATATCACCGTAGAAGAAGGGCGGCTTGCAAACGGATTGCATATTAGGATGACAATTTACTAATTCGTGGCCGTCAGAGGCGGCAGGTGAAATTCTGCCAGGGCTACGTGCGAACCATAAGGCGTCAGGTGGTCTGGGTCGGAGTAAATCATAAAGTTATCCGTACGAAATCTACATTCTGCACTGGAATCACATAACAGGTGCCGGAGATTGACTAGCGCAACGCCCGGGTACGGCTTAGTCGCCTTCTCAAGCACTTCATCGGTATCCTCGGCACTCGCGGCGGACGACGGAGGAGCACTAAAAGAACTGTTTGGTCTGGCCCCTCCAGCCCACTGCGCAATTGCTTTGCGCACAGGAATGTTATCGGTACGGACGGCTTGCAGCGGATCGCTATCAAATTCGGGAACATCCTCCAAGACGATGACCTGTTTTCCGCTGTCAACGAGTGACCGAATCGAAGCACCTAGGGACTGCTCAAGAACGGAACGCCAATCGCTTGGATTTACCAACTCCAGGCGCTCCGGGCTATCGCCAGCCATAAGGGCGAGACGGGAAATGTAATTCCACCGTGCTGCCAGGATTACAAGTCGAATGTGTTGGTCATTCTTCAATGCGGCCAACGCGCGATTATTGAAGCGCATGCATGTTGCGGCATAGAGAGGCAGATCGTTGATATTGTGCGTCGCGCCAATCAAAGGAGGACAACCAACACCGGTCATTTGAACATAGCCGTAGCCTGCCTTCTGGCTGAGCAGGCGCAGTTCCGGAGCCAGGGCCATGGCATGACTGTCGCCCCACAAGGCTACAACTGGCCGATCCGGGGGCGAGTTATAGCATTGGTGGTCGAAGTTCAGCTGATCGCTGCTCAACAGGCTCGTACAGGGGTCGGAGACCCAAAGCAGAGAAACGCTGTGCTCCATCTGGGCCAGCTCGGGATATCGCTGCGGCAGGCCTTGTGACCTCCACATAATCACGCAGACTAACAGCGCAGAGCAACTTGCCACCGCATAGCGCAAGAGCAGCGGCTTAGGAGCCATTGTGGTTGTGCGGAAGGGCTGCTCAATCCAGTAGTAGGAGCAAATCGCCGCCAGCAGAGACAGCGCGATCACGATAATCGTGACCGTGACACTCAGCGGCCCTCCTGTGACGATCCGCATGAAAGAAAGCAACGGCCAGTGCCACAGATACCAGGAGTAGGATATTTTACCGATAAATAGCAACGGCGGAAAATGAAATAGCCTGCGATTGAGCCAGCTTGTCGAACAGGAGATCATCAGCGCTGTACCGATAACGGAGGGCAATGCCGAAGGCCCTGGAAAGGGGATATTTACCGACAGCAGGAAGAATGGCGCAAGGATCATGATTAGGCCAAGAATGCTCGCCCCTTCAGCCAGACTGCTGGTGAACAGCTTCTTCTTTCCAGATTGTTCCATAATGGCCGGTATCATTCCCAGGCCTAATTCCCACGCGCGCGCAGGCAGCATATAGAACGCAAAGGCGGGATTTACCGCCAGCTCATGCCATGAAAATAAAAATGAAAGAACGCAAATGGCGGAGATTGCAGGCAAAAGAAGATTGAGGCGCAGGCGAGCAATCAATACCATGAGAACAGGGATGACTGCATAGTATTGCTCCTCCACACCCAGGGACCATGTATGAAGCAAAGGGCTCAATTCGCTATGCGGTGCAAAGTAATGATTGCTGCGCACAAACCGGATATTTGAGGCGGAAAGTGTTGCCGCCAGCGCATTCTTGCTGAAATCGCTGAGCTCCCACGGCGAAAGCAGGATCAAAGCAAGAATCATTGAGAATGCGAGAAGCGCGAAGAATGCGGGCAAAATCCGCTTGGCGCGGAGCCTATAAAACTCCAGGAAGCTGAACTTCTGCCTGACCAGATCGCGATGAATGTGTCCACCGATAAGGTATCCCGATATTACAAAGAAAATATCCACGCCTGTGAAACCGCCCCGAACCCAAGGCACACCCGCGTGATAAAGAACTACGCTGAGAATGGCGATGGCACGAAGGCTATCGATGTCCGGACGATAAGAACGGTCGTTAACTGGATAATCTGAATGGCGCAATGGTTTCTTTCTTCGATGCCTATCTGTGTTTAAGCTTACGAGAGGGCCTGTCCGATTTGCTTGTCCCTGCGCCTCCACCACCATTTGCGGAAGGCGAGCGATGTAGGCTCAGGCAGCCAGGAACAAATCATTTGAAGAAGGATCACACGCGGGAATAGCTGGAAGATGAGTGAAAGAAGATCGCGCTTTGTTCCGTAACTTGCATTCATGCGGAATAGCTCGTAAGCCAACTTGACTCGCATCCGTTCTACGCCTGACCGGGCGGAGCGATGATACTGAGCAAACTCGGCTTTTACGAGATCAAAGTGAAGGCCCTGATAAAGAGCTCGAGCCCAATACTCGCAATCCCCTGCGCGGTACGTGGAATCGAAATAGCCGATTCTCTCCACGACGTCGCGCCGGATCGTGGCCGATTCGCTGGCGCAGTACGGGTAGGCGCCGGTCAGAAAGTTTTTCAACGTAATTGATTCGGGCGTACGCAACCGCCCGTCGGTCACGATGGATGCCCCGTCAGGAGCCTCGAAGTACATCGTGGTTTGGCCAAATAGCACATCGATGCCCGGATTTTTCATCAGGACATCCACGGCAATTCCGAGCGAACCGGGCACAAGGAGATCGTCATCGCTCATGTAACGAATGTACTGGCCCGTACATCTCTTCAAACATTTGTTGCGGGCGTCATATTCACCCTTATCCGGCTCGGAAACCCAGCGCACCTTGTCACCATAGCTTTCCAGAAGGGCTACGGTGTCATCCGTAGATGCGCCATCGGCGACAACGATCTCCTTCGCCGGGTAAGGGTCTGCCAAGATCGAATCGATTGCGCGCCTAAGTGTGCGTGCTCGATTCCGCGTGGGTATGATTACCGAAATTATCGGTTCCAAGAAACACTCCATTCTACCAAGTTATTAAATATGCAAAGCTATTTTCATAGTCAGATTGGCAATTCATTCAAAAAGCCAGTACGCAACGGATAGGCCGGCTTTAGATCTCGAAATGGAAGGCCTGTCCACAAATGGGTTGATGCCCATCTAGTTTTCCAAAAGTGAAGGCTCACGCTTGAGAAATATTTTCTTGCAGACGAGATAACTTTTGTAAAACGCCAAAAGCAAAAATCGCGGTGTTCTGACTATCACCATGGCGACAACCTTCGGGCATTGGATATTCAGCGGCAGTAAATGGGCGTACTCTCTGCAGGCTTCGGGGGTGTAGATATTCAAGGATCGCAGACGGATCATTTCCTTAATACCCAAGTGCGAACTCCTTCTGATAGTTTCGAGCTTGTCCCTAGTGCTGTAGGCAACGGGCAGGGACATAATCAGATTCGTCCTGCGACTGATCCATATGTCGAAATATCTTTCGTCAGCCCAATAATCCTTTTGCCGCCCATTTAACGAGGTCATCATTTTGACCGACATATCGCGGTTCCAGTGAAACCGAAATCCGCTATTGGCTATGTAGTCGAGGATGATTCCGGCCTGAATGAAGGAGGAGTCTCTGAATCGATCGAAACTGGCATTCTGAATCAGCTTGGCGCTGTATACAAGAGCCGGCATCCATGTAATTAATGGAAACAACTCCCGCAGTACCTCGTCCTTGTCCTCATAGTCGCGGGTGGGTATATCTTTAACATTGTCGCGCACGTTGAAGATAAACATGTCATACACATACTGCGCACGGGCAAGCTTATCGAAAATGTATTCGATTGCACCTTCGGGAATATGGTAGGTATCGCCCAGCAACCAGACATACTGTGCTGTCGATGCTTTCAATGCCCGTTCGAAGTTGGCATCCGCGCCCTGATTCTGAGCGGAACCGGTATAGGCGACGAGTGGATATTCCTTCTGCCACTTCAAGGTTACTTCTCTAGTCCGATCGGTCGAAGCGTTGTCGAATACCTGAATCTGGATACGATGATCTCGTACAAGTGGAATATGATGTGCAAGGCAGCGGTCGAGAAACTCCGCACGATTATATGTAGGAATAACGATCGAGAGCAGAGGATTTGGATCTGAGCCAAGATAGTCTGTCTGCGACTGCACTTGAGTAGACTGGCTCACGGTAGTAACATTCCGGGCAGAAAGGTTCATGCCGACTTAGTTGCTCCTGTCGAAGACGGCATCGAACTGCAGAAGCTGCCCTGTAGACGTATTGGCTGTGCCTGGAATCAAGGACCAAAGCAGAAAGCCATGTTGCTCGAAAAACGTGAAGACGTACGGGTAGAGGGCCTGGTTGTCGTAAAGCGGGACAATAGAGAGTTCCAGCTGAACGGAAAATATATTTTGAATGTTTTTGGAGAGCCCTTCCAACACCTCCGCTTCAAAGCCTTGGGTATCAATCTTCAAAAACGTCTTTTCGGCATTCTTGCGATAGGAATCAAACACTGAGTCCAGAGTGATTACATCCGTCTTCGCTTTACCAATAAAGACCGAGTTCGGGGCAGCAGCTATATGCGTTTGAAGGATTGGGAGTAGCGAAGAAGCGTATGAGTCCTTTGAGATATTTATTTCCGCAACACCAGGCTTGGAGCCAACTGCGCATCTTGGATGAACCGTCCAGAGCGTGTCTTTGCGAGAGTTATCGGTTAAAGTTTCGTATGCGTCGGGCAACGGCTCGAACGATACAATTGTTCCCCGATATCCTTCCAATCGCGTGGACATCGCGTATTGTCCAATGTTTGCGCCAACATCCAATAACAATTCGATGCCGTGATACGCAAGGGGAGTCGGTTGCTTCACGATTCTCGATACATGTATTCCAACACCCTTCAGGGAATTCTTAACCAACTTATCGAGAAACCGCATATTACTCCTTGGAATTGGTCTTGATGCGCAAGCATGTGCACGCGCGCCGGACGGACTGAGAACTATTGCTGCTGGTTGCTTGTAACTATGGGATACAGCATATGAGCGGGAATTGCACTACACGCATTATGTCGGTCTGATGTTTCCTGCCTGTCTGGATACGATTGTATTCCGAACGGCATGATAAATTGACCGCAGAAAGGACTTGAAGGGGTTGCTGTCCAGGATGAGATCCCAGAGTTGCAGCAGGATGCCGAGAATCGTTGCCAGGAAGGCGGCAATCAGAGTTACTTCCAGAACTATATACAGCCGGTGTGGACCGGACTTTCTTTCAGCCACCACGGGCAAGTCAAGCACTCGCACGGCGGGTGTATCCTTGGCTTCTTGTACTTTGGCGAGTTCGTATTCCTTGGTGAGGGTCTCATATACACCCTCTTGCAACGCTACTGTTCTGGCCAGGCTGGTATAAGTAACCCCCAGCGCTGGAAGGTCGCGAAGGGAGGGAAAGCCGGCTTCTGAGCTGTGATTTGCAGCGCTTTCCGAACTATTCTCCATCTTGTTCAGCGCGCCCTCAAGGTCAGCAACCCGCGCCTGTGCTGTACGAACCCTCAAATTGTCGTCGGTATATTGCGCTTTCAGAGCATATAGCTCGCTCTGGGCAGAGATGAGTTCCGATTGCAACTTAGCCGCCGCATCGACTAACGCCGTTCCCTGCGATTGAGGATTGATGGTCGCGCTTCGGCTAGAAAAGCTGCTGAGCGCTTTGGAGGAGGAATCCAGATCGACTTTGAGAGAATCCAGACGCTTTTCCAGAAAAACGCGTTCCTGGTGAGCCGAGGAATTCCTTTGTGAGTTAAGGAGTTTATTCAGTTCGTCTACGTAAGCCTGGGCTATGTCGCGCGCGCGTTTTGGGTCTGTATCTGTCACCGTAATGCTCACAAACCCCGTCAGTCTGTCCTCCACCATGGCTGTCTTCCTGGTCAGAATGGACCGGGCATCTATGTAAAGGTTCTTGTGATAGGCGCGGCGCAGATCAAGCCGATCGATGATTTCGTCCTGGGCGGTTCTGGTTTGAAGTATACCGATGATATTTTGCTGCCCGGAGGATTTGGTCCCCAATAATCCTCCAACCGCGGCAATTCCCGCTGTTGGTCCCAGCAGGGAGGCATACGATGTTGGCTGGTCCGGAGGAGCGAGCAGCGCCTTCGACTCATATTGATTGGGCATTAGCGCTACGAGCAGAGCTGCACACAGCATGCAGATTCCTGTAAATGCAGCAATCCACAGGCGGCGATTCCATAGGCCCGATAAAAGTGCCTCAACCGGGATCTCCAGAAATGCTTGCTCGGTGTCTGTTGTTGTCTGCTGCTGGTCGGAAACGTGCAATGTATCACCACCGGAGATTTTTAAAAACTGCCTGGCAAGTTCTGCTTTGTTCCACGTACTCGCCTATGCATTGTTGGCGAATGCGGCAGCGTATGTATGCGTTGCGGGAATGGTTAGAAAATGCCTGGAACCGATCTCATCAATTCCATGGCGTCAAGGGAAGACATCCCCTCTGTGGCAAAAGCGCACAGAATTTTTGGCTTGTACTGCACGGCTGAAGCCGTGCCCTTTCAAAACCCGGTTATGAAACAGCTTCTAGAGTGCTCCGGATAACGCGAGGGGAAGAGCCGCCGCGGAGGCAAGCTGCGCCAACCCTAATATGTTCTGCCATGTCTGTGAGGTTCCGATGATTCTCTCCGGAATGAAGATGGTATCGCCCGGTCGCATGCGGAGGTCCAAGTAGTTATCGCTGATCCAACGATTGCCCAACGGCACAATGGAACCATCGGCGCGAAGCACATAGACTTCTTTCTTGCTTCCGGATTTTGTCGGTCCGCCCGACTTGCGCAGATACCATCCGAGAGTCTTGCCAGGGATGTAACTTATCGCAATTGGGTTGTACACCTGGCCGCCAACGGCAACGAAATTTGGGCGCTTCGGTATGACAAGCGTGTCGCCTGCACGCAGTTCAACATCCGCTGTTGTATTTTCCCATTCACCGATGTTTGCGGAGATATTAATCACCATCCGGCCATTCACGGGTTGGCTGCGAAGGTTCCTGAGAATCTGCTGTCTCTGCGAATCAAGCGACTTTTGCAGGTCTTCCGATTGAGTAACGCTCCCTACGCCCTGACTCACAACAACCGGTTCCGTCTCAATGCGGCGGATCATCTGCTGGCGAGCTACCTGGTTCAATTCGCGGACCTGTACTCGCTCCAGAACGGCAGCGGCGGGATAAGCATCCTCTCGAAAGCCACCTGCCCTCTTCAACACGGAACTGAGATGTTCTCCGTCTGTAATCCCATAGCTGCCGGCATGAACCACTTCGCCGCTTATCGTAACTGAAGCGCCGATGTCCTGCCAGCCCGCCAGACGACGTATGCTGACCACATCGCCTGGCTTGAGCACCGCATCTGCGTCCTTGTCGCCATCCAGAGCCTTCTTGATTGCAATCACGCTGTGGCTGACCACCACTTTCTGGCCGTTCTGGACGGTATAACTGGAAAGATCGGCATCGTCCTGATAGGCGCTGCGCTTGAATCCCCCTGCCAGACGAACCAGATCGGCCGCGGTCATGCCCTGTGGCATGGGAAACTGGCCTGGGCGAAGTACTTCCCCTTCGATAGAGACCTTTGGCGCATCGATCTCATAGCGGCCGTAGATGCGGATCAAGTCGAAGGGTTTGAGTTGAAAGGAATCGTTGCCGATCATCGCATCGTGCAAGTTGAAGCTGGAGGCTTTGGGCTGGTAGTTGGGCGGCTCCAGGCGCACCAACTCGGCGTGGTCGGCGGACTCCGGCATCACGTCCTGGTAGGAATGCAAAATATCGTTGATCGTCATCCCTTCATGGAAAGGGTACTTGCCAGGGCGATAGACATGGCCCTCGAGATAGACGGCATCCTGGTTGTAGGGCAAAATCTGCGATATGACAACATCGTCCTCGCCTTGCACTTTGAAGTCAGCCAGCTTTGCGGCGAGTTCGGTTGGGTTGGAGGGAAGTTCCAACCGCAGCATCGTCCGGCTCTCATGGGCCACTACCCGCGTAACATTGATCTCCTTCAGGCTCGCGGTAGGCAATACGCCCCCGGCAAGATCGAGAACCTGATTCAAGGTGGTTTCGCCGTTGAGTTCGTAGATCGCTGGTCGATGCACCATGCCTTCGACCTTGACCTGCGGTCCGACCGTTGGGACAGAGATCGTATCGCCCGGCAAGAGACGGTCGTTGAAGGAACTGGCGCTTCGTAAGAGAAAGTCGTAAAGGTCGATTTTGCGGATGAGTTGCTCTCCGCGATAGTGCAGCAAAATGCGCAACGACCCGCGGCTGGTGGGTCCTCCGGCCGAAAACAATGCGCTTAAGGGTGTGGATAGTGAACTGACATCATAGGCGCCGGGTAGCTGCACATCGCCAACCACGTAGATTCGCACTGTGCGCAGTCTGCCCAGAGAAAGTTCGACATGTTCGTCGCGAAATTGTGTGCCGAGAATTTTTTCAATTGCCGCCTGCGCCTCAGCGATCGTGAGCCTGTCCAGCGTAATCGTACCTACCTCAGGCAGCGTGATCTGTCCCTGACGGTCGATGGTGATCGTCAGGCGTCCAACGTGGCCGCCCCACATGTTGACTACAACTTGATCTCCCGCGCCCAGAACATAGTCGGGGCCGACAGGAAGATCCATGGGTATTTGGTTCGTGTTTCCTGTGCCGGAGCTAAAAACATCGCTGCCGAAGCGCTGCAGAGTGCCACCGGCGGATGGAACCTGCGTGTACAGATCCTGCAATGAAGGCAGTCCGTAAGGATTCGGCATGCGGATTTCTTGCGGCGCGTCTTCGGGAGGCTTCGCTTTAACCTGAGGAGGGACTGTCGCACGCTTTTCCGGTTGCTGAGTACTGCCACCCTGGCTCGGCGCCTTTGCATTGCCCCCCTGTGCCGGTTCCTGGGCTTTGCAGTTCTGGCCACTTACTGTGGGGTCGCAATTACTCTGGCTCGTCGTTTGAGTGTCACTATTGGTTGTCATGTCCGGAGCGCTGCCATTCGGAGCCGCCGCCGTTGCGCCATTGTTTTGGTTACTATCCTGGCTTCCTGCACTCTGTGAGGATGGCGCTGCGTCATCTTTCTGGTCAAGTTCCTGGGCAGCGAGGAGAGAGCTTGACAAGAGGATGACTCCCGCGACAAACAGGAGACCGAGCACTCGGCTCGATCGCATTCCAGAGCAGAAGCTCCAATGATTTCCGTGCACTACTTGACTCATTTTTTACCTTAAAGAACGTACTGCTGCCAGTCGCCATTCGCTGGCTTGCAAGCTACACACCCGACGCAACCGCAAAATTCGAAGTTAGAACCGCACCCGGATGCGTTTACCCCGCAACCCTCTTCCTTCATATACCTAGTTCAACAAGGTCGCCTGACTGATTTTTTTGGCCGTACGCGTCTCAGGGAGTTCTGGAGCTATCGGAGTCCTGGACGGATCTGGATTGAAGGACTTGACGGCCAATGCTGCTTTCAAAAGCTCAGCTCCAGGGTTGTAGTCTGGAACCAAATCCTTGAGATGGACGACCAGGTTGGCAATGTCTTGTCCGTCAACAATGGCTTGCAGCCGGTGCAACGATGCCTTGATTTGCATCGGGTCGAGACCATCGTGACAGACATAGCTTCTAATCTTGGAATGCGAGGTGGGGATGAGGTGCTCGTCTTCCAGGTTCAACTCCTCGAACATCTTCTCGCCTGGACGAAGGCCGGTGAATTGGATCTCAATATCTCGTTCCGGCTGCAGCCCGGAAAGCAAGATCAGGTTCTTAGCCAGATCGACGATCTTGACGGGCTGGCCCATCTCAAGGACAAACACCTCTCCGCCCCTGCCGATCGTGAAGGCTTGCAAAACGAGTTGAGCCGCTTCGGGAATGGTCATAAAGTAGCGGGTCATCTCCGGATGGGTGACGGTTACCGGGCCGCCAGCGGCAATTTGCTCCTGAAACAGCGGGATCACGCTTCCATTGCTCCCCAACACATTTCCAAACCGGACCGCGACAAACTTGGTTCCCCCGTCGACCTGAAGCGCGCGAATGAGCAGTTCCGCGACACGCTTTGTGGCGCCCATCATACTGGTTGGACGAACGGCCTTGTCGGTGGAGATCATGACGAAATCCGCGACGCCGTTCTCAGCAGCTGCCCGAGCCACGTTCCAGGTGCCGAGGATGTTTGTTTCGACGGCAGCGAAGACGTGCTTCTCCATCAGCGGAACATGCTTATATGCGGCTGCATGGTAGAGAACCGTGGGGTGATGACGCTGCATGACCCGTTTCAAGGTGCCACGGTTGGTAATGCTGCCGATCTCGGGATGAAACGTGATGCCAGGAAAGCAGTTGGCCATCTCTCGATCAATATGAAAAAGCGGGGTCTCGGCCGCATCGAAGCCCACAATGGCAAGGGGACGGAAAGGAGCGATCTGCCGGCAAATCTCCGATCCAATCGATCCAGCGGCGCCGGTAACCATCACCACCCGCCCCTGAATGCGTTCCCGAATGCGGTCCAAATCGAGATTCACTGGCTTTCTGCCCAGCAAATCCTCTACGGCAACCTCCCGGATTTGATTACCCAGTTCTGTGCCCTGGACAAGCTCGCCCAGGCTCGGAACCATTTTGTAATCCACCCTGGCTTCCGTGGCAAGCTTCAAAATGCGCACCATCTGGGGCCCGGTTGCGGACGGAATCGCAATCAGCACTCTCTGAATAGAGTGCCTCAGCACCAGCGCTGCAAGGGTTTCTCCCGTCCCCATCACTCGCTTTCCATCCAACACAAGCCCAACTTTGCTGGGGTTGTCATCGACAAATCCAACCACTTCGCACATCAGGGCGTGGTTTTGCCGCACCTCCCTCATCAGCGATAGCCCAGCAGCGCCGGCGCCGTAGATCAGTGTTCTCGTCCGCACTCCCCCGACTCGACTCCTGACCATCGCGGCGACCACTACACGAACCGACAACCTGCCCCCCAAAGTCAGCAAGCCGGAGATCAGCCAATCGAGGATATACACAGAGCGCGGGACTGCCCCAGGGGCAAGCAAGAGGAAGATGACCAGGCCGCCCAGAACCGAACCCACCGAAGTGGCAATGAGTATCCGCACAGCATCGTGAACTGAAGTGTGCCGCCAACTCCCCTGGCTTACTCCGCAAACAAGGAAAGACAGTGTCTTTGTCACCGCCCAGATCACTGCTGCTGTCTCCATTGCATGGAGATACTGCTCAGGCAATAGAAAGTCGAATCGCAGTTCGAATGCAAGATACGTGGCCATGGCAAAGGCCGCCAGGTCCAAGGTATAACCAATCGTTTGACGTAAGATGCGGGAATCCCTATGACGACGGCCTAGCTCTGATTCCGAAGACATTTCGTTCCCCCTCGATCCTTTTCGAATTGATCCAAAATCTAAATGCATTGGTTTATTGCAGATTACGCAGCCCGATAAGCTCTACTTGCAGATCGCGATGTCATTCGGGTAGGTCATCCAGCGGCTGCACGAGTGTGTGCAAACTGGACAGTGTGTCAGGCCAAACCGCCTATTTGGCGGTGTAACCTCTGCTGCTGCGTCGAATACACGGACAAGCAGAATTCAAGAACACCGAATGCAACGGGATTGTTTTGGAAACTCTCGAATATATGCTGGCCTCAGTACTCTGCTGAGGCCCGAGCGGCATACGATGACTGGGCAGGCTTCCTTGGCACGACAAGATCCAGCCAGAAATTGGAGTATGCGCGCCGCTCTTCCACACTATTCGAGTATACGACCTTGTTGCCGGCGGTCATATTGAATATTCCCGGATGCGCCAACACCGACATGATCAAAGCTGTTGTGAGCATGACCGGGTCCAACTCACGAATTCTTCCACTCCGGATGTTGCTCTCAATATATTTGTTGATGATCGACAGAACCGGGGAGATGGTCTCCAGGCAAAACTCGTCGGCCTTGGTGCGCTTCTCGACGAACGCGATCGCAATCAACTGAAGCAGCTCCGGCCTGTACTTGACTGTATCGGAGAGCATATCGATGATCTTCGGCAAGACCACTTCCGGAGATTCGCATTGCTCCAATCCCCCCATCAAGTCCTGCTTGAATATCAAGCCGGCCGAATACAACTGCAGCGACGACCAGAAGAGTTTCTCCTTGCTATCGAAGTGCCGAAACAGAGTGTTTTCACTCACGTCTGCAAGCCGGGCAATCTCTCGAGTGCTGGTTGCGTGATATCCCTGGCGCGCAAAAAGTTTGCCCGCCTCACGGAGTATCCTATCGGTCCGTAATGTGCCCTTAGATCCAACCGGCATATTCTCCCCCGAAGGTGCTCATGCGATGGCATCTGCAGACGATACGAATATTTTTCTTCGCTGCTGGTCAATAGTTGGAAGGAGTCGCACTATGAAAGGCCGTGAAAGCGGCCATTTCATGCTCGTGGCTGGCGGAATGGGATTGCGCGCAACACGCCGTGTTGCTTGAGTCCTTACCGGCCGAGAGATGGACTGAAATGATCGGAACCAGATAATGGGGCATCAAATCACAGGGCATCAAAAAGTGGCCGGTTCCAGATCCTCCGCATTCACTCGGATTGCCGCATGTTGGTTGATCAACTCCAGGGTGAGCACAAACCGCAGGTCTTTTCCTCTTCTCACCAGGGTGCCCACCAGGCCCTTCATCACTCCATTCTTTACGCGGACTTTTGTCCCAACGACAAGTTCGCGATACGGTTCAATGGATTGCCTGCAGAACCCGGATTGCAAAAACTCCACCTCTGAGTCCATCAAGGGAACAGAGTCCCGCCTGTTGCCGACGATTTGCAGCACACCCGGAGATTGCAGAACCCTGGTCCGCTCTTGATTGTCAATATGCACAAAGACATAGCCCGGAAAGAGCGGGAGCTGGAGTTTCATCCGTTGCCGGTTCTTCCACACGCGAACGGTTTCATACGTGGGGAGAAATGACTCGATCTCACGTATTTCGAGCTGCTTTACAGCCGACTTTTCGTGCTGCGGCATGGTGTAAATAGCGAACCATTTGCGGTGTCGCGCCTCGCCGGCAAGAGCAGTATGCAAAACGGCATTGTCGTCAGGTGTTTGAACTGTAGTCTGCATATCTATTTGAAGACCCCGCCCTGTCGGGACACCCCGCAAAAAGCTGTGTTCACAAGCGTGGCATCTCGAAAATTAGAAAGCCAAGGTGGAATGCCAGCGATGAGGCTCGAAATTGCACGTGGCTCCGCCCATGTGACTTAGCAAATCGCAACAATTCCGCAATTGCGAACACCAAGCCGTGGATCTACTGAACGAGGGCAATCTGACAAATATCGCCTGACGTCTTAGCTGCCACACTCTTAACCCATTTCACATCAATGGGGTTCACTCCACCGGGATCCGAAATGAGCGCAATTTGTGACTTCGAGTGCGGGCTGAAACGTTACTTCCGAGCTAGTCTGATGGTAAGCCAGCACCGCAGTTCGCGCAACCCGTAAATTGTAAAAATCTGGCTACTGGGAATAGTTGGAATGGGAAAATCCCCACGCAGCAGCCGGGTCGCGATCGAAAACGATTGCCGATCCAAATACCTTATATTCAATCAGTTGCTTTCCATGGTCCGCATGGGATTGACAGACATAAAATATCCATGTAAGTTGTCGCCCTACCTTGCAGCCAGGTCTTCGACCGATGGGAGGAATGGATGGGTGTGCTTGCTACTCTTTCCTTCTGCGATAGCCGCCAATGGATTATTTTAAAACAGTTTCTCTCCCGCGCTGCAATTGCCCATCGCGGCTCGCACCTGCTGTCACGCCCAATGGGCCGGACTTCATTTCGTTCAGCACTTTTCTGAAACTGCTGCAATAATGAAAGATCATGTGGCCCCGTAGCTCAGGTGGATAGAGCAGCAGTTTCCTAAACTGCGTGCCGGAAGTTCGAATCTTCCCGGGGTCACCATAAATTCAATCACTTACAGGAATTATTTTTCTCAACAAGATGCTGGGAACTGAAAGTCTCGACAAAATGGGGGAATACTGCGTGCCGACGACGCCTAAGGCGCCTCCCATTGGCCTGATTGCTCAGAGCGGAACACCGCCTCAATGACCGACATGTTGGCGATCGCGTCTTCCAGCGTGACCGGAACCTCAGCTTTCTCAAGGATCGCCCTGGAAAATGCATCCCCCTGCAATGTGTATTGGTCACACACGGGAAAGGTCTCGACCGCGATGCCGCTCCCATCCAGTTCCCCATTCGCATCGATATAGATCCGTGTGGGGCGGTCGTTGGGCGCATTGAACGGAATTTCGATCTCGATCCGCCCAGTTGTACCCAGGAATTGAACGCGCTGGTAAGGGATAAGCTGTGTGCTGCTTGTGAAGATCGACTGGCCGCCGGAAAATTCCAGAATTGCCGACGTAAGCCGATCCGTACCCATCTCAGGGTCGCGCTCGATACAGGAGACTACTCGCCGGGGCAGTTGCCCAAATGCAAACCGCGAGGCCTGAATCGCATAGCAGCCGATGTCATAAAGCGCGCCGCCGGCGCATTCCATTTGGTTTCTGATGTTGCCGGGATCGGCGTTGAAGTAGCTGAACACCGCGATCACCGAGCGAAGTGTGCCGATGCGGCCTGTGTCAATCAACTGCTTCACGCGCAGCCACTGCGGATGGCAACGAATCATGAATGCCTCGCCGATCTTCACGCCGGTTCGATTGCGGACAGCGATCAGCGACTTTGCCTCGTCAACCGTCAGGCTGATGGGCTTCTCGCACAGCACATGCTTGCCCGCCTGCGCGGCGCGGATGGTCCACGGAACATGCAGCTGATTGGGAAGCGGATTGTAGATTGCTTCGATGTCCGGGTCGGCGAGCAGTTCTTCGTACGAGCCATAGGCCCGCGCAATCCCCAGACTGGCAGCAGCGGTTTTGGCTCTTGCAAGGTCCCGCGACGCAATCGCATCCACCGTGGTCACGCTGCCGCGCTGCGTCGCGGGAATCACCTTATGCAGACCAATGGCAGCGGTGCTGAGCACCCCCCAGCGAATCTTGCGTTGCGCTGGGGATGGTGGAGCGGTGCTCACAGGTCAACCTGAAACTTCACGCCAAGCTGCTGCGTGGCAATCGGCTCAACTGCCTTGGTCAACGTGGAAGCATCATAGCCGAGGATGGATTCAAGCAGCATTCCGTAGTAGAGCGCCGTGAATCCCCAGAAGCGCGTCTGCCCCAGGCCCTCGCCGGTCTCGGCATTGTAGTACTCGCGCAGGACTTGATTTTTTCGGAGCGCCATATTGAACAGGCGCGTCGCCAACTCGCGGGCCTCGATGTGGTACCCGTATTGTTGCAGTCCCTGGAAGATCATGTAGTTTGTCGGCGCCCAGGTGGGGCCGCGCCAGTTGCACTCGTCATGCGATCCCTGGTAGTAATCCGGCTCGGTCTTCGCATAGCTGGCCACCGGGTAGGCAAGCCAAAACTCCTGCGGGTTGAGCAGATGCTCGTGAATCATGCGCTTGGCGCGCTCCGGCGTGGCCGCGCCGGCAAACAGCAGCGTGAAATTTGTTGCCGACTTCACATACACGCGCTGACCGGTCTTCTCGTTGCGGTCGAAGTACATGCCTTGCTGCTCGTCCCAGAAGGTCGCATTCATCAGCTTGATGACTTCGTCTGCACGCTTGTTGAAGGCTTGTGCGTCGGCATCCAGATGGAGATACGTGGCAATCACGGCCATGGCGCGCAGCTCGCGAATCAGGTACGAAGCCAGATCAACGCCTTCAATTTCAAAGGAACTGAGCGCCCCGCCGCGCGACCACTGATTATCCGTGCCCGCGGCGTCGGCGGAGTTCCAGGTGGGCAGTCCATTCTTGTCGCCGTCGTAGGAGAACCACTTGTCGATGTACTTTCCCAGGCGGTCATAATAGTTGCCGCGCAGCCATTCGTAGTTATCGTTGTTCTGCTTGCAACCCAGCACGGCTAACTGCGCCAGAAACGGCTTGAACTGCTGCCGGTCGCGCTGCTTGATGAGGCTGCGGTTCACGTAGCCGTCCGCTGTCTCGCGATTCAGAAACTCCTTGAGATTGGTAAAGCAGTACTTCCATACGCCGAAGTAGGAGAGGTAGAGATTCTCGAAGTAGAGGTCCCAATCGTAGAACTCGTTGTAGGGATAGCCGGTGAGAAAGGTTCCATCGATGCCGGGAATGTGGCGCAGGCCGTTCGCGCGGATGTCTGCATTCACCGTTTGCAGGCGATGGTTCAGCTCCGTCCAACTGCCGGCGCCAATCTGCTGAAAAAGTTCCCTGGCCGCGTGGGTGAGCGGCTGTGGAACGGGCGTAAAGGCCGGCGTAGCCAGCACCTTCGCCGCTGACTGCGCGAGTGAGAGCGTGCCGAGCGACTGAGCACCAAGAGCCGCTGCCGAACCAACCAGAACCTGACGCCGACTGAGTTTCAAGATGTGTCACCTCATCCGGATTTGCCATTGCAGAAAGTACTAACGTTTAACAGAGGAATAGTTTCTCCACTGAAACAATCCACAAGAACTTTATTTGGAAACTTAGAAAGCTGTCAAGAGGGAAATCCGAGGAAACTGTTACCGCGAACTAAACAAATTGAATCAAGACATTTACGCGCGATCATGACTGGTCCCCAGGAGGGCTGAGCAGGGGAAACCGAGGGGTCAGTAGCGACGTGATCTCGCCGGGGATTCCGTATTCCAAAACACATGGTTCGGCGAAACCACCTTGCCGCTGCTGTGGCTAAACTCTTTGTTCAATCTCTGCTTCCCCTTTGGATGAAAGCGGCAGCTTGCCCTCGGATTCCCTCTCGAGGGACTCCGGCGTGACCACCTTGTGCCGGACGTAATTGTACGGGAGCACTGCGTAGCCGCGAAGAATCGAAATGCCCAGTTGGATCAGACGTGGACCATACGACTCCGCTTCGTGCGAGATGCTTCCGACCAAGGCACTCTTGCCAGACTGCATCTCCTCGATCGCTTCGGGAATGCAGTCCTGGCCCACAACTGCAATATGATGTTCGCGCCCCAGTTGCCGCGCTGCATCCAATACGCCCATGGCGCTTGAATCGGTGGCTGCGGCAACCAGGATATGGCGGCTCTTCGGATTGGATTGCAGGAATTTCGCAACCGCGATCCGGCTTGGGATTCGTGAGCCACGCCCATCGATTTGCACAAATCGATCCGGTGACAGGCTGCCAAGCTTTTGTCTCACCGCCTGGAATGCTCCGGTGATCCTACTTTCGACATAGCTGCCTGCTTCCTGAAAGCCGACTCCAAGAACCCAGTCGGCTTTGTTCTTCCACTTTTCTGCTGCGTGTCGTGCCAACAACTTCCCGGCTTCGAGTCCGCATTCAAAGTTGTCCACGCCGAAGTAGGTGGCATTGGGGTGCGGCACGTCGATTGCAATGAGTGGAATGTCTGCCTTCTTGAAAATATGCGCCACACGCGGTCCGGCCGACTCCTCCACGGAAAATTCAAGCACAAGGTCGACGCGCTTGGCGGCAAATTCCACGGCATTCTGCACTGCGGTCTCTGTATCGAAGCGATTGTCCAACAAGAGCAGCTCGACGCCTGCGGCAGCCGCGGCTGCGATCACGCTTCGCGATACGGCCTGCGAGAAGGGCAGATCCGCGCTCTGGACTGCCAACCCAAAAAGGAGCCGCCTCGGCCTGGCTGCCAGGCGATATTGTCCATCCTGCGTCTGTGCAACATATCCACGATGCGTAAGGGTTTTCAAAATCCGATAGACGCTGGTCTTCGAGATATTGGTTTCTTTGTAGACATCCTCGATGCTGATCGGAGCGTTCAACTGTTCCAGGAACTCCAGTATGTCGAGCCCCTTGGAAAGGATCGGAATGAGATATAAGCGCTTCACTTTGGCCTTTGGCAAAGTATTCTCCTGTCCCCTAGTTTCAATAGTGAAATAGTGATAAGCGAGGCACACTGCCATGGCTCGACTAGCTGAATCGGCCAAGGCGAGATGGATGATTCGGCAATCCTGGAACTTCGCACAAGACAGCTCACCGCATTGGATCGCGTCTTGAAAGTGCAATAGACAAACTATACTTCTATGGGAGTGCGTTGGTCGAGTCCGAGCCGATCGAGAGTCCAGATGCGAGGGGCAAGCTACCTAACGCGAGGATGCACCCTTCTTCGTTCAACTGCTGCTACAACGATGCCTTCGTTCCAGAGACCGGTCGCGCAGCTTGGCATGCTCCTGTTGCAAGATCACGCGAGATGCTCGGATCGGATTGCGGCATGAATCAGATGCGCTTGCTCTGCACATCCTTTTCATAGGTACGAACTGTGCCGAACCACTCGCTGCCGTGCGGCACGCCCTTCGAAGCGCAGTAGAACTCCCAAACGGCAGTCCACGGCAACGATTTTGCTTCTTCCATCAGCGCCAGACGTGAAGAGAAGTCGAACTGCTGCTCGGCGCGTACAATTTCTTCTCGCGGCTCCAGCAGGGCGAACAGCAGCGCCTTGCGCACGTTTCGGGTACCGATTACCCAGGCCGCAACGCGATTGATGCTTGCGTCAAAAAAATCGAGCCCGACATGCACGCGTTTGAGCCCATTGGTGCGCACAATCTCCTGCGCTATGGCGATGGTCGGATCGTCAAACAGCACAACATGATCGCTGTCCCAGCGAACCGCGCGGGAGATGTGCAGCAGAAGTTCATCCACGTAGCAAAGGCTGGTCGATATTTTGTCGGCCACATTCTCCGTTGGATGGAAGTGGCCGGAGTCCAGGCAGAGCAGCGTTTTTCTTGTAGCCGCATAGGCCAGGTAAAACTCGTTCGTTCCGACCGTGTAGCTTTCCGCGCCGATACCGAACAGTTTGCCTTCTACAGCGACCTTGTGATGCTTCCCGTCCATGGCAGCGAGTATCTGGTCGAGCGATGCGATGAGCCGCTTTCGCGGCGCCAGGCTGTCTGCCGGCAGGTCCTTGTAGCCGTCCGGAACCCAGATGTTCATCACCGCGGGATTGTTGAGTTGCTGGCCCACATATTCGCTTACCCTGCGGCATGCGATGCTGTGATCGACCCAGAACTTTCTTATCTCTTTGTCAGGATGGCTGAGCGTGAGGTTCTGCGCGCTGTTGGGATGCGAGAAGTAAGTTGGGTTGAAGTCGACGCCGATCTTCCGGCTTTGCGCCCAATCGATCCAGTTCCGGAAGTGGCGCGGCTCGATGCGGTCCCGCTCCACCGGCGCGTCGGCTTCAAGGTAGATGGCATGAAGATTCACCCGCTTTGCGCCGGGTATCAAGGTGAAAGCCAGGTCCAGATCCGACCGCAGCTCCTCTGCGTTGCGCGCGCGGCCAGGGTAATTTCCCGTGGCCTGGATACCGCCCGTAAGGCCTGCATCCGCGTTCTCAAATCCGCGCACATCGTCGCCCTGCCAGCATTGGATAGAGATCGGCACTCCATCTAGTTGCTGCAATACCTGGTCTGTGTCGATGCCAACGGCCGCATAGCGGTCACGCGCAAACTGGTACGCGCCTGAGATTTTTTCATCGTTCATGAGCGCAACACTCCTCTCGTATCTTGGGTTGCTGTGATTTCGTTAAAACGCTCGACTGCATGCGCAGGCAGTTTCGTCCTGGGCTGGTATTCGTCCATCTCGAAGGATGAGGCGATGAGGGCACGCGCTGCGGTTAGATCTTCGATGCAACCCAGAGCGATCATCTGTACGCTCAAGTTGCCCAGCGCCGATGCCTCGACGGGGCCTGCGGTTACCGGCAGGCCGCAGGCGTTCGCGCAGAGTTGATTCAGGAGCTTGTTCTGGCATCCGCCGCCAACGATGCGGATGCGCGTCAGCTTCCGCCCGGTCAACATTTCCAGTTGTTCTTTGACTGTCTTGTAGGAAAGTGCAAGGCTATCGAAAACGCAGCGGGCAATTTGAGCCATCGTTTCCGGCTCCGGCTGCCCAGTGTGCCGGCAAAAAGTCTGGATGGATTCCGTCATGGATGGCGGATTGAGGAACGAAGGATCGTTGACATCAATTATGGAGTGCCATGGCTC
>Ga0182012_10000536_pt1 | contig 41743 bp, 40 predicted proteins | sample 612S2SmetaG_FD_120486 | JGI IMG/M metagenome (GOLD analysis project Ga0182012, IMG submission 120486) | Permafrost microbial communities from Stordalen Mire, Sweden - 612S2S metaG | ecosystem: Environmental > Terrestrial > Soil > Wetlands > Permafrost | place: Sweden: Stordalen | collected... | reverse complement strand
TACGCCTCTGGCGGGCTTGACCTTCTCCAGGATGCCGGCGCCCTTTGTGGTCCAGATAAAGGGCAGCGGCGGACCGTAAATGGTCCGCGGAGTGGACTATCGCGTAGCAGATCGGGTTGGAACAGTGGGCACATTTCGTATCGAACGTGGGAGCGCCGCTCTCCTTTAAAACCTGCGGGAATGTCCTGAGGCACTCAGGACACGAAATCATGACGTACAGTTTTCCGGTGGGATCGTGGCCGTTTGGGGGAATCCAGATCGGTGCAGCAGAACGTGGAGAACGATAACCTGCCAATGATTTCCGGGGCCGGGTCATCGCTTCCACCGCACCCACCAGGAAACGTATACGACTGCTCCCTTTTTCATAAAAGGCGTCGGCTGCAACGCCCGGCGGCACCTCCGTACCTGTGAATGCGCCGCTCATGGCGATTACCCGAATTAAAGGAAAACGGCGTCGAACTACCGAAAGCAGTTCAAATCCCGACATTCCGGGCATGTTCAGGTCAGAGAGAAGAAGGTCGGGACTCTCGTCCCGGATAGCGTCCAAAGCAGAAAAACCGTTCGATGCGGTCCGTGTCGCATAGCCAAGCGCGCTGAACATTGTCGACAGGTTTTTGCGAATCGGCGCTTCATCGTCTACAACCAGAAGGCTTGCTTCGGGGTTAAGCATCCATCACCTCGGGCGGCTACCTCTGAACTGATCCGGGAACGCGCACAGTCTCCCATGACTCCAATTTCGGGAACTGTTCAATAATGCACACTCGCCATGACACTTTCGTGTTAGTGGCAGATGAGAAGCTTGAATTGCGCACGGGTGCGCCGGTGGGGTTTGGGTGCTTGATGGAATACATCACGACTATCAGCTCACAACAGTTCCACCTACCAGGCCGCGGGCCCTCCTGACTGGCGTTTTGGGGCAGTAATACCGTCGACTGCCTCTGAAAATGGGCAGTGAGCAATACTGAACAGACGATGAGCGTGTTTGTCCCTACACTGACTAACCATCACCTTAAGCCCGCCATTCGCTGTTCGGCGAGCATCATTCCTTGAGGGGAGAACCCATAGTCCGATTTTCGCGGCAGAGAGGACAGTTCGATGACGCCGATGGATGAATGGAACCGAGCAGTTCAGGGTCCGCTGGCAGATGCGGACCGCGTAACGGCACTCACTGAAGTTGAGGACGCTCGCGGGAACCGAGCAATCGTCGAACAGACAATCGCTAATGCCCGTCAACGCTACATCGACCTGGTGAGACGGAGCGCGCCGCTCATCATGTCACACAGTGAGCAGGCGGCATTACAAGAAGCGCTGGATCGCCTGAAAGAGCGTTTCGGCCCCTTTGGCGACGCCGTTTAGGTGGCTGGTATGCCGATGCCGATTGCCACGACGCTTCTCGATCGATTGCGGGAGATCAATACCGCGCTTGAGCGCGGAGACCCAAGGGTGATCCCCTCCATCGTGCTCGAAGCGACGGCGTGCGTTCTTCAAATGGAGCAGGAATTGATGACATCGTTGATTGAAAATGAGCGACTGCGAAGGGCTGGCGGCAACTTCCCGATGGACTATGTCCTTCCACATTAGGCCAGCGCGAGATCGACTTATTCTCCGCTGCCCGGTTCTTCCTGGCGGGGAAAAGCCAGCCAAAATTCGAGCACGAAAACCGGACAGAAACTGGACAAAGAAAATCCCCGTTCGCATCGGGAGCGCTCGGGGATTTACAGGAGGTAATTCTTTGAACAGAGACAGAATATGATCCTGGCGCGTCTGTGTCGTCGGGACAAGGATGGCTTTATTTCTGCAACTTTGGTTGGGCTGGTTATCGCGCTGCGCGCGCTGGCTGAGTCTGGCCTGCGTCCGGTTTGCCTGGGTTTTGCGGCGTCAACAGGACGCGGCGTAAGGCGCGGATCAGCTCCGGCCCCGTTTCTTCGAGCTCGCGCAAATGCCACGCGGCCAGCGAACCGAGCAGCTTCTCGCCGAGCGGAGTCATGCGCAGCAGGATGCGACGGTGGTCGGTGGGGTCGGGGCAGCGTCTCAGCAGACCCTGCTCGATGGTGCGGTCGACGAGCTCGACAGCGCTGTTGTGCTTGAGCAGCATGCGCGCGGCGACATTGGCAATGGTGGGGTCGAGCTCCTCCGGCATGCCCCATACACACTGCAGGAGCTGGTACTGCTGGGAGCGGATTCCCGCCGAATCCGCGGCGAGGCTGGAGAAATGCAGGAATTTTCGCAGCTGAAAACGGAATTCCGCCAGCCGCCGCATCTGTGCGCGGCTGAGCGGTTGCGGCTCCTTCAGAGCAGAATGCCTCTGTCCGTTACGGGTCTCGGAATTGGCTCCGTGGACTTCAGATAGGATCATGCAAACAATCGTAACACGATATATCGTGTCCCGACTTAAGATGCTTTCCCACCTTCCTGCGGCGTACCTGGGTCGGCGAGTACGGCGCGCGCGTCCTCTTCGTCGTCGGAGCTCACCTGCAGCTGCAGCGGTCCCAGTCCCGGCTCCATGATGCGCGCGTTTTCGCCCGAGAGAAAAACCTCGATGCCGGCCGATTCCAGGCGCAGTCGCGCCATTTCCGCTTCCAGCGGTTCGGTAAAATTGGCAATTGTCACAACATTTGACATAAAATCTCCTTGAAGCTCCGCTCCCATCGTCATTGTTCTCATCTTATTTAGCAAATTTGAGAAAGCATTCTGACTGCCGGAGCCCCTCATGGTGAGATGCCTCGCCGCGCTGACCTTAGCCCCCCAGACCATCGCTGTCCTGACCCTTACCTGCCTGAGCCCCACTCTTCAAGCTCAGATGACAGGGCCGCCCCCCGAGCCGCTTCTGGATGCTGCCCATTGTCTGGCCACCGCGAAGACTGACTGGCTTGGTCTGACCAACGATGCATCGGAGGTCGAACTTGGCTACGCCTCTGGCCCCGGTTCCTGGCAGGGAGGCGATCCGTTTTACCTCGTCGACTACTCCAGCCCGGTGCATTCTCAGGGATCGGTATTTGTGTTCGTCGTTCGTGGAAAGGCGCCTCATCGCGCCCTGCGTCTCGAGTACAAAGTTCAATTCCGTCAATCCGACGACGGATCGCAGCAGCTGGAACTGATCGATCCGCAATTCGGAGGCATCTCCACTCAGGATCGAGTGCTGTCGGCTGTGCGCGAGGTTGGATTTCATACGTACGCGATTCCCGTTACCGGCCTGCTCCTGCCTTCGAATAAGTTCGCGTGCGAATCGGAAGAGGGCATCGAATAGGGTTCAGTCCCGCGGCGAAACCGAGACGTTTGCCGTTGCGACAGAAGCACCCAGGTGGAGAGGCTGGTTCTTCCCACCCGCCTTCCCACCCGTTCGGGAAAAAAGTACAAGATAGAATGGTGAGTTCGTCCCAAGGAGCTTCGCATTGATCCCCCGTTATACCCGCGCGCCCATGGGCCGCATCTGGAGCGACGAGGCCAAATTCCGGGCCTGGCTGGAAGTCGAGATTGTCTCGAGCGAAATACTCGCTGAAGACGGAATTGTTCCGGCCTCAGCCGCCGAATCCATCCGCGAACATGGCGACTTCGACATCGAGCGCATCCGCCAGATCGAAGCGGAAGTGAAGCACGACGTGATCGCCTTCACGACGGCGGTCGCCGAAAAGATCGGCCCCGACTCGCGCTGGCTGCACTACGGCCTGACGTCGAACGATGTGGTGGATACCGCGCAGGCGCTGCAGATCAAAGCGGCGTCCTCCATCCTGCGCGATGGGATTGAGCGCCTGATCGCCGTGCTTAAAACGCGCGCGCTCGAATTCAAAAATACGCCGATCGTCGGGCGCACCCATGGAATGCATGCCGAGCCGACCACCTTTGGCCTGAAGCTGCTGAACTGGTATGCGGAGATGCTGCGCAACCAGCAGCGCTTTGAAGCAGCCGCCGAGCAGATGCGCGTGGGCAAGCTCTCGGGCGCGGTGGGCGCCTTCGGCCACATCGGACCGGAACAGGAAGAGCGCATCTGCGCGCGGCTCGGACTCGCCCCAGCCCCGGTAGCCACGCAGGTCATCCAGCGCGACCGGCATGCGTATTACATCGCGACTCTGGCGGTGATGACGGCGACCCTCGACAAGATTGCGACGGAGATTCGGCTTCTGCAGCGCACTGAAGTGCGCGAGGCGGAGGAGTATTTTTCGGAGGGGCAGAAGGGATCGTCGGCGATGCCGCACAAGCGGAACCCGATCACCGCTGAGCAGATTTCCGGGCTCGCGCGCGTGGTGCGGGCCAACTCCCAGGCGGCGCTTGAAAATGTTGCACTGTGGCACGAGCGGGATATATCGCATTCATCGGTGGAGCGGGTGATTCTGCCGGATTCGACGATTCTGACCGACTATCTGTTGGCGAAGACCGCGGAGTTGGTCGATAAGCTGGTGGTGTATCCCGCCCGAATGATGAAGAATCTGGAATCGACTGGCGGATTGATTTTCAGCGGTCAGCTGCTGCTGGATCTGGCGGAAGCCGGCATGTCGCGCGAGGATGCGTATCGCTTGGTGCAGGGCCACGCGATGAACGCGTGGCAGAACGACCTTGCCTTTCGCGACCTGGTGGAGGCCGATCCGGAGATCGCCAGCCGCCTGAGCAAGGAGCAACTGGCTCGGACGTTCGATCTGCATCCCCAGCTAGCCAACGTGGACGCGATCTTTGCGCGGGTGCTGGGATCGCCGGATGGCCACGAGTACGGACCCTGATGGCGCATCCCACTATAAATGTAACGGTCGCTGTTACGGGAGCCAGCGGCATCGTCTTTGGTCAAGTGTTGTTGCGCGCGCTGGAAGCCGATGAGCGCGTCGCTCGTGTTCATTTTGTGGCTTCGGAGAGTTCCTTGCGGGTGATGGCGGAGGAACTCTCCATCTCCGGGCGCAGCGGTTTGGTCGAGAAGCTGCTCGGGCAGTCCTCCACCAAAATCACGCAGCACAGCGAAAACGACATTGGAGCCGCGATCGCCAGTGGGAGCTATCCCTCAAGCGGCATGATCGTCATGCCCTGCAGCATGGGGACGCTGGCGGGGATCGCGAACGGCATGGCCGGCAACCTCATCGAGCGTGCCGCCGATGTTTGTCTCAAGGAGCGCCGGCCCCTGATTCTCTGTCTCCGGGAGACGCCCTTCAACAAGATTCACATTCGCAACATGGGACTGGCCGCGGATGCGGGTGCGACGATCTTTCCCATGATTCCGACGTTCTACAACCATCCCATCGACTCGACCGAGATGGCGCGGCAGTTTGTCTTGCGGGTGCTGGGGCATTTTGGGCTGGAGCAGGCAGGGGCGTATGTGTGGAAGCCTGATGCTGCGATGGAGTCCTAGCTTCGAGTTGCTCCAGGTGAGCCAGGCTAAGTGGTGAGATGGACGAGCTGCTCGGCTTCAATGCGGGGGCCCAGGATGGAGACTTTGGGCACAGGTCCGCGGGCCATGGCCACTTCGTCGCATTTGTAAAGGCGGGGACAGTTCTGGCAGTCCTTGAAAATTTTGTCGGGGAGGGCGGTGCGGTCCTCGACCTCGCGGAAGCCGTAGCGGAAGAAGAAATCGGGGATACGGGTGAAGAGGCAGACGCAGCCGACCCCGTGCTCTTCGGCTTCGCCCAGCAGGGAGTGGAGTAATTCGCCACCGACACCGTGGCTCTTGGCCTCGGGCTTGACGACGATGGAGCGCACCTCGGCAAGATGGGGACCGTAAAGGTGCAGCGCGCCGCAGCCGAGGAAGATGCCGCCTTCGGATTCGGCCACGGTGAAGTCGCGCACGTTCTCGCAGATTTCGGCGAAGGGACGGCGGAGAAGCGTGCCGTCGCCGGAGAGGGAATTGACGAGTTCGTAGATATTGGTGGCGTCCTGGAGGCGTGCCTTACGCACCTGCATGGGTGGCCTCCGTTTCTTCAAGAGGGACGTGGCCAGAGCGCTGGGCGAGGGCGCGCACCCGCTGCTCGGCATCGGCGAGTGCCTGGCGAACGCGCGGACGGGCCGTGCCGCCGATGACGTCGTGGCAGTCGAGCGTGGCCTGGATGGTGACGGCGGGGAAAAAACTGTCGTCGAATTCTTCGCCGAACTGGCGGAGCTCGTAGAGGGAGAGGTCGCCGAGTTCGCAGCCTTTGTCGAGACAGTAGCGGACAGCGTTGCCGATCTTCTCGTGCGCCTTGCGGAAGGGCACGCCTTTGTGAACGAGGTACGTTGCGGCGGCCATGGCGTTGAGGAATCCAGTCTGCGCTGCGACCAGCATGCGGTCGTGGCGGAAGCTGAGTGCGGCGGTGAAGGCGGGCAAGAGGGCGAGGATGCCGTCGAGGGTGTCGGCGACTTCAAAGACGGGCTGCTGCGTCTCCTGCATGTCTTTGTTGTAGGCGAGGGGCAGGCCCTTGAGCGTCGTGGCGAGGGTGGTGGCTGCGCCGAGGAGGCGGCCGGATTTGCCGCGCAGGAGCTCGGTGAGGTCGGGATTTTTCTTTTGCGGCATGGCGCTCGATCCGGTGGAGAACTCTTCGGGGAGATCGAGAAAGCCGAATTCGGCGGTCGAGAAGAGGGTGAGCTCCTCAGCGAAGCGCGAGAGATGGAGGCCGAGGGTCGCGGCGGCTTGTGCGAATTCGAGGGCGAAGTCGCGGTCGCTGGTCGCGTCCATGCTGTTGGCGGTGGGCGCGGTGAAGGCGAGCTCGCGGGCGGCGATGGCGCGGTCAAGGGCGAGCGTCGCGCCGGCGACGGCTCCTGAGCCGAGGGGGCAGAAATTGAGGCGCGCGCGGCAGTCTTCGAAGCGGGAGGCGTCGCGGAGGATCATCTCGACGTACGCTAACAACCAATGCGCGACGAGGACCGGCTCGGCGCGCTGGAGGTGCGTGTAGGCCGGCATTACGGCGTCTTCGCATTCGGCGGCGAGCTCAAGAAGCGCGGTCGCCCATGCGGCGATTTGCGCGAGGGTTGTGTCAATGGCGTCGCGAACGAAGAGGCGCAGGTCGGTGGCGATTTGTTCGTTGCGGCTGCGGCCGGTGTGAAGCTTGAGTGCGAGGTCGCCGATTTCGGCTGTCAACTCGAGCTCGACGAAGTGGTGGATGTCTTCGGCTTTCGAAGAAGCGATGGCTGCGGAGCTCAGGAAGCGGGTAGCGATTGCATCGAGGCCGCGCAGAGTTGTTTCCAGTTCAGCCGGCGAGAGAATGCCGGCTGCGGCGATGACGCGGGCGTGGGCCTTGCTGGCGGCGAGTTCCTGGGGCAGCAGCCGGCAGTCGAACCCGAGCGAGCGCTGCCATGCTTCAAATTGTGGATCGAGGGCGGAGCGAAAGCGGCCGGACCACATCTTGGCGGATTGCTGCGAGGCGGATTGTTCCTGGGAAGGCTGTTCGGTCATGAAGCTTCCTCGACTTTTCTTGACTCGCCCAACGTGGCTCCGTTGTTGAGGCGCGGCATTTCCGAGCCCTGGCTGAGGGTGATAAGGCCGCTCTGAGCATAGGCGATCAGCTTGGCGCGGGTGTCGGTGATGTCGAGGTTGCGCATGGTGAGCTGGCCGATGCGGTCGCGCGGAGAGAAGGCGGACTCGGTCTTCTCCATGCTGAGGCGCTCGGGGTGGAATGTTAGATTGGGCGACTCGGTATTCAGGATCGAGTAGTCGTTGCCGCGGCGCAGTTCCAGCGTCACCTCCCCGGTAACGACGCTCGCGACCCAGCGCTGCGCGGATTCCCGCAGCATGATGGCCTGCGAATCGAACCAGCGTCCCTGGTAGAGCAGCCGGCCCAGCTTGCGGCCGTTCTCGCGGTACTGCTCGATCGTGTCTTCGTTATGGATGCCGGTGATGAGGCGTTCGTAGGCGATAAAGAGCAGCGCGAGGCCGGGGGCTTCGTAGATGCCGCGGCTCTTGGCTTCGATGATGCGGTTCTCGATCTGGTCGCTCATGCCGAGGCCGTGGCGGCCGCCGATGCGATTGGCTTCGAGCAGCAGCTCGACGGGGTCGGAAAATTCGCTGCCGTTGAGGGCTACGGGAAAGCCTTCTTCGAAGCGGACGGTAACTTCTTCGGGTGGGACTGCAACGTCGTCGAGCCAGGAGGCGACGCCCATGATGGGATCGACGATGCGGATACTGGTCGAGAGCTGCTCAAGGTCCTTGGCTTCGTGGGTCGCGCCGAGGAGATTGGAGTCGGTGGAGTAGGCCTTCTCGGCGGACATTTTGTAGCCGAAGCCGGAGCGCTGCAGGAAGGCCGACATTTCGGCACGGCCGCCGAGCTCGTCGATGAAGAGCGGATCGAGCCAGGGTTTGTAGACCTGCAGGCGAGGATTGACAAGCAGGCCATAGCGATAGAAGCGCTCGATGTCGTTTCCCTTGAAGGTGGAGCCGTCGCCCCAGATGTTGACGTCGTCCTCTTTCATAGCGGTGACGAGCATGGTTCCGGTTACGGCGCGTCCGATGGGCGTGGTGTTGAAGTAGGTGACGCCGGCGGTGGAGATATGAAAGGCGCCGGACTGCAGAGCGGCGATGCCTTCGCGCACCAGCGGTCCGCGGCAGTCGATCAGGCGGGCATTTTCCGCGCCGTATTCGAGCGCTTTGCGCGGGATGGCGTCGTAGTCGGTCTCGTCCGGTTGGCCGAGATTGGCCGTGTAGGCATAAGGCAGCGCGCCCTTCTGCTTCATCCAGTGCAGCGCGGCGCTGGTATCGAGGCCACCGGAAAAAGCGATGCCGACCTTTTGGCCTATCGGCAGACTTTCAAGAATTACAGACATTTCCTGCCCTTGCCGAGCAGCATCAGCAGCAGCGCTTTCTGCGCGTGCATGCGATTCTCGGCCTGATCGAAGACAACGGACTGCGGCCCGTCAAGCACAGCATCCGTGACTTCGGCATTGCGATGCGCGGGCAGGCAGTGCAAGAAGACCGCATTGGGCGCGGCCTGCGACATCAGCGCCTCATTCACCTGGTAGGGTTTGAAGATGGGCGCGCGCTTGGTGGCCTCGTGCTCAAAGCCCATGCTGGTGCAGATGTCGGTGTAGACTGCCTCCGCGCCGGTGACTGCGGCGATGGGGTCGTTGACGAGGGTGATGTTCGAACCCGTGACGTTGGCGATGGCTCGTGCCTGCGCGACAATGTCGGCCTTGGGAGCATAGTTTTTGGGCGTGCCGACGGTGCAGTGCGCGCCCAGGAGCGCGGCCGTGAGCATGAGCGAATGGCAGACGTTGTTGCCGTCGCCGACGTAAGTAAAGTTGAACCCCCGCAGATTGCCGAAGCGCTCTTCGAGGGTCATGAAATCGGCGATGGCCTGGCATGGATGCTCCAGATCGCTGAGGGCATTGATGACGGGAACGCTGGCGTACTGCGCCATTTCGGTGATGGTTTCGTGCGCGTAGGTGCGGAGAACGATGGCAGAGACCCAGCGCTCGACGTTGCGGGCAATGTCGGCGAGGGATTCGCGCTCACCGAGAGGCGACTGGGTCTGATCCACGAACATTGCCGAGCCCCCGAGGGTGTTCATCGCGGTCTCGAAGGTGAGGCGCGTGCGCAGGGAGGCTTTTTCGAAGAACATGACCATCTGCTTCGCGTCGAGCGCCCAGCGGTAGGCGGCGGAGTTGTTCTTGACGTCGTGCGCGAGCGCGAGGATGCCGGCGAGCTCGGTGGTGGTGAGGTCGGCGACGGAGCAGAGGTCGCGGCCGGCGAGCGAGACTTCGGCGGGCGAGGAATCAATTTCCTGCAGGAGTGCGGCGGGCTTACTGGCCAATTTTTGTTCCTCCGGTGATTGGGGTTGCGGCGTGGGCCGCGGGCTGTTCGGACAGAATTTCGTCGAGTGCGGCAATAGCCTCATCGACGTGCTCTTTCTGCAAAATGAAGGGCGGCAGAAGGCGCAAGACGGTTTCGCTGGTGCGGTTGATGAGGATGTGGCGCTTCATCATTTCGGCGAGGACTGTTTTGGCGAGGTCGGCGGAGTCGAGCTCGATGGCGAGCATGAGGCCGAGGCCGCGGACATCCACGATGGCTTCGTGTTTTTTTGCCAGCTGGGCAGATTGTTCGCGGAAATAAGTGCCGACCACGGTTACGTGTTCGAGGAGATGCTCGCGTTCGATGGTGTCGATAACGGCGAGGGCTACGGCGCAGGCCAGCGGGCCTCCGCCGAAGGTGGTTCCGTGCATACCGGCGTGGATGGCGCGCGCGGCTTCTTCGGTGCAGAGCAGTGCGCCGAGGGGGATGCCGCCAGCGAGGGGCTTGGCCAGGGTGGTGACATCGGGCTGGACGCCGTAATGCTGATAGGCGCACCACTTGCCGGTGCGGCCCATGCCGGACTGAATCTCATCGGCGATGAGGAGCGCACCGGTGGAGCGGGTGAGCTCGCGGGCGGCTTGAAGGAATTCGCGGGACATGGGGCGAATGCCGCCCTCGCCCTGGATGGGTTCGACGAGGATGGCGCAGAATTCGGTGGAGAATTTCGCCCTGAGGTCGGCGACGTCATTGAAGCGGACAAACTCGACTCCCGGCATGACGGGATCGAAGGGTTCGCGGTATTTGTCCTTCCAGGTCGCGGCGACGGAGCCCATGGTGCGGCCGTGAAAGCTGTTTTCGAGGGCGAGGAACTTTGTGCCGAGATGCAGGCCCTCGCTGCGCTTGAGTTTTGCGTAAGCGCGGGCCAGCTTGAGCGCGGCTTCGTTGGCCTCGGTGCCGCTGTTACAGAAGAAGGCGCGATCCATTCCGGTGGCCTCGGTGAGGCGGAGGGCGAGGGCGGCTTGTCCTTCGTGGTAGTAGAGGTTGGAGATGTGGATGAGCTTGCGGCTCTGGTCAGCGATGGCCTTTTCGATGGCGGGGTGGGCGTAGCCGAGCGCGTTGACGCCGATGCCGCTCAGGAGGTCGAGGTAGCGGACTCCGTTCTCGTCTATGAGGTACACGCCTTCGCCGTGGGTGAAGAGCACGGGATTGCGTTCGTAGGTTTCGAGGAGCAGCTTTGCTTCCACGGCTTTGATTTCGTCGAGTTTCATCTACACTCCCAATAGGCGTTCAGCGTTCAGCGTTCAAAATGCAGCGCGTTGATGTTCACAGCTTTTGCATCGTGGCCCAGAGCATTTTTCCGCGCGTCCATGGGGCACACTTTCCCTGTTCGCTGAACGCTGATCGCTGATCGCTGTAGTCATGCGACCATCACTTCCGTGCCCTGGTTGATGCGGCTGCTGCAGAGGTCCGGCAGCAGTGCAGCGACCGACGCGGGCAGGATGCGGACGCGCTTGACCCCGTTGAGCAGGGCTTCGCGGCAGGCGCTGAGTTTAGGCAACATACCTCCGGTGATGACTTCGTCGCGGGTGAGGCCGGCGATCTGGTCGATGGAGAGCCAGCGCATCACGCTACCGTCGGCGCCGAGGACGCCGGGGACGTCGGTGAGGAAGACGAGGGCGTCGGCTTTGCAGGCTCCTGCACAGGCTGCGGCCATTTCATCGGCATTGATGTTGTAATACTCGCCGTCGAAGCCGAGGGCGATGGAAGAAATGACGGGGACCGCGCCCATCTGCCAGATGGCTTCGAGCCAGCGCGGATCGGCGGCGACGATTTCACCGACGAACCCGAGGTCGGGGGCGGTACGTTTTTTGCGGGCGCGAAAGACGAGGCCATCGCCGCCGGAGAGTCCGACAGCGGGCTGGCCGTGGGAGCCGAGCGAGGCAACGAGCGCTTTGTTGACGCCGCCGCCGAGGACCATGAGCGCGGTGTCGCGGGTTTCGGCGTCGGTTATGCGCAGGCCTGCGACGAATTCACTTTGCTTGCCGAGTTGCTTGAGCGTGCGAGTAAGCTGCGGCCCTCCGCCGTGGACGATGGCGACCTGATTGCCGTCCTTGACGAGTTCGGCGATGGCCTTGGCGCACTCGTGCAGGAGTTCGGGATTCTCCAGGGTGGCGCCTCCGAGTTTGACTACGTATCTCATAGGTTCATAACCCTTCTGCTTCACTTCTCATAACCCATCTTCTTCTTTAAAACCGCACATCAGGTTCATGTTCTGGATCGCCTGACCGGCCGCGCCTTTGAGCAGGTTGTCGAGGCAGGAGACGATCACGCAGCGGCGGCCGTCGTCTGCGAGATGGAACCCGATATCGCAGTAGTTGGTGTGGATCGAATACTGAATCTCCGGGAGATGGCCGGCGGGGAAGATGCGGACGAGCGGGCTCTGGGCGAAGAAGCTGCGATAGAGGGACTCGACGTCGGCGGGCTGGCGCGCTTCTTTGAAGCGCACATAAATGGTGGAGAGAATGCCGCGCGGGATGGGGAGCAGGTGCGGCGTGAAGACGATTTGCTCAGTGGCGAGGTCCAGCTGTTCGAGGAGCTCGCCGGTGTGCCGGTGGGAGAAGAGGCCGTAGGCGGAGAGGTTGTCGGCGGCATGCATGAAGTGGGTCTTCGCAGTGGGGGCCTTGCCTGCTCCGGAGACGCCGGACTTTGAATCGGCGACGATGCCGCGATCGAGGTCGACCCATCCGGCCGCGAGCAGCGGCTTGAGGGCAAGGATGATCGAGGTCGCGTAGCAGCCGGGATTGGCGACCAGATCGGCGTCGGGAATCTCATCGCGATGCAGCTCGGGCATGCCGTAAATGGCTTTCGTCTGGACGGTGGTGGCGACGGGCGAGCCTTCGTCGTTGAACTTGTAGACGGCGCGATTTTCGGCGGCGGCGAGACGCCACGCGCCGCTGAGATCGATCACGCGGAGGCCATGGTCGAGGGCCTGGGGCACCCACTCGCGCGACTGCTCGTGGGGAGTGGCGAGGAAGAGGATCTGGATGCCGCGAGCTTTCAGCAGATCCCAGGAGAAGGGCTCGATTTTCGCGGCACCGGGGGCGAGGCCGGCGCCGTTGTTATCCATAAGCTGCGGATGGATTGCGGCGAGCGGCTCAGGCGCGGTGTCGGGGCGGCCAAGGAAGAGGGGCGGCGATCCGGCGAGCGCGGGGTGACGGATTAGGAGGCGGGCGAGTTCCATGCCGGCGTAGCCGGTGACGCCCATGACGGCGACAGAGACAGGGTGCAGGCGGGATGAGGCCGCTCTCGTGGTCTTTGCCGAGTTTGAAATAGTGGCGGACATTTTTCGCAAATCTTGTTGGACTACTGAAACTCCCTCGTGATTCTTTTTGTGGCGGTTTTTCGGGCCTCTTTGCTGAGCCCTGGGCTCTGTGTGTTTCAGCCGATCATGCGCTCGAGTTTTTCGCGCATGGTGGAGGCTCGTCGGGGGTCGGGGCAGATGATCAATACGGTGTCGTCGCCGGCCAAAGTTCCCACCACGTCGTTCCATTCCTCGTGGTCGATGGCCAGGGCAACGGGTTGTGCGCCGCCGCTGGTGGTGCGGAGGACAAGCTGGTTCTGGGCCTGCCGTACGGCCAGGCCGAAGCTCGAAAGGACTTCGTCGACCGGTGGCGGTTCGTCTTCCTGCTCCTCCGAGTGGCCATTGCCGTTGGGGGCCGCGTAGCCATTGGGGCCTTTGTAGAGCCGGAGCTCGTGAATGTCGCGAGAGAGCGTGGCCTGGGTAACGTCAAAACCGAGACGGGCCAGGCGGCGGCGCAGCTCGTCCTGGCTGGCGATGGATTCCGCCGTCACCAGTTGCCGGATTGCGCTGTGCCTGTCCTGTTTGCTCACACCTATCTCCTGAAAATGAGCACGAAATCGAACGAAAAAATGGCGGCCAGCCGCTGAGCGGCCAGCCGCGCCTCACTATGTATAAAAATACAGCAATGCTGTATAAATATGCAAGGGGAAAAACAGCCGGTGGCCGGTAGCCGGAAGCTGGGAGTTGGTAATAGTTGATGGCTGGTGGTAATGCCGGGCGGAGGCTGCTGGGCCGGGAAAAGTCCGAAAAAGTCGATGTTTCTTTCTCCAGAAAAAAGGAAGGCCGTTATAGTTGGATATGGGAACGAGAAATTGTGCTGCTCCGGCCCTGTCGACCGGCGGCTCCCGGCCCAATATCGGGGTCCCCGGCGAGCGTGCTCGCTGGGGTGAAAGTCTCATCGATTCGCGTTTCGATTTTGAATCGTGTGGCGTCGGGTTTGTTGCTACTCTCGACAACCAGCCTTCGCATGACATTCTGACAAAGGCGCTGACGGCGCTTGCGCGCCTGGCGCATCGCGGAGCCGTGGCTGCGGACGGCAAATCGAGCGACGGCATCGGGATTCATACTGCTATTCCCCGCGAACTGCTGCTGGGTTCGGCCGGGATTTCTGTCGATCCAGCGCAACCGTTGGCGGCTGGCATGGTTTTTCTCTCTGCGGAAGCGACGGCGGCCGCAGCGGCTGTGCGCGAGCTGGAACAGGCGATTGTTGGGCAGGGCTTCTCGATCCTCGGCTGGCGGGAGGTTCCGACGCGGCCTGAGATTCTGGGTGAGATTGCAGCCTCGACGCTGCCGATCATCCGCCAGGTGCTGCTGACGGATGCTGGCCGCGGCGCGACTTACCAGGATCTCGATCGAAGGCTCTATCTTGCGCGGAAGTGCTTTGAGCGTAGCGGGGCGCAGGGTTATGTGTGTTCGCTGTCGTCATCTTCGATTATTTACAAGGCTATGTGCGACGCGCGGCTGCTGCCGGAGTTCTATCCCGATCTGTCCGATCCGAGATTTGTAACGCCGTTTGCGCTTTTTCATCAGCGGTACGCGACGAATGTGGCGCCGTCGTGGGATCGGGCCCAGCCGTTTCGGATTCTGGGGCACAACGGTGAGATCAACACGATCTGGGGCAATCGGGCACGGATGACGGCCCGGGCAGCCACGCTGCCTGATGAGCTGCGGCCCATTTTCACGCCCAGCGGTTCGGACTCGACCAGTCTGGACGAGGTGATCGAGCTGCTGGCGCGGAATGGGCGCACGGTGGCTGAGGCGGTGCGGATGGTGATGCCGCCGGCGGACAGCGGGAGGCATTCGGCGTTTCTGGCTTACCACGGAGACTGCATTGAGCCGTGGGATGGGCCGGCGGCGGTTTCGTTCACAGATGGGCACCTGATCGGTGCGGCGCTTGATCGGAATGGGCTGCGGCCTTGCCGATTCTTTGTGACCGAAGATCAGTTGGTGGTGGCGGGATCAGAAGCGGGACTGGTGGATCTCGATCCGGAGAAGATTGTGCACAGCGGGCGGCTGGGTCCGGGGCAGATGCTGCTGGCCGATCTCGAGAAGCACGTTTTCTATGAGGACGATGAGCTGCAGGCGCTGTTTGACAAATCAGCGCCGGAGTATGAGGCATTGCTGGAGAATGCGACGCTGGAGTCAGGGCAGCCGGTGGCGGCGCTCGATGCGGCGGAGCTGAACCGGCTGCAGCTGGGTTTCGGGTACACCAAAGAAGACGTCAACATGATCCTGAAGCCGATGGCGATGGAGGGCAAGGACGCGGTGTGGTCGATGGGGGACGACACGCCCATAGCACCGCTGGCCCGGACGCCCAGGCCGGTGTACGCGTTTTTCCGGCAGCGCTTCGCTCAGGTGACGAACCCGCCCATCGATTCGCTGCGCGAGGCTTGCGTGATCCAGCTGCACACGCGGCTGGGACCGTGGCCGCATGTGTTAGGCACGCGGGAACGGCTGCCGGGGTTGTCGCTGGGTTCGCCTTTTCTTTCGCTGGCACAGATGGATTCGCTGCATCGGCGTAAGCACAACCTGGCGGGGGATATGCCGCTGGCGGTGCTGGACTGCGTTTTCAATCCGGCATGCAACCTGATGACGGCGCTCGATGACCTTTGCGCCAGGGCGATCGAGCTGGTGCGCGGGCGCGCGGCGGTTCTGTTGCTGACGGACCGGGGATGCGGGGAGCAGGCGATCCCGATTCCTATGGCGCTGGCGACGGGAGCGGTGCATCACGCGCTGATTCGCGCGGGTGAGCGGGTGAAGGTCGGGCTGGCGATAGAGGCGGCGGATTGCCGCGACCTGCATCATGCGGCGGTGCTGATGGGGATGGGGGCGGGAGCGATTTGCCCGTGGCTGGCGCTGGAGACGGCGCGGCAGCTGAATCCTGAGCAGGGCGAGGCGAATTTACTGCACGCTTTCGATTTGGGTCTGGCGAAGATCATGTCGAAGATGGGCATCTCGGTGGTGGACAGCTACCGCGGTGCGCATCTCTTCGATTGCCTGGGGCTGAGCAAGGATGTGGTGGAACGATGTTTCGAGGGAACACCGGCTCCTCTAGGGGGCATCGGCTTCCCCGAGTTGGAGGCGAGCCTGCGCGAGCTGTGGCTGGGGACGCAGAATGGCGATGCTCGTCCGGAGGCCGGTGACAATGGCGGATCGTTGGTGACGGTTGTGGCGACGAAAGACCTGCCAGATTACGGGTGGGTCCGGTTCCGGAAGGCGGACAGGTCAGAGCCGCATGGATGGCAACCGCAGACGGTTCGGTTGTTGCAGACCATCACAGGGGCTACGAAGGTTGCGGCGGCTGCGGCTGATTCGGCGCAGGCGTGGGGAGCCTTCACGAGCCAGGCCAAAGAGAAAGAACCTGCGGTGCTGCGCGATCTGCTGGAGGTGCGGGCGGCGGCGGCGCGGCTGCCTGTCGATGCCGTGGAACCGGCGCAGAATATGTTTGGACGGTTCATTGCCAGCGCTATGTCGCTGGGGTCGCTGAGTCCTGAGGCGCACCAGACGATTACGGCAGCGATGAACATGCTGGGCGGGCGATCGAACACAGGCGAGGGCGGGGAAGACCCTGCGGTCTACGAACCTGGAGCGCAGCTGCCAGTCGCAGGGGTTTCGTATCCCTCGGAGCTGCTGAACAACAAGGTGAAGCAGGTAGCGTCTGCGCGGTTCGGGGTGACGGCGCAGTATCTGATGCATGCCGAGGAGCTGGAGATCAAAATCGCGCAGGGGTCGAAGCCTGGCGAGGGCGGGCAGTTGCCGGGGCACAAGGTCACGGAGCTGATTGCGCGGCTGCGACATGCGCAGCCCGGGGTGCAGCTGATCTCGCCGCCGCCGCACCACGATATTTATTCCATTGAGGACCTGGCGCAGCTGATTCACGATTTGCGGCGGATCAATCCGAAGGCGGCGATTGGCGTAAAGCTGGTTTCAGAGTGCGGAGTGGGCACGGTGGCCGCGGGTGTGGCGAAGGCCTACGCGGACTACATCGTGATTGCGGGGCACAACGGTGGGACGGGCGCGTCGCCATTGTCGAGCATCAAGTACGCGGGGAATCCGTGGGAGCTGGGGCTGGCGGAGGCGCAGCAGGTGCTGATCCGGAATGGTCTGCGGGGCCGTGTGCGTCTCCGCACCGACGGCGGCCTGCGCACGGCGCGCGATATTGTGGTGGCTGCGATGTTGGGGGCCGACGAGTTTGCTTTCGGCACGGCGGTGCTGGTGGCGCTGGGCTGCGATATGGCGCGACAGTGCCATTTGAATACTTGTCCCACGGGTATCGCGACGCAGCGGCCGGATTTGCGGGCGAAGTTCCGGGGCAAGCCTGAGCATTTGGTTCGTTTCTTTGAGGGGCTGGCGGAGGAGATTCGGGCGCTGTTGGCGGGGCTGGGTCTGCCGTCGTTGGAGGCGGCGATTGGCCGCACCGACCTGCTGGAGCAGACGCGTTTCGATGGGTGCCTGGATCTGGGCCCGATGCTGGGCGCGCCCCCGGACGGCGGCAGGGCAGGTGCGACACACTGGCAGGGGCGGCGGAACCTTCGGCCTGAGGATCACGCGCCGATCGACGATGCGTGGGTTGAGCCTGGGGTCGCGGCTTACAAGGCTGGCGAGCCGTTTCTCGTGGATGCGCTGATCGCGAACGAAGACCGGACTTTTGGGGCGAGGTTGGCGGGAGAGCTAGCGATGCTGCAGTCCGCGGGCATTTCGGCGCGGGCTCCTTTGACCTTTCGGCTGACTGGAGAAGCGGGACAGTCGTTTGGGGCGTTTGCGGTACCAGGGATGGTGCTCAACCTTAAAGGTCTGGCGAATGATTTTGTTGGCAAGTCATTATCGGGCGGGGAGATTATTTTGCGCGGGCAGGGCCGAGCGGCGCTGCAGCCGGAGCTGCACACCATCCTCGGCAACGTCGCGCTTTATGGAGCGACCAGCGGTGCGCTTTTCGCGGCTGGCTGCGCGGGTGAACGCTTTGCCGTGCGCAATTCGGGCGCTCTCGCAGTGGTCGAGGGGGTGGGCGACCATGGGTGCGAATACATGACCGGAGGGTTGGTCGCGGTGCTGGGGGCGACGGGGACGAATTTCGGCGCCGGCATGACCGGCGGCGAAGCCTGGGTCTTCGACGACGAGGGACTCTTCCTGGCGCAGCAGAGGTATCACCCTGGTTTTCTCACCCCTGAGCCCTACGGCACACTGGATTCCGAGGCGCATCAGAGCATCCTGGGCCTTGTGCAGTTGCATGCCGAAAAGACTGCGAGCACCAGGGCCTACTGGCTGATGTCGAAGTGGGAGGAGTTGGCGCCGCGGTTTGTGCGGCTGACGCCGAAGCCGCAGTGAGGGCAGGGAACTGACAAAGCTCAGACACAGCGTTCAGCGATCAGAAAAACGGACTGCGGAGGGCGAGCAGCAAGGCCGCCGATGGCGATCAGCGATGAGTGTCCAAATCAGGCTGAACACCTTTGGTGGGGTGTCAACACGTCCCCAAAAAAGACCGCCTGAGCGGCCGCTTCTTTTGAGCAGGAGATCGCGGTGATCAGCTCACTGGCTCCTTATGTCCATGATGCTTAACGTATTGTGTGAGTGAATCGAATCCTGACTCCTTCAGCAACTCGCCGAGGGTTCGCTCGCCGTCCCATCCCGGCGCGAAGTTGTGCCCATAGTGCTCCCGCAGATGTTTGATTTTCGTCGTGGGGTGCTTGCGATCAATCTGCCCACTCTTATCCCGCTCACGTCCGTCGAGGCCTGGCTTCCTGGCATCGCTCATCTTCATTCCTCCTGGGGCCGTAAGGCCCCGGCTGTGGTCCGACCCATGCTATCGCATTCGGGTGATTTCACATTAGCCAAGAAAGAAAAATTCAGAAAAGCGGTTGCGAGCGGCACGAAAATTCTCCTGGTGCGGGCGAATGTTGGCGGCAGCCCTCAGAAGGGACTCCAGAGGGTAGAAAAGGCACAGGAGGTGAGACGGCTTCTCCCGGAAGTGGCGCATCCTGAAAGTAACTGGGCAACTCAAGGGGGCCATTTAGGCTGACGCCAACATCGGGCGTTATCGCTCTTCTGGCACAGAAGGTTTTGCTTAATGGGTTGCGGCGATGCTGGAAGCTTCCGTCGGGTCAGTTCCGGTGGTGGCGGTGCCGAGGCTGGTGAGGGCTCCGGGAGTGGTGGTGCCTATAGTGAAGACCTGTAAATCGGGACTGCCTCCAGCACAAACGACGGCGATATAGGTTTTGGTTTTATCCTCGACCATCTCTACCGGAAGGCTGCCGGTTGAAAAGGGCGATCCCGCGATGGCGGTGAGGGCGCCGCTGTTCGTCAACAGGAATGCGCTGATGTTGCCCTCGGTACGGTTGGCGACGTAGACGTAGCTGCCGGTGGAGTCAACCAGCACCGCGAAGGCGCCCGTGCCGGTAGTGACGGGTGAACCGGAAGTTTCCATGAGCGTTCCGCTTGAGGAGATGGAAAAGACGCGCACCGCGCCGATGCCGGTTTCCGCTGCCAACAGGAAACCGCCGGAGGGCGTGATGGCCATGCCATAGTCGGCATCGCCGGACTGCTTAACGGCGAGGACGCTGTTGATTTGCGCGAGAGCGCCGGTGCTGGTGTTAAAGCTCATCGTGTAGATGCCGCCAGTGCCGCAGGCGACGTAGACGAACGCGCCGCTGGGAGTGATTTCGAGATCGGTGGCGGGATCGCTGGCGTTCAGGATTACGACCGAGGAAGTGATTGAGGTGAGTGCGCCGCCGGCTCCGATCTGGAAGACGTACGCTTCTCCTGCGAAAGCATCGGCGCCGAGCAGCCATTTGCCGGTAGGGTCAACACGCAGCACAGAAGGTTCAACGCCGGTAGCAACGGGTGTGCCGCCATTGCCCAGAGTGAGGGCGCCGTTCGACCCGATGGTATAGACGTAGATTCCGCCGGCGGCGCTTCCCATGTACAGATAGGTATCGGTGGGAGTGATGGCGAGCGCGGTGGGTTCGAGGCTGACGGAATACGGAGAGCCTGAGGATTTAGTGAGGCCGGTACTGGCAACGGCGAACCCGGCGATGGTGAGGGGATTGGTTCCGAGATTGCCCACGTAAAGGAAGTTTCCGCTCGATGAGCCCGAGCCGCCTGTGCCGCTGGCCAGCGGCGGAAAGAATCGGCCACAGCCTGCGAGCACCAAGATAGCCGCGCTGATTACCGGCCAGCCGAGACGTGCGAAACGAGATTTCAACAAGGCAGTGTCCCCTCACGACTATGTTAACCGGCTCCGGTAGACCGCCATGCTCATAGACGCTCGCGAACCTGTCCGCGCTCCTTTTGCTCCTCGTTTCAAGGCCTGGTAGCGGATGCAGAGGAACAGGAAAGGGTTTGCCATCGTTGTCGCATGTTCAGTCTCACGGACGTCGCTTTGGCGGGCTGGGCGCTAACAACGAGGTCGTATTTGCGCATCTTATTTGCTGGAACGCGTTCGAGCGCCTCGCATGCTCGAACGCCAGTTCACAAGGGCACAGCCCATTCAAAGAAAAGAGGAATGCATTGAAACCAGCAACCATTGTAGGAATTCTGCTTGTCGTGGTGGGTATTATCGGTTTCGCCGTCGGAGGCATCAGCTTCACCCACGAGAAGAAAGATGTGGACATGGGACCCGTCCAGATCTCGCATAAACAGACGAAGACAGTGCCGATTTCACCGATTCTGAGCACGGTTGCACTGGTGGGGGGGATTGGACTGGTGGTGGTGGGCGTTCGGGCCAGCTGAGGCGAGCGGCCGCGGGAGCTGTTGAATACACGGGTAAGAGCACACGGTCAAACCGAAAAAGCCCCCCAGGAAAAACGGTCGCCTGGCACCGATTTCGGTTCCTGGGGATCGCGAGACAGAGGCAACCATGCAATGAATCGGCCGGAGCTACTTCCCCACACGAACGAAGAAGCTCCAGCCCGACGCGCGCCTTTAGAACGACCAGAGCTGGTTGCCTCCCCCGTCCAGTATTGTCGCCGGCACCGGCTGCCCCGACCAGGGACGGCGGAGACCGAGGGGGAGTCGTGCTACAATGTCTTTACGCTCAGTTGTTTGGTTGTGAGTCGTTCTCGCCTTCATCCGCAAGACCGTCCTCCCGTAATCTTCCCAGCCCTCTCAGCGTGATGGCCTCATGCGTCAAGTAGCTTGACCAGGCCAGGCTGCCGCGTCCCAGGCTAACGCCGGAGCGCATCTCAGCCGAAGAGGTATGTGTGGGACAAAATCGAACCGGCGTCTCGTAAAGCGCTCCCCCGAATTTCCCCTGCATAAAAACTCAAGCTCCGGGCGCAGCTCCGCACTTAGCCGGGCCGCACACCGGGAACACAGCAACTCCGGCCGCCTCGCATCGTTAGAACGAGTCGGATTCCCTGGATGAAACGCAGAGCCGATCCGAAGGTCGGCCTCAACGAGGGGATCCCAGGCGCGCCCGAGCAAGGACAAATTGAAACTTTTTTCTGAACTCAACCTTTCGCCGGCCCTGCAACAGCAGATTGCCGCCGCCAACTTTGTCATCCCCACCCCGGTCCAGGCTGGAGCAATCCCGCCCGCCCTCGAAGGCCGCGACGTGATTGCCACCGCCCAAACCGGCACCGGCAAGACCCTCAGCTTCCTCATCCCGCTGATCGAGCGGATGCCAAAAGGCATCAAGGGCGCGAGCGCTCTCGTGCTGCTGCCTACCCGCGAGCTGGCCATGCAGGTCCTCGAACACTATCGCCATCTCACCCAGGCCAAAGGCACGGCAGCACTGGTCTGCGGTGGTCTCGCTGAAGGCCCACAGCTCGACGCAATCCGCCATGGAGCTCGCCTCATCGTTGCCACCCCTGGCCGCCTCGAAGATTACCTCCAGCGCAAGCTGGTCAACCTGAGCGGCATCAAAATCCTCGTCCTCGATGAAGTGGACCGCATGCTGGACATGGGTTTCAAGCCCTCCATCAAGCGCATCACCGCCGCCCTGCCTAAGGATCGCCAGACCCTCTGCTACTCGGCGACGTTAAGCCCCGAGATCCGCGAAGTGGCTCGCGACTACCTCAAAGATCCAATTCGCGTCGAAATCGGCTCGGTCCTCAAGCCCTCGCCCAACGTCGAGCTGCGCAGCTTCGAGGTCCCCACCGACAAGAAGCAGGAGCTCCTCGAGCACCTGCTGGGATCGAGTGACGGCAGCTTCCTCGTCTTCGTGCGCACCAAGCACGGGGCCGATCGCGTCGCCCGCCGCCTGGTTCGCTCCGGTCACTCGGCCACCCCGATTCACGGCGATCGCTCGCAGTCGCAGCGCAACGCTGCTTTGCGCAGCTTCGCGCAGGGACGCCATCGTGTCCTGGTGGCCACTGACGTGGCTGCCCGCGGCATCGATGTGGCCGACGTGGCCCATGTCGTCAACTTCGATATGCCCAAAGAAGCGGAAGACTATGTGCACCGCGTTGGCCGAACCGGCCGCGCGTCTGCCCGTGGGATAGCTTCCACCTTCGCAGCGCCCGATGAAACGCATGCGCTGCGCAAGATGGAGCGCACCCTGGCGATCACCACGAAGAAATTCCGGGTCCGTCCGAGAGCAACAAAAGCGGCTCTCTGACCCGGAAGCTGATTACTGCCGGCCCGCGCGCTTCTGAGCAACCACCAGACCACGCGGCGTCGGCAGCAGCACAACCGAAATCAACCCCTCAGCCTCCATCCGCAGCGCCGCCTCGCGCACCAAACCAGGGTGAGAGCTGGAATCATGCATCAGGATCAGGCCAAAGGGGCTGATCTGCGGCAGAAAACGGCGAATCTCCTGCTCGCGAATCTCCAGATCGCTGTCGCTGAAAAACAAATCGATCGTCCCGCTCACCTGCATCTCGAGCGAAGAAGCGTTGCGCAGCTCGATCCACTCCTCCAAGCCCGACGCCGCAATTTTCTCCTGCGCCTTCGCAAAAACCACCGGATCGAATTCGCAACTCACGATCCTGCCGAATCCGTTCCTCTTGAGCCCCCGCGCCATCCAGACTGCGCTCACCCCCAGAAAGGCGCCCGTCTCGACGATCAGATTCGGCTTGAGGGTCGTCACCAGCGTGCTTAGAAACTCAAGCACCTCGGCCTCCGCTGTCATCGAGTCGTACATGCTCCAGCGCTCCGGGTGCGGACACTCCGGAGTTGCGCGGTGATACTCCGGCAGCAGCTCGCCCCCGGCGCGCTCCGCCTGCAGCATCACTTTATGTTCCTGTTTGAGCTTCTTTCGAAAAAGACCCAAAGCCAGCTCCGCAGACCAGTTTCGATTGTAGAGTCTCCACCCTGAACCCTGATCGCTGAACGCTGTACGCTGTATTCATGAAAGTCGCCCTCCTGGGATTTGGCACCGTGGGCAGCTCGGTCGCTCGCATCCTCTGCGATCTCAAGCCCGACGGCATCGAGCTCTCCCACGTCTTCAATCGCGAGGTGTCGCGAAAAAAAGCCGATTGGGCCCCGCCCACCGTTGTCTGGACGGAAGACTTCGACGAAGTCCTGCGCTCCGATGCCGACGTGATCGTCGAGTTGGTCGGGGGCCTCGATCCGGCGGGTGCATGGGTGCGCTCCGCTCTCGAAGCCGGCAAATCCGCCGTCACCGGCAACAAGAAGCTCATCGCGAAGCACGGCATTGAGCTCGATCGGCTCGCCCGCTCCAAAGGCGCGCACCTGCTCTACGGCGCGGCCGTCGCTGGGGGAATCCCGGTCATCCCGGGCCTGCAGCAAGGGCTCGCCGGCGACCGCATCACGCGCATCGAAGGCATTCTCAATGGCACCTGCAACTACATTCTCGGCAGCATGGAGGCGGGCGCGGCCTTCGCCGACGTGCTTCGGGAAGCACAGCAACTCGGATACGCCGAAGCCAATCCCAGCGAAGACGTGGACGGCTACGACGCGCGCGCCAAGCTGGTGATCCTCTCCCGCATCGCGCTCCGCGCGGACATCGACGTCGAATCCGTCGCCTGCCGCTCCATCACCGAAGTCGACGCGGTCGACCTCGTCTACGCCCGCGACCTCAACTGCACGATCCGGCAGATATCCAAAGCCGAACTGCGCCCCGATGGCGTCTCTGCGACCGTCGGTCCCATGCTCGTCCCGCTGCGCTCGCCCTTCGCCTGGTCGCGCGGCACCGAGAACATGGTCCTCGTCAGCGGCCAGTATGGCGGCGACGTGGTCTTCTCCGGCCACGGAGCCGGCGGCAATCCCACAGCGGTCGCTGTCGTCTCCGACCTCATCTCGCTCGCGCATGGCTCGAAGGCCGCCGATCTGCCCAGCCGCGCCGCTCTGGTCAGCGGAGAATTCGAACTCCGCCACTACATCCGCTTTATCGTGCAGGATCGCCCCGGCATCGTCGCGGAAATCGCCGGCGCTCTCGCCTCAGAGAAGATCAACATCGACGCCCTCTTCCAGCGCCCCGGCTATGAAAAAGGCAATCTGCCTTTTGTCGTGACCGTGGAGCCCTGCGCGGCGTCTGCGCTGCGCCGCGCTATCGACCGCATCGCGCATGCGGGCTGGCTCGCGCAGCCGCCTCTTGATATGCCCATGCTGGGGGAGTGAAAGCTGCTTCCACGCCGGTGACAGAATCTTGACCTTACAGAGACTAAGCTGAGAGAAACCGCGATCAAAGGTCTACAGTGGCCTGCTCTGCCTCCGCAAAAGCAGCAAGATATGCGTCAGTCCATGTATTTGGACCGGTCGTAATCCGGGAACTGGCTTCTCGCCAGCGCGCGCTGAAACCGGGCGGCTCCGGCATGAATGCGACGCGTTGGTCGCTTCGCCAGGCTTCGTAAACGCTCCACGCCGCTTGAGCATCCAGCACATCTTCAACCATCACGTGCGGGTTTGTCAGAAGACGCAGGAAGCCCATCTCCGTGATGCGGCAAAAGACCAGTTGCAAGTCCTCAGAGTTATCCAGCCACCTGGTTGCGATCGAGTGGTGGATATGCCGATCCGAGGTCAGCGCGATCCACACATTTACATCAGGCAAGCAGATCATCGAAGTCGAACTTGTTCAGATCCAGCGAACCGGGGCGCCTTGACGGAATCAGAGGAAGCTTCACCTTGCCAGTCGATGAAGCCAAATCAGGCTCCGAAGCGACCACGCGTTCAAACGTGGCTACCAGCAGCTCTTCCACCGTCACACCGCGGCTCTTTGCAGCAGGCTCGGCAAGACGGTACACGGAGTCCGGGAGACTGATTGTGGTACGCATCATGTTTCCCATGATACGTGCATCGTGCCCACCACTCCAATAAACTCAACCAGAGTGTTTGCCACTATCATCGCCGGCCTAACCACCCTCTTCACCCTCGCCGGACTCGGCTACTACATTGTTGCCCTCTGGAGCGCCCGCGCCTTTCTGCGTCGCCCCCGCTGTGCTGCCGGATTCGCTCCGCCCGTCAGCATTCTCAAGCCCATCCACGGCCTCGATCCCAGCATGATGGAAGCCTTCGCCAGTCACTGCCGCCAGACCTACTCCGGCGCATACGAAATCCTTTTCGGAGTCTCCAGCCTCGACGACCCCGCAGTCCCCGTCGTCCGCCAACTCCCGGGCGATTTCCCGGACCAGGCTATCCAGCTTGTTCATTGCCCGAAGGTCCTCGGTCCGAACGGCAAGGTCAGCAACCTCGCGCAACTCCTGCCGCACGCGCACCACGATTACCTCATCATCAACGACGCCGACATCCGCGTCGGCCCTCACTATCTCACCCACATCCTCGCGGCCTTTGCGCCCCGCGAAAATCATCGTCCAGCAGGCCTCGTCACCGCTCTCTATCGTGGCCGCGCCCATCGAACCGTCGGCTCAAGACTCGAAGCCCTGGGCATCGCCACTGACTTCGTCCCCAGCGTTCTTACAGCGCGCTTCCTGGAAAAGGGCCTCCACTTCGGACTCGGCTCCACGCTTGCCGTTTCCCGCACTGCTCTCGACGCCGCCTTCCAGGCTGGCCTCGCGCCGCTCTCCGAATATCTCGCGGACGATTACGAACTGGGAGCACGCATCGACGCTGCCGGCTTTCGTGTCGAACTGAGCAGTGAAATCGTCGAGACCTCCGTCCCCGCCTGGACGTTTTCCGGTTATCTTCATCACCAGCTACGCTGGGCGCGAACGATGCGCGAATCCCGTCCCGCGGGCTATGCTGGTCTGGTATTTTCCTATGGCCTTGCCTGGGCGCTTCTCAATCTCATCGCCTCCGGCCTCAGCCTCTTTGCCCTCGCTCTGTTCAGTTTGGCGCTGCTCTTCCGCGTCTCTGTTGCCCTGGGAGTGGGAGTCGGCATCCTCGGGGATCGCCAGGTGCTGCGCGACCTCTGGCTCCTGATACCGCGCGACATCATCGCCCTCGGCGTCTGGGCGTGGAGCTACGCCTCGGACACCGTCCGCTGGCGTGAAGAAAAATTTAAGCTGGAAAAGGGAAGACTAATCAGGCTCGAACCAGGTGGCGAATCAACTCGCCCTGCTCCGGCAGGCGCAAAACCGCAGCAACCTTAATGCCCTGAAGGCGGCACATATTCCTTCGGCAGCGCAGCCCCCTCGCCGAAGAAAAACTGATCCATCTGCTCCACCAGAAACTCCTGCGCCTGCGGGGTCCACGGCTGCAGGCGGTACTCGTTCATCAGCATCTTCTGCCGCTCCACCCACTCATGCCACGCCTGTTTCGAAACGTTGTTGTAGACCTTGTTGCCAAAGTCGCTGTCGAAGGGCGCCTCGTCCAGCCCTTCCATCTCCTGCTTGTAGCGTGCGCAAAAAACCATGTGCGGCATCGGTATCGGTCTCTTCGCTTATTGTAACGGCTTCCGCGACATTCTTCTCCCACAGCACAGGCAACGCTTCACCGCAATGCGCTTCTCAAAATGAGAAGAGGCTTCGTTCCGGCTCTCCGTTGATCCCGCCCCGCTGGCCAACTGCTCCCTCGCAAGGATATAAAGAAATTCTGCCTATGAAAATCATCCCGTTCTCCCTACACCGCGTGGGAGACGAGCCGGCATGAGAACACATGTCCGGCTCAGCCCCCTGGTTGCACAGCTCGCGTCGCAGTTCGTTCCTTTTTTCGCTCCGCTGCTCGTTGTTCTGCTCTCAGCCTTACCGTCCCACGCCGCCCACGCGCAGTCCGCCGATGAGATCGTTCGCACCGTGGTTAAAAACGAGCTGGACGCTGACACCAACGACCACACTTCATGGATGTACCGCGACGCCTACAAATCACCCGAGAAGAACATCGTCAAGCTGGTCATTGAAACGTCGCAGGGCAATCTATCAGAAGTCGTCGAAGACAACGGCCACCCACCTGGCGCCCAGCAGCACCAGGCCGACCTCGACCGCATCCACCTGATGCTCACCGACCCTGCCTTCCGACAACGCCTGAAAAGGAACGAACAGCACGATGGGCAGCAGGCCCGCGACATGATGAACATGCTTCCCAACGCTTTCATCTGGAACATCGTTGGCCGGGAGAACGGCGACGTTAAACTCACGTTCCGCCCCAATCCCAGGTTTTCTCCCGACAGCATGAGCGGCAGAGTGCTGGCTGCCATGTCGGGAACGCTGGTCGTCGACGAGCGCGAAATGCGGCTCAAAAGCCTCTCCGGTCACCTCGACAAAGATGTGGTTTTCGGTTGGGGGCTGCTCGGACGCATTAACGCCGGGGGAACATTTCAAATCATCCGCGAAGAGGTAGGCCCGGGAAGCTGGCAGATTACCCAGACCCACGTCCACATCTCAGGCCATGCGCTGTTTTTCAAAACCATCGGCGACCAGGAAGACGAGGTCACCAGCGACTACCACCGAACGCCGGCTGGCGTCGATCTCGACAAAGCCGCGCAAATGCTGCGCGACGGCGAAGTCGCGCGGGAGCTGCATGAGAACCACTTTGGGGGCTGAGAGACGAGCGAGAAGCGAGCGAAACCCCAGCAGAGACCGGCAGAAATCGAGCGTAAGACGAGCGACGCACGGCTAATGTTGTGCTGCGTGGTTTTGTAGCACCGTCAGGAATTTCTTCAGCATCCGGGCTAATTCGTCGATATCCTGCAGGGCGGCTGCGGATTGCGAAATTTGAGCAAGACCAAGCTGGGTTGCCAATTCCAGCTGAGTCTCCAACTCATTGAGCGAACCGCGAGCCTGACTTATGAACAACGCAAAGCTTTTGTCAGTGAGCCTGCCGTGGCCTTCCGCGATGTTACTGGGTACAGAAACTGCGGCGCGTCGCATCTGCTGCGCAAGTCCATACATTTCAGATTGCGGGAAATGTGCAGTAAGGCGATAAACTTCCCGCGCGAGGGACATAGATCGTTGCCAAACTTGCAGATCCCGAAAATGCCTGGTCTTCATCCCTCGATAAGAGCCTTTACAAACGCGATGGACAAGAGCACCGAAGTTATGTTCGACAGCCCACTCCGCTTTTCGCTCGGGGTTTGCTCGCCCAGCGCCCGCTTGCGCCGATTCGCGGTCGCGCTGCTCCCTCTTTCGTTCCCTTCAAGCTCGCTTTACGCTCCGTCTTCGCTCGGTGTTCGCTCGCCCTTTCGCTCGTCTCAATGCAGCCGCATCTTCCACGCCGTGTAGCTCACAATCTCATGCGTCAGCCGCTTGATCCGCTGCTCTTTCGGAATACTTCGTCCCACCGGCCGCGGCGAAGTATAAACCTGCAGGCCATCATGCTCGCAGATGGCATGAACGCGGAACAAATGCGTCCCGTCGCTGACCACAACAATCGTCTTCAGCCCATTGACGCGCGCAATCACCGCCAGCCGTTCGGCCGACTGCTCCGTATTATCGCTCTGTGTCTCCGCGATGATCGCCTTTTCCGGAACGCCGTGCGCCAGCAGGTAATCGTGCCCGACCCCTCCCTCCGAGTGCCGGTCCGCGGGATCGCCTCCGCCGAGCGTGATCATCAGCGGCGCCAGCCCCCGCCGATAAAGCTCCAGCGCGTGATCGAGCCTCGCCCGCAACACCGGCGAGGGCCGCCCGTCATACTCCGCCGCTCCAAACACCGCGATGGCATGGGCAGGGCGTGCCTCGTCGCGATGCGCGTAGAACCGAATCTGCTCGTCCACCCACAAGACCCACCCCAGGGCCGCAGCCAATACGACCCCAACGGTCAGCAGCAGCACGCCGCTCCGCGAGCGAGCCGGTTTTCCGCCTCCCCGGCGAGCGGCCCTCAGATTGTCATCCGGAACAATCATCTCTCCTGCAGCGCGAGCGCAATGGCATGGGTCGGAATCGCCCCTTCGCGCAGAATCTGCCAGGTCCCATCCGGCCCGGAGAGATCCACAATCGTCGTTGGCACGCTGCGTCCCGTTGGACCGCCGTCAACAATCAGCGGAATCCTGTCGCCAATCTGGTCGCGAACGCACGCCGCGTAGGTGCACTCTGGCAGGCCTGCGAGGTTTGCGGAGGTAGCTGTGATCGGCAGTCCCAGCGCCGCCACCACCGCTCGCGGAATCGCAGCATCCGGCACGCGCAGCGCCACGTTGCCCGTATTGGCGGTGCTGCGCAGCGGCAACCGCGAGCTCGCCTTCACAATCACCGTCAGCGGCCCCGGCCAGAAACGCTCCGCCAGAAGGTCAAAGCAAAGCCCGCTCTCCCGCGCCAGTTCATAGGCCTGCGACAGCCCAGATACCAGCAGTGACAACGGTTTCTGCTTCAGGCGCGATTTGATCTCGTAAATGCTCTCGACCGCGCGAAGATTGACCGGGTCGACCGCCAGTCCATAGAAGGTGTCGGTCGGCAGGCCCACAACTTTGCCGGCGCGAATGCAGGTCGCGACGTATTCAATCCGGTCCGCTTCAGGTTCATCCGGATGGATGCGCAGAATTTCTGCTGACAAGGCTTCTCCCGTCGAGCAATGCGTCGGCACAGCGAATCCGTGGACGATCCCGGTCCTTAAATGTCAGGTGGATTTGAGTCCTCCCACCGTGGGTCTGTCCGGAAACCGAACTGCCTCGCCAGGACCGCGTGACTCTGGAAAGATTAGAATCCACCCATGCCAGCGGCTTCGGATCGTTCGCGCCTCATCAGCATTGTACAGAGTCGCCAGAACGCGCGGGTCCGGGAATTGCGCGCCGCCTTCGCTCGCAACGGCCGGGAGGTATCGGAAGTAATCGGCATCGAAGGCGAGCACCTGCTTGCCGAAGCCCTCCGCAGCGGTCTCCGGCTCCGCACCGTGTTCGTCCGGCGCGATCCCTCCTCAGCCGAATCGGCCCGCCGCGATGGCAGCCTTCGCGCGTTGGATCGCCTCGCGCTCCCTGCCAACGTGCCCGTGGTCGAGCTAACTTCCCCTGTTTTTGACAGCGCTGTCGAGACGGAATCCCCCCAGGGAATTGCTGCTCTGGTCGAGCCACCGGTCTTCTCGCTCGCCGAAGCCTTTGCCGCGCCGAACGCCTCCGGCCCGAACGCGTCCCCCTCAAATCCCCTCGTCGTTCTCACCGCTGCTCTCCAGGACCCTGGCAACTTCGGAACATTGATTCGCTCGGCAGAAGCCTTCGGAGCCAGCGGAGTCATCGCCATGCCAGGAACCGTCAGCGTCTGGAACTCGAAAGCCCTGCGCGCCTCGGCAGGCTCGGCCTTTCGAGTCCCTGTTGTCGCTGAGAAGTCGTCTCTGGCGTTCTCCGCGCTCGGTGAGCGACAGATCAAGGTCTTTGCAGCCGTTGCCGCGTCCACCGATTCCGACGCTATTCCCTGTTCCGACGCCGACCTTACCGGCCCCATCGCTTTCCTCATCGGCAACGAAGGCAGCGGCCTCTCCGCAGAACTACTCGACCGCGCGGACGCGCGCATCGCCATTCCGATGCCCGGCCCCGTCGAATCCCTCAACGCCGCCGTATCCGCCAGCGTGTTGCTCTACGAAGCCGCAAAGCAGCGCGGAGCGAAGACATCCTGACGCCCAACGATGAGATTTACCGGATGGCGGATGATACGACAACCATCGGGTAGAAACGCTGAATCATATTCCAACGTGGATTCAATTTGTTTAAAGAGCGACTTTCAGGAGGTCCCATGCAAGCAGCCAGATTCTCATTGATTCCAATCGCCGTTCTCGGCGTGATATTTTGTACGCCTCTGACCGAATCGCAATAGGGTTCTGCTTATCCCGAGACTGGAACCGTCTGGAAGAGGCGCCGTGACCAACCCTCTCACTGCAGAGTCCCGAGCCACGTAATAATCGCACCCTCCAGAAAAATCCGCTTATCCGACCAGTTGTGACCCGTGTCCGCATGAATCGAAGTGATCCGCTGGTTGCCCTCGCCCGTAGTTCCGCCACCAGGGCGCCGGTTTCGCGGGCCACGCCATCGTTGGCCGAGAGCAGAAGCACCGGTGTGATGAAGAAACTTCCTCAAGAAACTCTCGAAACCCATTTCGAAGCGGCGCTGCCCACGTTGCACGAAACTCGTGTACACTAACTTCGTATGAAAAACCTCACCTTCAGCGCGGACGAGGACCTCATCGAGAAGGCGCGCGCCATCGCAAAGGCGCAGCGAACCACCCTCAACGCCGCTTTCCGCGAGTGGCTGGCGCAATTTGCCGCCAGCGAAGGAAATGCCCAGAGCTTCGACGCCCTCATGAAAGATCTGCGCCGCGTCGATGCCGGCGGACACTACACGCGGGATCAGCTCAATGAGCGCTAAGTTCTTTCTCGACACAAATATTTTTGTCTACTCGTTCGATCGCGCCGCCCCCAAAAAAGCAACCAAGGCTAAACGGCTTATCCGCGAAGCGCTCGCTTCACAAAAGGGAGTCATCAGCTTTCAAGTGGTTCAGGAGTTTTTCAACGTCGCTACCAAACGCTTCGCCCAGCCCCTGAGGGTGTCCGAAGCCGAACAGTACATGGGAACGGTCTTTCGTCCATTGCTGGCCGTACAATCCTCGTTGGCGCTCTACTCTGAAGCATTGCATCTCCAAAAGCAACGCGGCTTGTCGTGGTACGACTCCCTGATCGTCTGTGCCGCCACGCAATCCCGTTGCGGCATCCTGTTTACTGAGGATCTACAGCACGGCCAAAGCTTTGGAGGCCTGCGCGTCGAGAATCCCTTCATCTAGAGAGAGGAGGCAGCGACTCCATGAGCCTCTTCAACCCCACTCCCGAATCCACCACCCGCGCCGTCCCGGCGCCCCTCGCCGAGCGTATGCGCCCACGCTCCCTCGACGAGTTCCTCGGCCAGGAACATCTCCTCGGCGCCGGCAAGCCCCTCCGCGTCCAGATCGAGCGCGACGATGCCTCTTCGATGATCTTCTGGGGCCCTCCCGGTGTTGGCAAAACCACCCTTGCCAAAATCATCGCCGAAACCACCAAGGCCACCTTCATCGAGTTCTCCGCTGTCCTGGCCGGCATTAAAGAGATCAAGCAGGTCATGGCCGACGCGGAGAAAGCCGCCGCCTGGGGCACGCGCACCATCCTCTTCATCGACGAGATTCACCGCTTCAACCGCGCCCAGCAGGATGCCTTCCTCCCCTGGGTCGAGCGCGGCTCCATCCGCCTCATCGGCGCCACCACCGAGAACCCTTCCTTCGAGATCAACTCCGCCCTGCTCTCCCGCTGCCGCGTCTACACGCTCCACGCCCTCACCGATGCGCAAATCGTCGCCCTCCTCGATCGAGCCCTCGCCGACCCCGTCCGCGGCCTCGGCGCCCAGCATCTAACCGCCGGCGAAGGTGCCCTCGAGCTCCTCGCTTCCTATGCATCAGGTGACGCCCGCAACGGCCTTAATGCTCTGGAAGTCGCCGCAAAACTCGCGCAATCTCACGCCAAAGGCCAGCCGCAAATCATCACCCGCGAAATCGCCACGGAAGCCCTCCAGCAGCGCGTCCTCACCTACGACAAGTCCGGCGAGGAACACTACAACCTCATCTCCGCGCTGCACAAATCGATCCGCAACTCCGACGCCGACGCCTCAATGTACTGGCTCGGCCGCATGCTCCAGGCCGGCGAAGACCCGCTCTACGTCGCCCGCCGCCTTGTCCGCATGGCCGTCGAGGACATCGGCCTCGCCGCGCCGGAAGCCCTCCACATTACTCTTGCCGCACGCGACACGGTCGACTTCCTCGGCTCGCCCGAAGCCGACCTCGCCCTCGCCGAAGCTGCCGTCTATCTGGCTCTCGCGCCCAAATCGAACGCCCTCTACATCGGCTACGGCGCAGTCCTCTCCGACATTGAAAATACCCGCCAGGAACCCGTCCCGCTCCACCTGCGCAACGCCCCAACGAAGCTCATGAAGGACCTCGACTACGGCAAAGGCTACCAGTACGCCCACGACGTCGAAGGCCGCGTCGCCGACATGGAATGCCTCCCGGAATCACTCGCCGGCCGCCGCTACTACCACCCCACCCACGAAGGCCGCGAAAAACTCCTCGCCCAGCGCATGGAAGAGATCCGGAAGATCCGCGAGGCGAGGCGAAAAGAGTGAATGGCCTATGCCGTGGCCTATGCTAAAATGATGTCGTGGCGCCCAGAAGTCCATCCCGCCGTGTCCACCTCTTCCGCAATGGCAGAAATCAGGCCGTCCGCATTCCGAAAGAATTTGAACTGCCCGGAAAAGAAGCTATCCTGCGGCGGGACGGAACCACCGGTCGGCTGATTCTTGAGCCCGTAAAGCAGAAGGATCTTTTGGCGCTTCTTCAATCATGGGCTGCGTCAGGCGAGCATGAAGAAATGCCCGAAATTCCCGATTATCCCCCTGAGCCGGTAGATTTGTGACGGCTCGATTCCTCCTCGATACCAACATCATTTCGGATCTCATTCGCAATGCAGAGGGCGTAGTTGCAGCTAAGATCGCCCGGTTGCCCTTCTATCAGCGTCTTAGGCTTTGCACCAGCATCGTAGTCGCAGCCGAACTACGCTTTGGAGCGGTCAAAAAGAACGCTCCACGGCTGTTTCGATTAGTGGACGAAATTCTCGGCCAGATAGAAGTGCTCCCCTTCCAGCCCGATGCTGATCTTCACTATGCTCAGATTCGCGTAGATCTGGAGCGCACCGGAGAATCCCTCGGGGCGAACGACTTGTTCATCGCCGCCCACGCTCTGGCCTCCGATTGCATCCTGGTTACGGATAATCTGCGCGAGTTTAGCCGCGTCCCCGGTTTGCGGGTCGAGAACTGGCTCCGCCCCTGATCCTCTTCGCTGCGTCCTTCTCTTCTCGTTGGTTTTTTGCTAATGGTCTTTCGCTAATCGTCTTTCGCCAATCGCCTCTCGCTAATCGTCTTTCGGTAAGCGTCTTTCGCCAATCGTCCTTTCGCTCAATGCCTTTCGCTGGTAGTCTCTCCGCTAATCGCTTTTCGCTGGACGCTCAACCGATGGCCGAGGAAAAAACAGACCGCCTCACTCCCGCCCGGCTCGAAGCCTTCTCGGACGGCGTCATCGCCGTCATCATCACGATCATGGTCCTCGAAATCCACGTTCCCGGCAAGGAAATCGGAGACCTCGGCGCGCTCCGCGTTGAACTTCCGCTCGTCCTCGTCTATCTCCTCAGCTTCATCCAGATTGGTATCTACTGGGTCAACCACCACTACCTGGTCGACGACCTCGACCAGGTCAGCCACGGAATCCTCTGGTCCAACCTCGCCCTCCTTTTTTCGCTGTCGCTCATCCCCGCCGCTACCAATTGGGTTGCGGTCCGGGGTATTTCATCGTTCTCGATCGCGCTCTACGGAGCTGTCTGCGCCTTCCCCGGCGTTTCCTGGATGGTCCTCTCCACCCTCATCCAACGACGCAGTGCTACGCCTCCAGCCAGCGGCATGGTGAAGCAGGCAGCCTCGTTTTGCCTCTATGCAGGCTCCATCCCCATGGCCTTAGTCTCTCCCCGGATCGCCATCGGTCTGATCGTCATCGTCGCCATCCTCTGGCTCCTCCCGCCCCGCAAAATCGTGGAACTATCCCGGGAGTCCAACCGCCCGCCAATCTGACCTGACTCGCAGCAGTTTTTCGCTACACGCTTTTCGCTCGCAGTGCGCCCGCCTTTCGCTAACAGTTTTTCGCTAAGCGCCTTTCGCTGACAGCTTTTCGCTAAACGTTCCTCGCTCGCAGTTTTTCGCTAAGCGCCTTTCGCTCGCAGTTGGCTCGCAGCTCGCTCGCAGTGCGCCCGCCTTTCGCTACCGGCTACAGGCTGCCCCTCTCCCCGCTCCCCACTGCTTTTCTGCTATATTCCCAGTGAACTCCATGATCTTTTCCCGCGAGTACATTGGCTACCTGGCGCGCCACACCGTAAAGAGCCTCATCGACGCCAAAGCGATCCAGACCACTAAACCCAAAGCTGTCGAGGAGCGCGTCAACGCCGGCATCCTCGAAGAGCTCTCCCTCGAAGACCGCATCAACGAAGAAGTCCGCGTCATCCTCGACGCCTATCAGGACGAGATGAACCGCACCGGCGCCAGCTACTCCGAGATGTTCAAGAAGGTAAAGACCGAGCTGGCCCGCAAATACAAGGCGGTGCTGTGAGGATCTCGCGCGACAAACTCAACAAGCTCGCCCACGTTGTCGCCGATACGCTCGCCGAAACTCCCGAATGCGACTTCCTCGAAGACCGCAACACCGTTCGCCAGGAAGCCCGCAAAGCGCTCGAGCACCTGCTGCTCGAAGAGATGCGCATCGACGCGGCCGCCCGCCAGAAGATCGAGTCGCAGCGCCGCATCATCCCTGAAGGCAGCCAGGAGTGGGACATTCTCTACCGCAAGTACTACAACGAGGAAGTGAAGAAACTCGGCATCTGAAGAGCCACTGGAGTTCCAGGCATCGGCCCTGCCTCCGCCCGCCGTCTCCCATTTTTCATAGATGCGCTGCTATCCCTTACACTTTGTTGAATTTCACTCGATTCATTAAGCCCTTCATTAGTAACTGTCGCGCCAACTTGTCGCACCCCGGAACGCCTCCGGCATGCCCACTGCAAGACTGATAAATAAGCACTTCTGCGTACAGCAGCACCTCCCTGGCCCACCAACACGACTCATGTCGGAGTGAACCATTCGAGCCATTCCGGCGATGGTATGCCGAGTGCAACTCTGCTTGCCTTACGCATGTGTGCTGTTGATATTTCCGAGGGTGCATCCACAATCCCTGATCCAGTTAAGAGGTCAGCCGCACCAGGGCGCAGCAGCCGCCGATCCACGAACAGATTTTCTTCTCCAGAGGGGTCTCCCCTCACCCGACCCACACGTCAGGCCCCAAATTATTTCGGAGGAACTATGAACCTCAGACGCAACCGGTGGTTACTTGCCCTTCTCTCTCTGTGTCTGCTGCTTTGCGCAGCGCCTCGCTCCAGTGCGCAGGACGTCTATGCAACCATCCATGGCACGGTCACCGATGCGTCGGGCGCCGTCGTTTCCCATGCGGCTGTCACTGTCATCAATACCAGCACGGGCATTTCAACCAAAGCCACAGCGGACGATAAGGGATACTACATCTTTCCCCAGCTGCAGGTCGGCGGTCCTTACACGGTCACCGTCACCGCCACGGGATTCCAGACCTTCGCCTCCTCCGGACTGAACCTGAACGTCAATGACAATCGTGACGTCGACGCCTCCCTCACGGTAGGAGGAGGCTCCCAAACGATTAATGTCGCCGCGACCGCCGTCCAGGTTGAGACTTCCAATACACAGCTGGAACAGATCGCAACTTCTACCCAGCTTGAGCAGATTCCGCTGGAGGGCCGCGACCCCGCTGGCCTGCAAAAGCTTGAACCAGGGGTTGTTGAATCCTCTGACAGGTTTGGCACCTTCTCCAGCAACGGTAACCAGACCCCGCAGAACTCCTATCTCCTGAATGGTGTCGATATTAACGATCCCGCGCTGGAGAACGAAGGCATTCAGATCAACCCGGACGCTCTTCAGGAAGAAAACATCGTCACCAGCACGATGAACCCGGAATTCGGCCGCAACTCAGGCGCGGTCGTCAATCAGATTCTCAAAGCCGGCTCCAATGCACTGCACGGCAGCGGCTTTGAGTTCTATCGCGATACCTTTCTGACCAACGGCAACTATTTCACTCAGCCGGTAACGCCGGGCGGATCGACCAAACAGATTTTTCACCAGAACCTCTATGGCGGCACTCTGGGCGGCCCGATCGTCAGGAACAGACTCTTCTTCTTTCTCGCCTATCAGGGCGAGCGCCAGCGGACCGCGTCCACAACCGTCCAAACCACGCTGGATGCCGATCAGTTCGCCGGCAACTTCACCAACGACCTTAACTATGTGACCTCGGGTCCTAACAGCGCTGGCTTAACGAACAATCCGATTCCTTTCAACATAGGTTCCTGCACGGCGGGCGAAACGTGGGCCAGTTGCTTCCCCAGCGGAACAGTAAATATCCCAACGGCCAATTGGAATCCAATCGCAAAGACACTGACGAGCAAATTTGTTCTGCCCGCAAATTACGGCTCTCCGGATGCAAACGGTCAACAGGATGAGGCCAACTTCACGCCGGCAAACACCTACGCGCAGGATCAGGGAATTATCAAGGTCGACTACACTCCCACTACCAAAGACAGCCTCTGGGCGTCGGGTGTGTTCATGTCGAACCCTGAGACACAGGCCCTTACCTTCGGAGGTGGCAGTTTCCCCGGGTTTCCCTCGCAGGAGTCGAGTCACTTCAAGCTCTTCTCGGCTTCCTGGACTCATACCTTTAGCGCCAGCCTGCTGAATGAGCTGCGCGGCTCCTACTATCGCAACCCCTTCGCAGCAGTTGGCGTGCAAAAGGTCGACCCGCCGAGCAACTACGGCTTTGCAATCAACCCGCAGGACCCTCAATCGGGCGTTCCCTATATCGCGGTCGGTAACTACTTCAGCCTTGGCTTCAGCTTTGAGGGGCCTCAACCTCGTCTCGATACCAACCTGACTTACACCGATAACTTCACCTGGGTGAAGGGCAACCATAACCTCAAGTTCGGCGGCTTGTTCGAGCAGTTCCGAGTGCACAACCCGTTCGACGTTTACAACAACGGGTATTACAGTTTCGGAGGAGGCGGAGCTTACAGCTCCGGCGACCCGCTTCTCGATTACAGCCTGGGTATTCCGGATGCGTATTACCAAACCAACGACGGCTTTATCAACGCGGTTGCCGAAGAGCTCTATGGCTACGCGCAGGATAACTGGAAAGCGTCTCCCAGCCTGACGGTTAACTTCGGACTTGCATGGGATGTGGAGAAGCCCAACCAGAATCACCAGGACGGCGGTCTGGGTATCGTTTGCTGGTCCAACAGCTCCTCGGAGTCCAAAGTGTTCCCCGGCGCCTCGCCCGGATTGAGCTTCCCCGGCGATCCAGGCTGCAATAACGCTGGCTCTCCTGTTCCTCACTACGACCGCTTTGGACCCAGAATCGGCTTCGCCTGGTCCCCGTCCGAGGGTCCCTCCATGCTCATCGGAGCGCCAGGCGCACATGACTTCTCTGTCCGCGCCGGATTTGGCGTCTATTACAATCGCGACCAGGAAGAGCAGTCGCTGCAGAACCTCGAGGACCCGCCGTTCCTGAAAGTGTCCTTCGGCGCGGGGGACGTTGGAGGCAGTCCTGCATTCGCAAATCCTTTCAGCGACGTTACCGGCAGTGCCGCAACATCGGAGGCAAATCCTTTTCCCCTGGCCCCTGTGACACCGAGTTCGACGATCAACTGGCTCAATTATCTCGAGGAGGAGCTGGCGGTGTTTGACCCCTCCTACAGTGTTCCCTACACATATAATTTCAACCTCAACGTCCAGCGCTCCCTGGGTGGCAACATCGTTGCGCAGGTTGGCTATGTCGGCTCCGTGGCTCACCGGCTTGCCTCCTGGAATGAGGGGGATCCAATTACAGCTGCCGGACACACAGCCTGCCTTGCTAACCCTGGCTGCGCTGGAACTCCGTACTATGACCGTGCCTTTCCTCAATACATGGCAGACACCGCAAACTATGCCGGGTTTCCCTACTATTTGTCGGTTGCGAACCAAACCACCGACGGATCTTCGAACTACAACTCTCTGCAGGCGAGTCTCATCAAGGCCCCCTCGCACGGGTTGCAGTTCACCGCTGCCTACACGTATTCCCACGCGCTGGATGACGGTTCAGGATATGAAAGCGCGACCGGCAGCCATGGCCGCGATCACATCTATACACCTGGATTTACGTATCTGAATTATGGCAGTTCGGACTACGACGCCCGTCACCGCCTTTCAACCTCCTACGTTTACACGGTGCCAGCGGCCGGATTTCTGAGGAAGAACGTGTTTGGCCGTGAAGCGCTGAGCGGATGGGAAGTCGCCGGCGTCACCGCGCTGCAGACCGGATTCCCGGTCGGCATTAACATGGGGATCCCTAATTCCCGTTGGTGCTCGGCCGACAGCTACTTCGGGTGCGGCGATAATCCTGTCTGGTCGGGAGCGGCCCTCCATTCGATGAACCCAAGAAGCGCGACCAACCAATACTTCAACACCTCGCCCTTCTCCCCTGAACCAATCGGGACCTTTGGCAACACACCCCGCAACTTCTTCCACGGGCCGGGCTTCAACTACACGAACCTGCTGGTGTCGAAGAACTTCCCGATCAACGCCGACGGCTCGCGGTATGTGCAGCTTCGTCTGGAAGGCTTCAATGCTTTCAACCATGCCAACTTTGCCGGACCCAATGGAACTTTCGCCAGCCCCCATTTCGGCGATATCACCAGCGTGGACCAGTCGGCCGACCCGAACGGAGACCCCTCCCCGGGCCGTTCCGTCCAGCTCGCCGGCAAAGTCTATTTCTGAACCTCTGCGATCACGCAGACAATCAGTCCTCACCTCAAGGGCCGCCTCGGCGGCCCTTCTTCTTTCTGCCCCGACTCAACGCAGCCCGGGCTTCGCTCTTCGCCCGCCTCGGGCTCCGGATCGCCGATGGCAACCGGCCGAAAGCACTTCGCTAAAAGTTCTTTGCTGATAGGTTTTCGCTATTCGTTCCTGGCTCGCAGTTGGCTCGCCTTTCGCTCGTGCTCCTCTCGTCTTTCACAGCGCTAAAATCACACGTGTGCCGGGTCCTGCGCGACGCAATCCCGCCAACCCCGCCCATTCATTCATGCCCGAAAGGAAGTAACCGTCCGAGGGCCAGTGCGTGCGCAGCAGGTCACTTGGTGCACCAATTCCCCAGCTTGCAGTTCGCTCGGTTGCCGCTCGCTAACGGCATTCCGCTAATCGCACTTGGCTATTCGCACTTGGCTAATCGTCTTCTGCTGATCGCCTTTCGCTCGCAGTCCGCTCGCCGTTCGCTCCGGTACTCGGGTGCTAAAATCACACGTGTGCCGGGTCCTGCGCGACGCAATCCCGCCAACCCCGCCAGGTCCGGAAGGAAGCAACGGTAACGGGCCAGTGCGTGCGCAGCAGGTCACCCGGTGCACTAAAAACCGAGCTTGCGGTACGCTCGTTTGCCCGCTCGCCTAACAACCTCTCGCTAACCGTCATCCGCTAATCCTCCTTCGCTCATCGCTTTTCCTCCGACCGTCCCTTCGCTGAATTCTCCGAGCCGTTTTTCTGCGACAATACTGCTTTGTCCAGGAGCCATCTTTTGAGCCTCACTCTGCGGCCTCGCGTGCCCGTTCGCGCCAAAATCAGTGCCCTCGGGACTTTCGTCCCGCCCCGCCTTCTCACCAACGCCGATCTCGAAAAGATGGTCGAGACATCCGACGAATGGATCACTTCCCGCGTCGGCATCCGCCAGCGCCACATCGTCGAGCCGGGCATGGCCACCAGCCACATGGCCGTTGAAGCGGCAAAGCGCTGCCTTGCCGAGCGCGGCATCGACGGGAGCCAGCTCGAAGCCATCATCGTCGCCACCGTCACGCCGGACATGTTCTTCCCCGCGACCGCCTGCCTCGTGCAGGATCGCCTCGGCGCAAAAGGCGCATGGGGCTTCGACCTCTCCGCTGCCTGTTCCGGTTTCGTTTACGCCCTGCAGGTCGGCGCCAAGCTGGTCGAGAGCGGCGCGCACAAGAAAGTCCTCGTCATCGGCGCGGATACTATGTCCTCGATCATCGACTACACCGATCGCACCACCTGCGTGCTCTTCGGAGATGGCGCGGGCGCGGTTCTCCTCGAACCAGCCGCCGATGGCGAGCTCGGCTTGATCGACTTCCATCACGAGGTCGACGGCTCTGGGGGATGCTCCCTCTGCATGCCCGCCGGCGGCAGCCTGCACCCTTCATCCCACGAGACCATCGACAAGAGGATGCACTACGTCCACCAGGACGGCGCGGCCGTTTACAAATTTGCCGTGCGCAAAATGGTGGAGGCCTCGGAATCCGTGCTCGCGCGCAACGGCATCACCGGCTCCGACCTGGCCTGCTTCATCGCGCACCAGGCGAACCGGCGCATCATCTCGTCGAGCGCCGATCGCCTCGGCCTGCCCGAAGACAAGGTGGTGATCAACATCGACCGCTTCGGCAACACTACCGCCGCCACCATTCCGCTCGCCATGGATACCGCCCGCCAGGAAGGGAAGCTGAAGAAGAACGACCTCACCCTGATCGCCAGCGTCGGCGCAGGCTTCACAGTGGGCGCGGCGCTCCTGCGATGGGAGATTTAGGCCTGGTCTCATCTGTAGAGAAGCGGCTTCGGTGGGCTGTGCGAGCCCTTCCCGCTTCACGCAGGCGCGACCGCCGCACCACTGGAAACCCATCAAGCGCAGAAAAAGCGATGCCCGCCTTCCTAATGAGGCGGGCACCTTTGTAGTACGCCGAGCATGTTTGACAGCTTGGGGGTGTAAGTCCCCTTCACATCCTGATGGAGGAGAAGTGATAGCGAAGCGCAAGGGCGTCATCGTGAGGTGGGGTCTGAAGGAAGCGTG
>Ga0182012_10000535_pt1 | contig 41925 bp, 40 predicted proteins | sample 612S2SmetaG_FD_120486 | JGI IMG/M metagenome (GOLD analysis project Ga0182012, IMG submission 120486) | Permafrost microbial communities from Stordalen Mire, Sweden - 612S2S metaG | ecosystem: Environmental > Terrestrial > Soil > Wetlands > Permafrost | place: Sweden: Stordalen | collected... | reverse complement strand
GCGTCGGCACTCACCATCTCCCAACCCGTCGCGGGCGCGTTCTGGGAATTGACGACCTGAATATCACTGAAGTAGATCGCTGAATAGTCAGTGGGCAACGGGTCCACAGGATTGGTCGCCAGGTCCGTCAGTCCCGGAAAGCTCCCCGCGTCCGTGACCGCGTTGTACGGGTTCTGTCCTTCGGTGGTCTGGTAGAGCGCGGGTGAACCGGGGATTCCCAGGTAGAAGGGCACACCGGTATAGGTTCCACCGCTCAAGCTGTTGCCCATGGCCGCCTCGACGTACGACGGCATGGCGTAGGGCGCCACGGTGCCACCAACGAGTCCGAGGCAGAAGTACATCGTGAAGCCCCCCGGAATCGCCGCCGCCATCTCGATGCCGCACACGCCCAAACTGTTACTCGTCGGCGCGGTGTAGGACTGGGCTGCCGCGAGTTGCGCGCCCGTCAGTGAGGAGAAGTCCACGAAACAGAGGTTGTTGGCGTACAGGCCAGTTCCCGACTGTGCGAAGCCGCACGTCGTATTGCCGCCGGTCACCGTTGGTATGCCCGATGAAGCCGTGGTGGAAGTGGCCAGGGGGATGCCGACAAGTGAGTAGGAATAACTGGTCGCCTTCTCGGTCACCTGAAGCGTGACCGAGGTCACATCGCCGGCGGGAACCCAGTTGGCCGTGTAATCCGGCGTCCCCGGGTCGACCACAAAGGTGGGTGGCAACTGGGCCACGGGCAGGTCAGTCGAAAGGATCGACGTACTCGTAGGGTTCGTCGAACTGGTGATCGCGATGGCGCCATTGGTGCTCGTCGTATTGCAGAATTGGCGAACCAAAGAATATGTTGCACTCGAACCGGTACCTACCTGAACTTGCATGTAGGAAACCATGTCTTGGAAGTTGTAAGGAGCCGTCGGGCTGGGATTCCATTCGAGGCCGAGTAATTGGGTGGTACCAGGTCCGCATTGGCTGGTCCCGCCGCTCTGTTCGGTGAGATACGCCGCGGCTTCGACGTCACTGGAGAAGTCCGACGCGACGACCTGGGCGTCTTGGGTGTCGGTCAGCCTGTTCGAGACGGCCGACTGTAACTGCAGCGCCGTCAGCAGGCCGTAGGAGAGTCCGCCAATGACGAGCGGGAGAACCGTCACGACGATCAGCAGTTCGATGAGGGTGAAGCCCTTCTGGCTGGCGTCGAAGTCCGGATTCGTGCGTCGACGGGCGTACCAAGCGACTCGCCGCTTGGCCGACCTCGGGCCATACCCCTGAGACGTACTGCTCTTCATCCCACCTTGACCTGATTGTAAATGCCGTACATGGCAGAGATGAGGGCCACCGCCACGAAGCCCACGACCACTCCCATGAGAACGATGATCGCCGGCTCGAAGAGCGCCGTCGCGCGTTCAAGCTTGACCTCCAACTCACGGTTGTAGTAATCCGCCGCGACCGTCAACTGCTGGTCCAGGGTTCCAGTTTCCTCGCCCACCCGGAACATCTGACGCGCAGCACCGGGAAACAGACCAGTTCTCGCAATCGGACCCGCGAGACCCTGACCCTGCATCATGGCGTCGCGGACGTCCTCGAGGGCGTCGTGGAAGACCGCATTGTTGGCTGAGTCAGCCGTGACCGCCATGGACCGAGGAAGATCGACACCGGCGCGCAGCATGGACGAAAGGATGCGACACACCCGCTCCAGCACCGCCGTTTGGGTTATGTCACCTATGACCGGAAGTTTCAAGATCACCGAATCGAGGAGAGCTCGCCCCTTATGTGATCGCCTCATCGTTATGAAGCCGGCGACGAAGAGAATGATGATTGCCAGTTCGGCGTACCACCACGTTCCGATGAATCCGGCGGTGGACATCAGCATCCTTGTGACCAGTGGCAATTGCGCGTGTAGCGAGGCAAAGAAGACCCTGAAACGCGGCAGGACGAAAATCGTCAGCACCAGGACGGTCACGATCGACATCGCCGCGACGACTGCGGGATAGATCAACGCGGACGTGACCTTGGTCCGAGCGGCTTGGTCACGTTCGATGTACTCCGCAAGTTGGTTCAAGACCTGGTCGAGGTTACCCGTCAGCTCCGCGGACTCGAGGATCCCCACGTAGAAATTGGGAAAGGCTTCGGGATGCCCCGCACACGCCGTGGCGTAGGTATCGCCCGAACGCAAACTGTCGATGAGTTCGAAGATGATCTTTCGAAGCATCTTGTCCTGGGTCTCTTCGACGATGACCTCAAGCGCTTCCATGATTGAAACACCCGCCTTCATGAACACCGCCAATTGGCGGGTGAAGTTCATGATCTCGTCACGCGGCACCATCTTCTTCGTGATTTCAAAGTTGAGGATGCTGGTCTTGACCTTGAGGTCCAGAGGCTGGAGACCGCGCTGGATCAGTGCCAGATGAGCTGCGCCCAACGACGCGGCCATTTCGGTGCCCGCGAATTTCTTGCCGTTCTCATCGAGCGCGTTGTACTTGAACGCGGTGAAGCCTCGCTCGGCCTTCTTGTCGGGAATGAAGGGAAGTTTCATAGGGTGTACACGCTCCGAATCACTTCAGCCACTGTGGTGATGCCTTGGGCCACGAGGCTGACGGCCTCTTGTCGCAACGTTCTCATGCCTTGCTTCATTGCCAAGTTGTGCAACTCCTCTTGAGTGGCCCAACCAACGATCAGGCGCTTGATCTCTGGGGTCATGGTAAGCAGCTCGTAGACCCCGATGCGTTCCTTGTAGCCGGTGTCGTTGCAGAAGTTGCAACCAGTGCCGTGATAGAAGATCTCCTGTTGTGGTCCACCACTCTCGTCGTAGAACTCACGCTCTTCGTCGGTCATGATGTACGGCGCCTTGCACGAGGGGCAGATTCTTCGAAGAAGGCGCTGGGCGACGACGGCGAGCACCGACGATGCGACGAGGAATGATTCGATGCCCATGTCGAGGAACCGGTGCAACGCCGAGACCGAGTCCGTGGCGTGCATCGAGGAGATGACGAAGTGGCCAGTCAACGCGGACTGGACGGCGACTCGAGTCGTCTCCACGTCGCGGATCTCGCCCACGAGTATCACGTCCGGGTCTTGACGGAGAATCGCCTTCAGACCGGTCGCGAACGTCAGTCCGGCTTGATCATTGGTCTGGATCTGGTTGATGGTCGGAAAGACGTATTCGACCGGGTCCTCGATGGTCATGATGTTGAGTGTCGGGTTGTTTACTTCCGTCAATGTCGCGTAGAGCGTGGTCGTCTTACCGCTGCCGGTAGGACCCGCGCACAAGACCATCCCGAATGGTGATCGAGCGAGCTTGGAATATTGCGCATGGGTGTCGTCGGGCATACCAAGGTCTCCGAGCCGAAAGACTGAACGTGTCTTGTCGAGGATTCGCATGACGCAGTTCTCGCCCATGATCGTGGACACCGTCGCCACGCGAACGTCGACCTCTTTGCCGTCGACATTGATGGTCAACTGCCCGTCCTGGGGCCGACGTCGTTCGACGATATTCATGTTGGCCATGATCTTGACGCGGCTCACGAGACCCGGGCCCATCGAAACCGGTAATTGCAGCACTTCTTTTAGCGCGCCGTCAATTCGAAACCGGATCCGGACGAAGTCTTCGGCGGGCTCGATGTGCACGTCGGAGGCGCGGTCACGCATGGCCTGGGTCAAGATTCGATCCACCACCTGGACGACCGGCGCGTCGTCAATCGGAATCTCGTTCTCGGGTTCGTTTGTCGTTCGGCGGCGAGACTCCTCGACGGCCTCGAACGCCTGCACCAACGTGCCGACGTTGCTGATGGCGCGATAGTTGCTGTCAATCGCCCACGTGATGTCACTTGGGGGCGCGATCATCAAGATGACTTTGTGTCCCGTCAATTCTTGCAAGTAGTCGCGCATCTGGTCGGTCGGCTTGGCCACCGCGACGTAGAGAGAGTTATCTTCGAGTCGAACTGGAATGAGCAATTGGTCGCGAGCCAACTCCTCGGGTACCAACGCAATGACCGCTGGGTCCACGTTGTCACGGCGAAGGTTTACGACGGTGAGGCCGAAGAAGGTTGCCAGTTCAGTGGCGAGCGCCTGATTGTCGAGTACACCCATTGCCACGAGTACCTCACCCAACTTGCCACCGGACTGGGACTGTTCGAGCAGGGCCCGGTCGAGTTGGTCCTGGGTCACGAGTTTCTTCTCGAGCAGAAGTTGTCCCAGTCGACCCTTGTACGGGGGCTTGCTCGATATGGACTCGGTGACCGTGTTGTCGTTGAACATGGGTTGGCCCTTAGAGCCTCTTCCAATGTGAGTCTTGGAGGCACTCTTACCCGAACCGTTTGTCGCAGGGGTCCGATCTTTCAGGTCGGTGATTGACGCAGAGACGTTGTCCGTCCCGGGCTCAGGCTTAAGAACTTTGTCGGTCCTCTTCTTTAATGCCACTCTTGCCTCACCTATTCATGAACTCCTGGAACTCATTGGAAAATTGAAGAGATTAGTACGTGCACATTTTCTGGACCCGATTTCCCACGATCAAACTCCACCCTCCGACATTTTAATTGGGACGGAACTACGTACCTTTGGTCGTGGAACTACACCTCCCCAAAAAGACGTCAATTTCCAAGCCTCGATCGCGGCAAAATCTTCCAGAATCCTTTCAACTACTGAAAGCCTAACCCTCGTACTGCGCAAACTTGCCTAGTTTCCAGCATTTGAAATCTAAATGAAACTTCTGGTTCGCCACAACGATGGGCCTGTTGTGCAAAGGTCTCTAGAGTCGTTTCATGAAGCTCAGTACGGTGATCCTCCCCCTTGAAGGTTGGTCAATTTCGAAGGAAAAGTGGCGTCGGGCCGAAGCGCTCGGCTTTCACGCCGGCTACACCTACGACCATCTCTCGTGGCAGCGACTAGAGAATCGACCCTGGTACGGGGCGATATCCACGCTCACGGCGGCATCACTTGAAACTTTAAGGTTGAAGGTTGGAAGTCTCGTGACGTCGCCGAATTTCCGCCACCCCGTACCACTGGCGAAGGACCTGCTCTCGATCGATGAGATGTCGGGCGGGCGGCTCATCGTCGGCATCGGAGCGGGCGGCTCGGGCAATGACGCCTCCGTCCTGGGACAGGAGGCGTGGTCGCCCCGCGAACGCAGCGAGCGCTTCGAAGAGTTCGTCGTCCTGCTCGACCAACTGCTTCGCGATCCCCTTACGACGAGTCGAGGGCACTTCTACGCCGCGACTGACGCGAGGATGCTGCCCGGAACGGTTCAGCAACCTCGACCACCGTTCTTGATCGCCGCCGGGGGTCCGCGCGGTCTGGATCTCACCGCCCGGCTCGCCGAAGGCTGGGTGACGCACGGCTTCACCTCTGACGGTGCGACCTGCGAGGAGAACGTGACTCACCAACTCGGCCTCTTGCGCGCCGCGCTCGAAGGTCACGACCGGCTCGAAGAGGACATCGCCAAGGTGCTGCTTGACGGAATCGCTGACGAGCAACCGCTCGTCTCGCTCGACGCCTTCGTCGATTGGGCGGGTCGCTACCGGGCGCTCGGGATCACCGAACTCGTGATCCACTGGCCCGAACCCGACTCACCTTTCGATTTCGACATGGCCACGTTCGAGAAGATTGCCCTCGAGGGACTCGGACAGCTCGGCGAACGTCCGTGACAAATTCCAACGGCTCGACGACGACCGCCGGTGTGGACTTCGCTTCCCAGGCTTCCAACACCGCTGCGTGCGTGATCATCTGGACTTCGAACAGTGCCGCGGTCACCGAGCTCACAACGTCGTGCGACGACGACTACATTCTGGAGCTCGTGTCGCGCGTCACCAAGCTTGGCATCGACGTTCCGCTCGGTTGGCCCTCGCCTTTCGTCGAGGCCCTTCGCCTGCACGCTCACGACGGATCGTGGCCCGCTCAGTACGAGCATGCGACGAACTTGAAGGACTACCGACTTCGCAGTACCGACAACTGGGTGCACGAGACGCTGAAATTGCCGCTGCCACTTTCGGTGGCGACCGATCGCATCGCCATTCCCACGATGAGGGCAGCGGCACTCTTCGCTCGTATCAATCCTCGTCCGGCCCTAGACGGAACGGGTCGCGTGACCGAGGTCTACCCGGCAGCCGCGCTCGCGCGTTGGGGGTTCAGATCAAAGGGCTACAAGGGTAAAGCAAACCTCGAGCAACGCCGCGCGCTCGTTGACGCCGTGGCCGGCGCGACTCACGGCTGGCTCACGTTCACTGCCGACCAACAGGCCACGTGTGTCGAGAACGACAACGCCCTCGATTCTTTGATCGCCTCATTGGTAGGTCGAGCGGCGATGAAGGGACTCACTGAATCTATTCCGCTCGCCCTGCGCGCCGCAGCCCTGCGTGAGGGATGGATCTCGATCCCCCGCGAAGGCTCACTCGCCCTGTTGACCAGCGACAAGATCTCTGAATCGTGAGCGTCGGGCATACATCGGGCTACGGGCCGCCTTTGTTTCGAAGGACCTGATGAATGTATTAAACCGTTAGACATGGATTCGCCGCCACGTCGATCAAAGTCGCCGGTTGGTCGCATCATCACCGTCGTCGTCGCCGGGCTGAGTCTCTACATCGTGCTTCCGGCTCTGGTGCGCGTCATATCCTCTTGGCCTCGGCTGTCCTCACTCTCACTCTGGTGGCTCGCGCTAGCAATATTGGCCGAGACGTTTAGCTTCGTGTGCGCGATGGCCTTGCTTCGCCTCGTGCTGAGGACCCACGACTGGTTCGCGGTCGTGACGGCCGGCCTCGCCGGCAACGCGGTCACGAACACCTTGCCCGGCGGCGACGCGGTCGGTGCGGGCGTGCAGTTTCGAATGCTCGAGGCGTCGGGTATCGATTCCGTGCAGGCTGGTAGCGGTCTCGCCGTCTCCTCGATCATCGGAATCGCAGGATTGTTCTCGTTACCGATCTTTGCGCTCCCGGTCATCGCCGGCGGCGCGGTGAGTTCGGGACTCGTGCACGCCGCCGAGCTAGGCGTGGTGGGCTTTGTTTTGATAGCCGCACTGGGCACGGTTCTGCTCTCGACCGACAAGCCACTCCTACTTTTAGGACGCGCACTGCAGTGGCTCATCAAGAAGCTGCCCCGTCTGCGACGTTCCAACGATGACCTGCCGACGCGACTCGTGAAGGAGCGCGACCTCGTGCGCGCCGACCTTGGGAAGAACTGGTGGAAGGCGGTGCTCTTGGTCGCCGGTCGAATCGGACTGGACTACATGAGTCTGCTCGCTGCCCTGCACGCCACCGGTGCGCGACCCAACCCATCATTGGTACTCCTCGCCTACGCCGCGACCGCGGTCATAGCACTCATTCCGATCACACCGGGCGGCATCGGCATCGTCGAGGCGAGTCTCAGTGGACTGCTCGTGCTCGCAAATGTTCCCAGTTCGAGCGCCGTGCTCGCGACGCTCGTGTTTCGTCTTGGTTCGTACTGGTTACCGACCATCGCCGGCGGAGTCTGTTACATACTCTTTCGACGCCGCTATGGTTCCATGCGCCATTCGGACACGCCGTCGTGACGGCACGGCGTCGCAGACCCTTGCCAGTTCAAAAGTTGAGAATCGTGGGAGTAACGTAAAGCGAGAGCGGCTGAGGAGCACGACGTGGTGGACAAGACCCCCGAGGTGGATAAGACCCCCGACGAGGAGTACACCGAGACTCGACGGGCCCGGATAATCCTGCGCGCGAAACTCAACGACGTACCGTTGTTGACCATCATCACCGCGGTCATGGTCGTCGTCGCGGTGTACCTGACGGGAAAACTGCTCTATCGTCTGCGCGACATCCTGTTGCTCATGCTCGTGGGCGGCTTCATCGCACTTCTACTCAATCCGATGGTCGACGGGCTCGAACGCTGGAAGATAAAGCGACGCGGCTACGCGGTCACTATCGTCGCGGTCGCTACCATCATCGTCTTCTCGGCCCTGGCGTTCGCCTTCGGCGATCCCCTCGTCAACGGGCTGACCCACCTTGCCCACACGCTGCCCTCCTACGTGGACCGCGCCCAGCACGGCAAGGGCTGGCTGGGCAAACTGCTTCGCCGCTATCACGTAGAGAACTGGATCCACAAGAATTCGTCAAAGTTGGTCTCGCTCGCCAAGGGGCTTAGTAAGCCCGCCTTGGCCCTGGGCAAGGGCGCCGTTACGGCACTCCTCGCCCTCGTGACGATGTTCGCCTTCGTCATGATCTTGCTGCTGGAAGCGACCAAGATCCGTGAGTCGATCATCAACATGCTCGCCCCCCAGCACGCAGAACGGACGCGACGCATAAGTGCCGCCATCAGTAGAGCCGCCCTTGGTTACATGCTGGCGAACCTCGTGATCTCCGCGGTCGCGGCGGTCGCGGTGTTCATCACTCTCGAGATCCTCGGCGTGCCTTTCGCCTTGCTCTTTGCCCTGTGGGTGCTCATGGTCGACTTCCTACCTCAGATCGGGGGTGCCTTGGCCGGAATTCCGACGGTCCTCTTTGCTGCCGGCCATTCAATGACGTCGGGCATCGTGATGTTGGTCGTCTTCTTGGTCGTGATGCTCCTCCAGAACCACGTCCTGTACCCGGTCATCATGAGCAAGACGGTAAAGCTCAATCCCTTGGTGGTATTCATCGCCATCCTGGTAGGTGCCGAAATTGGATCGTGGGTCTCGGGCCTCTTTGGTGGTCTCGTCGGCGTCCTGCTCGCCGTGCCCATGGCGGCAACGTTCCAGGTCATCATCAAGGAGTTCTGGAGCTCGTCCGCGAACCCTCTGCCAGCGGTCGCACCTGCTCCGAGCGCCGATGACGAGCCTCGCACATAGGCCGCACCAGCGCGCCCCCGCCCAAAGAAGCAAACGTAGACTTGAACCGTATACTTCGATTCGTGGCCATTCTTTTCTGGTTGGTGATTCTTCTTGTCTGCATCGTGGCAGAGATTCACACCAACGCCTTCATCGCCCTCTTCATCGGTTTTGGCGCTGCGGTCGCGCTGATCCTCTCCTTCGCCGGCGTGGCCTTTGCCCTACAGGCGGTCTTCTGGCTCGCCATCTCGGGCGTGACGTTGGCGGCTCTTCGGCCCTTTGCCGTGAAGAACTTCCACCGACCCCTTCTCACCGACCTCTCTCGACCGACCAAGAGTGCGCTCACCAATCTCAAGGGATTGGTCGAAGAGACCGTGGGTGACGAGAACCACCCGGGACGGGTCAAGATCCAAGGCGAGTCCTGGAAGGCGGTCACCGATTGGATCGAGCCCATACCCGCGGGATCGCCGATCGTCGTGCGCAAGACCTATGGCACCACGCTGTGGGTGGAGCCGAACTGACCCGCACCGGTTGCGGCTCCTGGTCGACGTATATATAGGGCTCGAACGCCGAGCGTTCGACGAATCCCTTAATTCGTTGGCGCCACCGTCGGCACGTCAGCCATCACGCTCTTGATCGCCTGCACCGCGCCCAGCAGGGCCGCGCTCTCTGCGGGAATGATCAACTTGGTGTTGTCACTCTCGGCGAACTTGGCCAGGGTGTCGAGTTGAAGAATGGCGACCAACGTCGGGTCCGGCGCAGCGGCCTTAATGGCGGCGTAGACCGAGGCAATCGCTTGAGCCCTTCCTTCGGCCTCGAGAATCTGGGCTTGTCGGTTTCCTTCCGCTCGAAGGATCGCTGCCTGCTGGCCACCCTCGGCTTCTTTGATCGCCGCTTGGCGCTGACCGTCAGCGACGTTCACGGCAGACTGCTGCTGTCCTTCTGATTCGAGAATGCGCGCTCGCTTCTCCTGGTCGGCCTGCTTCTGGAGGGCCATGGCCTGAAGAATCTGGTCAGGCGGAGTGATCTCAAGTACCTCGACGCGATTAATTCGCACGCCCCACTTGTCGGTCGCCTCTTCCATCTGGGTCTGCAACATCGTGCCGATGCGCTCACGCTGAGAGAACGCGTCATCGAGAGTAATGCTGCCAAAGACCGCGCGCACTGACGTGCGAGCAAGATTGTCGACGCTGACGAGGTAATCCGAGTTCGTGAACAACGCGAGGCGCACGTCGACGACCTGACTGAAGATCGTCGCGTTCACGATCACGGCGACGTTGTCCCGAGTGATCACCTGCTGGCGGTCGCCAGTACGCGGCGTCTCTCGCACGTCAACGATCTTCATAACCTCGATGAAGGGGATGATGAAACACAGGCCGGGATTCTTGATGTCCTTGAACTCACCGAAACGGGTGACGACACCCACGAATCCCTGTTGCACGATGCGAACGGCCTTGACGATGGCGAAAATGACCAACAAGACAATGACACCCGCGATTGATGCGATGATGATTCCCACGTCAGATCCCTTCAACGGCCACCTCGAGGCTCACGAACAGGTCCACAAGGCCCGTTGTTCGGAGTGTAGCCAAACCCCCGACGAAATCAAGCGGGCTCAACGGTCCCGGTGTCCTAACCTAAAGAACGATGTCGGTCCAAGAGAGTGCGCTTGTCGTTCTGATCCCTGAGTCCGAGGGTCTTGTCGGTGAGTGGCGAAGTCGCTTTGACCCCGCGGCGACCTACGGTGTGCCCGCCCACGTCACGGTCCTCTATCCCTTCGTGCCACCTCGCTTGATCGACGACGCGCTGAGGTCCCAACTGCGAGCGCTGTTCGCCACTTTGGGAGCTTTTGACTTCACCTTCTCGAGCACTCGTCGCTTCCCAGACGGCGTTCTTTACCTCTCACCCTCGCCCGACGGGCCGTTCGAAGAACTGACCCGCGCCGTCTCTACCCACTTTCCGGACTACCCGCCCTACGAAGGGCGCTTCGAAAAGGTCGTCGCGCACCTCACCGTCGCCGATGGAGCGCCACCCGAGCAACTCGACCTCATTGAATCGGCTGTAGCCAAAGGGTTGCCACTCTTCGCAGTCGCTCGGCGTGTGGCACTGCTGGTTGGCCGCGACGAACCGGCGACCTGGCACGTCCTCGAGGAGTTCCCCTTCGGCAAGTGACCCGAGCACAGCAACCTTGACGTGGCTGATGGCGCCAACTTTCTAGTAGAACGTCTGTACGAAGTTACCGAGAGTCAGGAGGGTTCCGTGGACGTCGCGTCATTCGTCTCATCCATCTTCAATGGTCAACTGCCGTTTCGCGTAGAAGCCTTCGACGGCAGCACCGCCTCGCCTAGCGTCGAGTCACCCGCGAACAGCATCACGCTGAGGATCCTCAATCGCGACGCGCTGGTTCGCTTCATCAATCGCCCCGGCGAGCTCGGACTCGCCCGCGCCTACGTTGCAGGCGACATCGACGTCGACGGTGACCTCGACGCCCTCTTCACGCTCCAAGTCCCGCCGCTGCGCCAGATTCTCACGCTCGCGAACATACGAGGACTCTCTTCGGAAGTCGGTACCGCGGCGTTCAAACGACTGGCGCCTCCTTCGGTCGAAGCTCGCCAGCGCGGCTCATTGCACAGTCGCGGGCGCGACAAGGACGCCATCTCACACCACTACGACGTCTCCAACCGTTTCTACGAGATGGTGCTCGGTCCTTCAATGACGTATTCCTGTGCAGTCTTTCAATCGCCCGACGACACGCTCGAGATTGCCCAACGGCGCAAGGTCGACCTCGTCGCGCGAAAGCTCGACCTCCAGCCCGGCATGCGCCTACTCGACGTGGGCTGCGGGTGGGGCGCCATGGCGATACACGCGGCCAAGGAATACGGCGCGAGTGTAGTGGGCGTGACCCTGTCGGAACCTCAGCGACGCTACGCCACCGAACAAGCGAAACTCGCCGGCGTGTCGGACCTCGTCGAGTTTCGCCTCCAGGACTATCGCGACGTGAAGGACGGACCCTTCGACGCCATCAGTTCCATCGGTATGTCCGAGCACGTCGGACGTCGGTCGCTGGCGGCCTACTCCCAGTGCCTTTTCGATCTACTCAAGCCCGGGGGCCGGTTCCTCAACCACGCCATCGGGCGTCCGGTGTCCTTTGAGGCCGATCCCCAACCATCGAAGACCTCTGAGCTCAACCGTCAGATGCAGATCGCCCTCGGCATGCGTGGGCCTTCAAAGACCGGCAGCGCCTTCATCGAGCGCTACGTCTTTCCTGACGGTGAACTCCACGAAGTCGGCACCATGGTGTCGATATTCCAAGCGCACGGTTTCGAGGTGCGTCATCTCGAGAGCCTGCGCGAGCACTACGCACTCACCCTTCGCCACTGGGTCGAGAACCTCGTCAAGCGCTTCGACGAGGCCGTTGGCGAGGTCGGTGACGAACGCGCTCGAGTGTGGCGACTCTACATGGCCGGCTCCGCCGTCGGCTTCGAACGCCATCACCTGGAGATTCATCAGGTGCTGTGCGTGAAGCCCCTCGACGGCAAGAGTGGCGTCGTGTTGCGTCCGAACTTCGAGCCGAACTTCTGATCACAGCCTTGAGTCCCGGCCCCGAACACCTCGACGGCACGGCGCGCCTGCGCCTGCGCCCCTACAACCTCCAAGACGAAGCGGCCGCCCTCGCCGCCCACGAAGTCATGAAAGAAGACGGCAGCCGCCTTCTACTCGAATGGGAGGAGGGCATGGACTGGGACCAGTGGTTGCAGAGGGTCAGCGACTACCGACGTGGACTGAGTCTTTCGGTCGGCCTCGTGCCGGCCACGCAACTGGTCGCCGACGTTGGCGGCGTCATCGTGGGTAGCACCCGCATCCGCTACAGCCTCAACAAAGAACTCGCACGGTTGGGAGGGCATATTGGCTACGGAGTCCTACCGGCCCATCGGCGGCGAGGCTATGCCACCGAGATCCTGCGCCAGGGGCTCGTCATCGCGCACAGCCAAGGTGTCGCACGCGTGCTCGTCACCTGCCTCGATGACAACGTCGGTTCCGCGTGCGTCATCGAAAGGTGCGGTGGCCTCCTCGAGGACGTCATCGACCTCGAGGATGGATCGCGCCGACTTCGGCGCTACTGGTTCACGTAGGCGTCAAGTCAGAATCAGGTCGCCTCACGAGTCGCGAGCCAATACCAGAAAACGTTAGGTATTTCTGTTAGTCGCCAGTCGAAGAAGCGCTCGACGAGTCGCCACAACTGGCAGGCTGGGTCAATGACCAATGAACGACTTGAAGTAGCGCGCACCATCGAAGCGAGCCCCGAAGCCATCTTTGCCGTTCTGCGTTCGCCTCAGGGTCACGTCGCCATCGACAGCTCTGGGATGTTGCTCGCGGCCGAGGGAACCGACGTCACCAAAGTGGGCGACGCCTTCATCGTGCACATGGACCGCGAGGCGCTCAACGACTATCCCCTCGGCAAGTACGACGTCAAGATCACCATCACCGAGTTCGAGGAGAATCGCTTGATCGCCTGGAACGTCGCGGGCGTGTTTCGAGGAACCATTGGTCACGTCTATGGCTACACTCTCGAGCCCGCAGAGAACGGCACGATCGTCACCTCGTACTGCGACTGGTCGGCCGCAGAGCAGAAGTGGAAGGATGCCGGAATCTTTCCGGTCCTACCTGAGTCGGCCCTTCGTGCGACGTTGGGCATACTCGCGAGGACCGTCCAGCGGCCGAACGGCACTACCCACTGACGAGAGCCCGTTGTAGTCAACGAGGAGCACGAGCGCAGTACGTGGTCGTCACGTACGGTAAGTCGAAGGATTCGTCGAAGGACTCGATGACGCGGTCCACGTCGTCGAGGATCTTCCTCTGCGATGGGGCGTCAAGCAACGCGATGTAACTCGTGGTCAGCACTCGTTGGTGCAGTGCGAGTCGGTCCATCAGCTGCGCGTTCTTGAACGTGAGCTTTTCGACGTCGACGAATCCACCTCGCTCGAGTATCGCCGTGAAGTCCGTTGCCATGTCGTAGGGCTTCTTCACGTCCCAGAGGATCGCGCGGCTGAGTGCCTCAACCCACTCGACGGATTCGTCTCGTTCATTCCAAAAGAGTGCCAGTCCGCCCCCAGGAACAAGCACTCTCGTGAACTCCTCCAACGCCGCTTGCGAATCGAACCAGTGGAAGGCCTGGGCCACGGTGAGCACGTCAACCGAAGCGTTCGCCAGCGGCAATCTCTCAGCGACGCCGTCGAGGACCTCGATGCCCGGCAGCTGCAGGTTGAACTCATCTCGCATGCCCCGTCCGGGCTCCACTGCCACCACGTACTTGGTGAACGGCAAGAGCTCGCGCGTGAACAGTCCCGTCCCTTCGGCAACGTCGACGACCTTCGTGGTCTTTCCGACATGGAAATGACTGACGAGGTACGCGACCGCCTCAACGGGATAACCAGGTCGAGCGGACTGATAGCGGGTGCCATCGGCGAATCCCTCGATGCCCGTGCTCGCCCTTTCGGATTCCGTCACGTCGACCCCCAATCGAATCGTCGTACCATTCTAATTTCCGATCGCTAAGTCTTCATGGCTCTGTAATACGCTCACCACTTATTCTTCATGAATGCAAACGTCACAGTGCGCTGACGCCTCCACGTTTCTTCGAGAGACTTCGAACTACCGCGCGCTTCACCCACTGCAGACCAACGTGCTCGGATCCATCGCGACCTCGACGGTCGCAGGTTTTCGAGGTTACGACGCCTACTGGTGGTGGCTGGTCCACATCGACGGTGAGGTCGTAGGGGCGGCGTGTCGCACCGCGCCCTTTTGCCTTCAGTTGGGACCTATGAGCCGTGATGCTGCGGCGTCGCTCGCGCAGGCGATATCTCGTGACGACGACGACTTGCCTTGCGTGAACGGTGACCCAGCGACGGTGCAAGGCTTTCTCGACGCGTACGTCGCAACCGGATCGCGGGGCTCGTTTCGTAGGCCGACGATGAACTTCGAGAACATCATCTACGAGGCCGGCGCGATCCGTACACCCGACGTGCTAGGTGAACTTCGTAGCGCGACCAGGGCACAATTCGACCTCGCGTCAGCCTGGATGGCCGATTTCAGCACCTTCATCGATGGTGTGGCGTACCAGCCAACCCAGCACGACCTTGACGCCTTAGTAGCGAGGATCGATGCCTCGATGCTGTACTTCTGGTTCGTGGAGGGCGTGCCCGTCTCGATGGCGGGCCACGCGGCACCGGTGACCATCGCCAGCCAGACGGTCACGCGTATCGCTCCCGTCTTTACGCCAGTAGAACACCGCCGCCACGGCTACGCCGCGGCGGCGACTGCGGCGTTGACGACAAGGTTGATGACGGACGGCTCGCGAGTCACGCTGCTCGCCGACGCAACGTATCCGACGAGCAACCACGTCTACCAAGGCATTGGCTACTTCGAAGTCGACCGCCTCGTGCGCTTCGATTTCTCCTAAGTAGCTAGAAACCCCCGGTCGGTTCTGCGTCAGTCGGACGACGAGGTTTCGCTCAGGGTTGGCTCGACGCTCGTACCGGCGGACCCGACTCCGGCTTCAGCCATGGCGATGTCGCCCACGCCCGCCATACCTTCTTCGGTCTCAGCGCTGATCGAGTGACCGTGACGCTGCACACCACCACCACGCATCCAGCTGAACACCGCACCGATGAAGCACATGACCGCGGCCGCCAAAAAGGCCATGTGCAGACCCTTGGCGAAAGGCGACGCAATCAAACTTGGGAAGAAGCTCCGGCCAAGCAGCACCGATGCGTGGACGCCCGGTTGGGCGAGCAGGTGCGCCCCGAGCAGCGTCTGGATGGGATTGATTCCGAGGAAGGCCGAGAACAGGCTGCCGATGGCCGGAATGTGGCTGATCGCGGTCGCCTGGGCGGTAGGGACGCCCTGAGCGGTCAAACCCGCGAACAACGAGTGCGGCAGGGACGTCGCCAGACCAAGGGTGATGACCGTGAAAAAGAAGCCGATGGACAGCACGCTGGCCGAGTTCTGGAAGGTGTTGAGCATCGCGCCGCCGGCGCCGCGCTGGTTCGCGGGCAGCGAGTTCATCACCGCGCTCGTATTAGGCGCGGCGAAGAGGCCCATCGACAGACCCACTAACAATAGGAGACCGGCGAAAACCGGGTAGGAGAAATTTATCGGAATCGCCTGGAGCCCAATAAGGCTCACGCCCGTGAGCACGAGACCCAGGGTCGCGAAATTACGTGCACCGTGACGGTCGGCGAGGCGCCCCGAGACCGGTCCGGCGACAAAGAAGCCCACCGTGAGCGGCACCATATAGATGCCCGCCCACAACGGCGTGCGGGCAAAGGAGTAACCGTGCTCGGGCAACCAGATGCCCTGGAGCCAGATGATGAGCATGAACTGCAGACCACCTCGGGCGAGGGCGAGCATCAACCCGGCGATGTTGCCCATGGCGAAGCCCTTGGACTGGAAGAGGTGAAGCTGGAACATGGGTTCTTTGACGTTGAATTCAATGATGACGAACCCGACGAGCACCACGAGGCCTCCCCCGATGCACGACAGCACGAACGGGCTCGTCCAACCCATGGCGTGACCGCCGTAGGGCTGGAGTCCGTACACGATACCGGTGAGCAGTGCAATGAGTCCGATGGCGAACGTGAAGTTGCCGAACCAGTCAATGGACGCCTTCGTGCGAACACCGTGGTCGCGCAACTTGAGCGCGGCCCACACCGTTCCGAACAGGCCTACGGGTACCGAGACGAGGAAGACCAGTCGCCACTCAATGGGAGCGAGCACGCCGCCCAGAATGAGTCCGATGAATGCGCCACCGATCGCAGCGACTCCGTTAATGCCCAGGGCGAGACCACGCTCGTCGGGCGGGAAGGCGTCGGTGATGATCGCGTTCGAGTTGGCGAAGAGGAACGCACCGCCCACCCCCTGACCCACGCGCATGATGATGAGCCACAGCGCCGCGGCGGGACCCGTCATCCACGTCGCCGCCAGGAGGATCGAGAAGAACGTGAAGATCGCGAAACCAAGCGTGTACATTCGCACGCGCCCGAAGATGTCACCGACGCGGCCCAGACTCACTACGAGCACTGAGGTGACGAGCAGGAAACCCATGAGCAGCCACAAGAAGTACGTCGTGTTCTGAGGCGCCAAGGGATTCAGCTTGATGCCGCGAAAGATGTTGGGCAGGGCGATGAGAAGAATGGATCCGTTGATCGTGGCCATCAAGATGCCCATCGTCGTGTTCGACAGGGCAATCCATTTGTAGCGGTCGGGGTGCAGGGCTGGTGCAGAAGACATGGGCTCTCCGGGTCGGCGTAGAAGAAAGTTCGAGATGCTGTTACTTAGTTAATGCCAACTAAGTATAATGGGGATATGGCGACGGTAGCAACGAAGAAGAGCAAGATTCCAGGTTCCGAGCAGTACTCCGCCGGCGCGCTGCGGGTAGCGGTCCTGCGCATCTACCGAGCGCTGCGGATTCGCGCGGAACACCACGTCACCCCCTCCCAAGGTTCGGCGCTCGCCCGCATCGAGCAGTCTGAACCGGTGCGCATCGGTGTGTTGGCCAACCTCGAAGGGATTTCTGCGGCCTCGATGAGCAAAATCGTGGACTGTCTGGTCGACGACGGTTACGTCGCGCGGGTGTCCGATCCCCTGGACGGACGCGCGAGCGTGGTACAACTCACCTCCGGCGGACGAGAGATTATCCACGCCATCCGCACCGCGAGCACCGAAGCCCTCGAAACGGCCCTTCAGTCACTGACGGAGGCCGAACGGTCACTGCTAAGTCGGTCACTTCCCGTGCTCGAAAAAGTCGCCGAATCCCTTCAGGTTCGCGACGTCACCTAGCGATCTCACGGGCACGGGTGCGAGGTAGGACTAGACCTGTTGGTAGGTGGCGCGATGAGTGAATCTAGAGACGACAGTTACGACTCGGAACCAGCGGGTCTCGAGCAGTACTCTGTCGTCGCCAACCGTCGCCAGCAGTGGGACGTGTTGCTCTGGCAGATGCCGACCATGGCGCTCACGGGCGAGGCGTTCCTGCTCACCATCGCCCTCGCGGGCTCGACGTCCCAGGCGGGACGAATCTTGGCGAGCGCACTGGCGATGCTTGTGGCCCTGGCCGCCCTGCACTCGCTCTCGGCACACCGGCTCTCCGAACTCACCGACGCCGCGTGGTTGCTCGAACACGAGAAGGCGCACGGGGCCGCCGAGATCCACGGACTTACGTGGCGCGATCGGCGCATCGCGATCGTGAAGAATCAACTCGGATCGAAGTCCTTCACCGACCGACTGGTCGCGCGAACCTACCGGTTCCGCTCCATCGTCGTATGGTTCTGGACCATGGTCCTGATCGCGCTCACCGCCTGCGCGATCTTGGTGCTCGCCTGCGCGGACCCCACCCTGCTGCACGCCTAGTGCTGGCGTCCCCCGGCTTGGCGGCGAAAACGATGGGTGGGTGCGATACGTACGAGCGCGTTGTACGTCACGAGCGCGATCGCCAGGTGCATGCATATCAGGACCGCGACACCCTTCGCCGGTTGTCCCTGGTGCCAGATGTAGACGTCGGGGACCAAGAGGACGATGGTCACCACGATGGCCATGCGATAGAAGAGCCAGCGCGGCTTTGAAGAGATCCGTACGACGATCGGCCAGCCGATACAGGCGATCACCACACCGACGACCGTGAGCTTCGCGTAGTCCGAGAACTGGAAGTGGACGTAGTTGCGCTCCGACGGAAAGAGTTTGGTACCCACGGCGACGAGGGCCATGTCCGCCACGAGCGACCCCACCACCGCCACCAGGGACGCCAGGATCACTTCGGCGCGCGACGGCGCGCGTAGTGGCTCGAAGTCGACGTGGAAATAGCGCAGCAGGGGTCGGACCACCTTTGGGAAGTCCTCTAAGCGCACGTTCATCGTCGATTCCTCAATGTGTTCACCACGCCGAACGGCGATGTTACCGCGCGCTCGAAACTCGTCGGTTACGGTTCGTTGCCCTCGAGGACCGTGTCCTCGAGCAGCGAACGCAGTTGACGACCCATCTCGCGCGGATTCCCGTTCAACTCGCCGATTACTTCACCTTCGACTTCGGTGTCGTCGCCGGGTCGATAGAGCGAGACGCGCATGCCCTTTCCCGCGCGCGCGGCACTGATGACCCAGGGCATGCCGATGTCGCCCGAGTCCTGGGTCGCCATGATTTGCCCACTTCGTCCGAGTCCGATGCTCCAACCCGGCGAACGTGCGGCGTCCATCACCCGTTGGGTTTCACCACCACTCTGGAAGCCTGATGTCTTTGCGATAACCCCACCCTACGGCTCGGGTGTGACGTCGATGGTTCAGCTCGCGGCGCTCGCTGCCTCACACGTCGTCTTCAGGCGTTCGAGCGTGGTGCGGATGGATTCCTTCGTGTACTCGGCGCGGTCGAAGCCCTTCTTCTTGTCCGAACGGCGAACAAGCCAATTGCGCCGGTCCTTCCAGGACTCCACGACCCGACACCCGGCCAAGGTCGACTCGATCTCGTAGCCCCAGTGCGCCACGCGAAAGGGCCCGAAGGTCACCTCGAACACGAAACTCGTCGGCGGCTCATAGCGGGTGATTCGTGCGTTGGTCGACCACTTCTCGCGGTCGCGACTGTTGGTGCCCTTGAACTTGGCCCCGATGGCTGGTCCCGTCGCCGTCCCCAGCCACTGTCCGCCGGTGTTCTCGGGCGAGAGCCGGCCCATGGCCGGAAGGTCCGCGATAGTTGCGAAGACCACCTCGGGGCTCGCGTTGATGTCGATGGAGTCGGAGTACGTCATCTCGAGACTCTACCGAGAGACCCGTATCGAACGCGAACGTTGAGAAGAAAGGGCGTAAGTCCATTCGATCAGGCACCAGGCGAATCCCGCCTCGAAGATCAGCTCGCCCACCAACAGATACGAAAAACGCCAGTCGGGCAACGAGGCACCGGCCCACACGCCGCCAACAAGAGGGACCGTGAGCGCCCCGAGCGCCTGCCAGGACCGGTGGAGCCTCGTCAACTGGCTCACGATGGCGAGCTCGACGAGGGCCATCACGATGCCCACGCTCATGTGGGCCCAGTTGAAGAAGGCCCCCTTGTTATAGGGCGTGAGCAGCAACAACACGAGCCCCACCGCGAGGCACCGCAACCCGAGCACGCTCAGGTGAGCGAGTCCCGCGCGAGCTAGGTAGGTCGAGGCGCGCCACAAGCCGTAGGAACCGACGCCGAAGCCAAGGATGATGATCAGCAGCGTCCGGTGATAGACGCCATAAAAGGAGATGCCGCCGGACTCGGCTTTGGCACTGTGATCCATGAACAGGCACACGCCCACGCAGAGGAAGAAGAATGCCTGCGTGGCGAGCAGGAAGTGACGTACCTCGACCTCGCCTTGTTCAACGACCGCTTCCATGGTCTCGAACGACGACGTGGTCTAGCCCTTAAAACGCTGGCGCGACGCTTCGAGTTCCTTCAATGCCGCGTCACGGCCCACCCAGTCCTCGACCTTCATCCACTTGCCCTCGTCGAGGTCCTTGTAGACGGTGAAGAAATGACTGATGCGATCAAGCACACTCTTGGACACGTCGCCGATGTCCGACGCCTTCTTCCAGGCGGGGTCGTACTGGGGAACACAGAGGAGTTTCTCGTCCTTTCCGTTCTCGTCTTCCATGATGCACATGCCGAGAATCTTGGATTCGATGAGACAGCCCGGGAACGTCGGGTACTCGGTGAGCACCAGCGCGTCGAGTGGGTCGCCGTCACCTCCCAAGGTGTCAGGAATGAACCCGTACTCGGCGGGATAGCCCATCGAGACAATGAGGTGACGATCGAGCTTGATCGTGTGATTCTCGTGGTCGTACTCGTACTTGTTCTGACTACCACGAGGGATTTCGATGATGACGTTGACGGTGTCCATGGTGTCCCAGCCTTCTTAGAGAGTCGCCTCGCTAGGCGAGCATGGTCCATCGTAGCGAGAGCGTCGGACCCGGGGCTGGCCCCGAAGGGTAGCGGCTCTGAGGTGCTAAGAAAGATGGCATTGCGCGACACGAGGCTAAGGACACAACAATGACCACGTCTGGGCGACTGCTCTCCAATCTGCGCGGCATGCGCTACGGCGAGGTCCTGCTCGCCTATCTCGAAGGCGAGCAGAGGGTCGAGGTCTTTAATTCTTTCCCCATGAACCAGTGTCCCGACGAGCTCTGGCGCGCACTGAATCCCGAGACCCTCGCCAAGGAGGCCAACGCCACCTTCGCGATTCTGAACGGCCCCCGCTACTGGCTGATGGACGGGATTGGCAAGGTTCAGAACGTGGAACCGGTGATTCGCGACTTCGGCGGCATCGAGATGCGTCGCGTCGCAACGATCGAACTCAGTGGCGACGTCGCTCGGACCTTCTACCAGGAACGCCACGTGAACCGAGGGGCGATCTGGTACTTCGACGCCGGGAGCCGGGTGCACGAACTGACCTCGCCCGATGCCAAGACCTACGTCATGCAGGCCTACTGCACGGGCGTTGACGAGAGTCTCACCGAGGCGTCACTGAGCGACCTCGGCGCCAAACTGGCGCTCCCCGCCGGCTGGTCGTATTCGTCGCGGGTTCTCGACGTTGAACTCGTGGTGGACACCACCTCCCACGTGGCGACGGTGCTCCAGGACGAGCTGGAGAACACCTACACGCTCGTCGACTAGCACGCTGACGCTACGCGCGAGCGACCTAGACTTTTTTGGAACGGCGTGACGCCGTCACCGTAAAGGAGTTCCCATGGAACGGATTGGTGTAGTCGGTTGCGGCCTGATGGGGTCGGGTATCGCAGAGATCGCGGCGCGGTCGGGCAGTGACGTCACGGTCATCGAACGCAATACCGACGCGCTCAACGCCGGACGAGATCGCATCGAGAAGTCGCTCTCGCGCGCGGTCACCTCGGGCAAGGTCCCCGAGGACGAAGCCACCCTCGCGCGCTCCAACCTCCATTTCAGCGAGGATTTCGCCAAGCTCGCCAACGTCCAACTCGTCATCGAAGCCGTCGCCGAGGACGAAAAGACCAAGGTCGAGGTCTTCAAGACCCTTGACGCGGTCGTCCAGGACCCCAACGCCATACTCGCGACCAACACGTCCTCGATTCCGATCATCAAACTCGCCATGGCCACCCGCCGCCCCGAACAGGTCATCGGCATGCACTTCTTCAATCCCGTGCCGGTCCTCAAGCTCGTCGAGGTCATCTCGTCACTGCTGACCAGCGCCGAGACGACCGAGCGTGTCCACGACTTCGCGAGCGGTCCCCTGAAGAAACGCGTGATCACCTCACCCGACCGCGCGGGTTTCGTAGTGAACGCTCTCTTGATCCCTTATCTGCTCTCGGCGGTGCGAATGCTCGAATCAGGTTTCGCGAGCGCTGACGACATCGACACCGGCATGGTGGTGGGTTGCGCGCACCCGCTCGGACCACTCGCCCTGACCGACCTCATCGGACTCGACACGACGCTCGCGGTCGCCGAATCACTGTACGAGGAGTTCAAGGAGCCCCATATGGCTCCTCCCCCGTTGTTGTCACGCATGACCCAGGCGGGACTCCTCGGGCGCAAGTCCGGACAGGGTTTCTACTCGTACAAGAAGTAACCGCACGGGACCGTCGAGAACGTGAAGCCCGGTGATCATTCTTCATCGAAGGGACTGATTGATTGACGTCCAGAGTGACAGAGGAGGTATCGTGCGCAAGGTCGTCGCTTATGAATTGGTCGCCGTTGACGGCGTGGCCGAGGATCCCCAGGATTTCTTCACCGAATTTGACAGCGTGATGCGTGAAAACCTCGGGCGAGTGATCGACAACCAGGACGCCGTTCTTCTCGGGCGGCGGACCTTCGACGCATGGGCCGACTTCTGGCCCAACAGCACGATTCAGCCATTCGCCGACTTCATCAACACGGTACAGAAATACGTCGTAACGTCGAGCACGCCCGAATGCACTTGGGCTCATTCGACCGTCATAGACACGGATCTCACGAGCGCCGTCGTAGAACTGAAGAAGCAGACCGGTCGCGACATAGGAATCCACGGGAGTATCTCATTGACCAAGAGTCTGTTGGCGAGTGGACTCGTTGATGAATTGAGACTGGTCGTTGCACCTGTGTTGCAAGGTCGCGGTCAACGTTTGTTCGATGAACAGACCTCAACGAGAATGGCGCTGACGCGCACCGTTGTCTCGCCCTCCGGTTACCTTCTCCTCGACTACGTCCTTTCGAAATGAAGGCTCGGTATTCGACTTGGAGGCTTGACGTGGACAGTCCTGTTCGCCGAGTCGAGTCGAGCGTATCCGCCCACCCTCTACGCTGAAGTCTGAAAGAGGAGCCCGTGTCCACGTACGTCATGACCCTGCAGTGCATCGACCGGCCCGGGATCGTTCGCGCCACCAGCACGGCCATCGTCGAAGTGGGTGGCAACATCCTCGAGAACGACCAGTTCACCGATCCGGTCACGAACCAGTTCTGCATGCGCACGCGCTTCGAGACCGAGAACGCCGATATCGACGAGGTTCGAGACCTGCTCCTCAGCGAGCTCGGCGACTTCTCGCCCCAACTAGGAATCCGTGACGAAGAGGTGCAGCGACGAGCGCTGATCATGGTCTCCCAATTCGACCACTGCCTCGCGGACCTTCTCTACCGACGCGAACAGGGCGACCTACCGCTCGATATCGTTGCCGTGGTGAGCAACCACGACGTCTGCGAGCCGCTCGTCGCGCGCTACGGCGTGCCCTTCTTCGAAATACCGGTGTCCCCGTCGACCAAGGAGGCCGCCGAGGACCAGCTGCGCGAAGTTCTCGTGAAATACCGTGTCGACGTGGTGATCCTCGCTCGTTACATGCAGGTGCTCTCGGGCGACTTGTGCGCCGAACTAAGCGGGCGCGCGATCAACATCCACCATTCGTTTCTTCCCGGCTTCAAGGGCGCCAAGCCGTACCACCAGGCCTACGAACGCGGCGTCAAGCTGATCGGCGCGACCGCGCACTTCGTCACTCCCGAACTCGACGAGGGTCCCATCATCGAACAAGACGTCGTGCGCGTGAGCCACGCGAAGCGTCCGAGCGACCTGGTGTCGCTCGGACGTGACATCGAGCGAAACGTGCTGGCGCGAGCGGTGCGCCTCATCGCTGAAGACCGCGTCGCCCTCGTGGGCAAGCGGACGATCATCTTCTCCCAGTAATCAGGTGACGGGATTGCGCACGGAGAAACGTGCGTCACGGTACATCCCCGAGCTCATGACTTCGACGAGACGTTCGACCGCGTCGTAGACGTCCACGAAACGCAGGTAGAGCGGCGTGAAGCCGAATCGACAGATGTCGGGTGCACGAAAGTCGCCGATGACGCCGCGTTCGATCAACGCCTGGACAATGCCGTAACCTTCGGGGTGACGCAGGGCCACCTGGCTACCGCGCTTGGGGTGCTCGCGAGGCGTCACCACTTCAAAGACGCCCGGAAGCCGGTCCTCGACGAGCGCGATGAACAAGTCGGTCATCGCGAGGCTCTTGGCTCGTACCTGGTCCATGGTGACGCGCTCGAACACGTCCAGGGCACCGTTGAGCGACGCGAGCGCGATCATCGAGGGCGAGGAGGTCACGAACGCCTGCATACCCTTGGCGGGTTCGTACCGCAGTTCGAAGTCGAAAGGTCGAGCGTGTCCGAGCCAACCGGGTAACGGGTTCTCGAGCACTCCTTGCCAGCGTTCACGCACGTAGAGGAAGGCCGGAGCCCCGGGGCCACCGTTGAGGTACTTGTAGCCACAACCCGCGGCGAAGTCGGCGTCACTGCCGTCGAGGTCCACCGGGACCGCTCCGGTCGAGTGCGCGAGGTCCCAGAGCATGAGCGCCCCCGCGGCGTGCACCTTCTTGGTGATACCGGGCATGTCGAGCATCTCACCGGTACGAAAGTCGACGTGCGTGAGCATCACCAGCGCCACGTCGTCGTCGAGGATCTCGTCGAGCGTGTCGCGACTGATGGCCTTCACGCTCACCGGTCGACCGGCTCGCGCGGCCATCGCTTCGACGATGTAGAGGTCGGAATGAAAGTTGGCCACGTCGGTGATCACGACGTGGCGATCCGGCCGCAGCGCGAGGGCGCCACCTATCAACTTGGCGAGCAGAAAGGTCAACGTGTCGGCGACGAGGACTTCGCCGGGACCAGCGCCGATGAGCGACGCGAGCTTGTCACCGAGCCTCGTGGGTTCGGCCATCCAACCGGCACTGTTCCAACTTCGCACCAGACCCTGGGCCCACTCGTGGTCGATGACCTGGTTGACGCGCCGACTCGACGCCTCGCTCACCGGACCGAGCGAGTTACCGTCGAGGTAGATCTCACCTTCGTTGAGACGGAACTCGCCTCGCAGTGACGCCAGTTCGTCCAGGTCGTCCATCACTTGGCAATCGTCGCGCAAGATCACAGCACCGACCTCACGTCCCACAACAATGGATAGAGCCGCTGGGTGATCGTCGTGTCCAGGTACGCCATGCCTTCACTGCCACCAGTGCCGGGGCGCCGTCCGATTTGGCGACCCGCCATCATCATGTGCTGGTGGCGCCACATGGCCAAGCGTTCGTCGTGATCCATCATCAGTTCGGCGACCGCGTGCAGCGCGGAGGTCTCGGGCGTGTCGTGGCTCAAGTACAGCGCGCGAAGTAAATCCAGGAGGTCGTCGTTTGAGGCGCCGAGCGTTCGACGGAGCGAATGTTCGAACGTCGACCAGAGCGACGGCTCCTCGCTGACGTGTTTCAGCCAAAGTCGCTGGGGCTCGCCAAAGAGTTCGAACGTGAGCATGGCCTTCTTGCCCGCACCACTGAGGAACTCAATCGCGCGAAATTGGAACGACTGAAAGCCCGAGGCGGGATTGAGCGGATCTCGGAACTCGAGGAACCCTTCGGGCGACATCGATTCGAGCACGCCAAGGTGCTCGAGCAACAAGTCCTCGATCGCGACCATTCGCCGCAAGTGCGAAACGGCTCGCCAGGGTTCGTTTTCGCCCAGCGCGGCATTGGCTCGACGCAGCTCGTCGATGATCACCTTGAACCAGAGCTCGTAAGACTGGTGCACGACGATGAAGAGCAACTCGTCGGGCGCGCCGTCGGTCAGGGGAATCTGCAACTCGAGTAGGTCGTGTATGCGTAAATACGTTGAATAGTCCGTACCGTTGCTCACGAAGTGCACTCTAGTTCTAGCGAATACTTAACTCGATCGGCTCATCCAAACCTAGGAGCGGGTGAGGGGCTTATAGCGGAACCGGTGCGGCTGGTCGGCGTCGGTGCCGAGGCGCTTATGTCGTTCCGCTTCATACTCGGTGAAATTCCCCTCGAACCATCGCACCACCGAATCGCCTTCGAAGGCCAGGACATGAGTCGCGATGCGGTCGAGAAACCAACGATCGTGGCTGATCACGACCGCGCAGCCGGGAAAGGCGAGCAGACCGTCCTCGAGGGCGCGAAGCGTGTCCACGTCGAGGTCATTGGTCGGTTCGTCGAGCAGCAGCACGTTGCCGCCGCTTCGCAAGACCTTGGCCAACTGCACGCGGTTGCGTTCGCCGCCGGAGATCTCTCCCACCTTCTTCTGTTGATCGCTGCCCTTGAACCCAAAGCTCGCGACGTACGCGCGCGCGTGAAGCTCGCGATTGCCGACGACCATTCGCTCCTGACCTTCGCTGATCTCGTCGAAGACCGTGGCCTCGGGATCGAGACTGTCGCGGCTCTGGTCCACGTAGGCAAACGCCACCGTGGTACCCACCTCAATGGTGCCCGCGTCAGGCTCCTCCTGGTCGAGCATCATCTTGAAGAGGGTGGTCTTACCCGCACCATTTGGTCCGATGACGCCAACGATGCCACCAGGCGGCAGAAGAAACGTCAAGTCCTCGATGAGCAGACGATCGTCGAATCCCTTGGCGAGATGGTTCGCGTTCACGACGACGTCGCCGAGCCGCGGCCCGGGGGGAATCGCGATCTCGAGTTTGTCGGCCCGTCGTTCGGCGGCCTCGGATTCGGCGACCAACTCGTTGAAAGCGCTGACGCGAGCCTTGCCCTTGCTCTGGCGCGCGCGAGGTGACATCCTGATCCATTCGAGTTCTCGCTCGAGCGCGGCCTGGCGAACCTTGTCGGCCTTGTCCTCGGAGGCGAGGCGCGCCTGTTTCTGTTCCAACCACGAGGAGTAGTTGCCCTCCCAGGGGATGCCGTGACCACGGTCAAGTTCCAAGATCCACGAAGCCGCGTTGTCCAAGAAATAGCGGTCGTGGGTGATGGCGACGACAGTGCCGCTGTAGTCCTGGAGGAAACGTTCGAGCCACGCCACCGATTCCGCGTCGAGGTGGTTCGTCGGTTCGTCGAGCAGGAGTAGGTCTGGCTTGGAGAGCAGGAGTCGACACAGGGCGACTCGGCGTCGCTCGCCACCTGACAGCGTCGTCACGTTGGCGTCGGGCGCGGGTAGGCGCAGCGCGTCCATCGCGATGTCGAGCGTACGTTCAAGGTCCCAGGCTCCCGCCGCGTCGATCTTGGTTTGCAAATCGGACTGCTCGGCGAGCAGCGCGTCGAAGTCCGCATCCGGGTCGGCCATCGCGGCACACACCTCGTTGAAGCGAAGAAGGAGATCGCGCTGCTCGCCCACCCCATCGGCGACGTTGCCCACGACGTCCTTGGTCTCGTCGAGCTGAGGCTCCTGGGAGAGGTAACCCACGCTGAAGCCTGGCGTCAGTCGAGCCTCACCCGTGAAGCCATCATCGAGTCCCGCCATGATTCGAAGGAGCGAGGACTTGCCCGACCCGTTCGCGCCGATGACCCCGATCTTGGCGCCGGGATAGAACGAGAGATTGATCCCCTTCAAGACTTCGCGGTCGGGTGGATAGAAACGACGAAGGTCGCGCATGGTGAAGATGAACTGGGCTGCCACGGTCTCCAGTGTTACCCAAATCCGAGGTCAGGTGATGCGCCACCCGTCCTTCTTGACACACGCCACCATTACACTCGTCCCATGTCCACACAGGTCCAATCCCCCCATCGCCACGCCCCTGATTGGATAATCCTCACCATCGCGTGCCTCGCGCAGTTCATGGTCGTGCTCGACGTGTCGATCGTTAACGTGGCCCTGCCTCGCATGGGTCACGACCTGCACTTCAGCGTTTCGAGCGCCCAGTGGGTCATCAACGCCTACGTGCTCACGTTCGCGGGATTCCTGCTCCTCGGGGGCAGAGCGGCGGACATCTTCGGTCGACGGCGTGTCTACATGACGGGTCTCGCGATCTTCACGATCGCGAGCATCGGCGCCGGTTTCGCCGCCACCGGTCCCCAGATGGTCGCCATCCGCGCGGTCCAGGGAATCGGCGGCGCCATCTTGTCGCCGGCCACCCTGACGATCATCGTGACCACATTCCAGGGACCTCGCATGCCCAAGGCCATCGGCGCCTGGAGCGCGGTCGCCGGCGCAGGTGGCGCCGTCGGCGGTCTACTCGGCGGCATCCTGACCGGTTGGGTGTCGTGGCGCTGGGTCTTCTTCATCAACGTGCCGATCGGCATCGTGGCGGCGATCGTGGCGGCGATGTACCTGCGCGAGATGCGCAATCGTGACGCCGCGGTCAAATTGGACATCACGGGTGCCGTGCTCGTCACCGGTTCACTCGCGTCGTTCATCTACGGCGTCGTCAACACCACGTCCCGGGGTTGGGGTTCGTCTTTTACGCTCTCCTGGTTCCTCGCCGGCGCCATCGCCCTGGTCGTCTTCTTGTTCTGGGAGTCCAAGGTCGCCTCGCACCCCTTGGTCCCATTTCGGATCTTCAAGTCGCGCGCACTCACCTCGGCGAACATCGTCATGTTCCTCGTCGGCGGCGCATTCTTTGCGATGTGGTACTTCCTCACCTATTACTTCCAGTTGATCCTGCACTACGGACCGGTGAAGGCGGGCTTCGCCTTCCTGCCGATGGCGATCGGGATCATCGCGGGTGCCCAGATCAGTTCGAGGATCATGGCTAAGACCGGCGGGCGGCCCCTCCTGCTCGTAGGCGGCTCGATCGCCACGCTCGGATTCTTCTGGATCTCCATGATCAAGGTCGACAGTTCCTATTGGGGCTCGGTGCTGGCGCCCGGCTTCTTGTGTGCTTTCGCCATGGGCCTTGTGTTCTCGCCTCTCGCCAACACCGCTACCGCCGGCGTCGACCGCGCGGACGCCGGACTCGCGTCGGGTGTGCTCAATACCGCTCGCCAGGTCGGTGGGTCACTCGCCCTCGCCATCCTCGCGACCGTCGCCGCAGACCGCAGCGCCACGTTCGCCAATCCAGCTTCGGCGCTCGCCCTTGTAAGCGGTTACCAACGAACGTTCCAAGTGTCGGCGCTCATCACGTTGTTGGCCCTCGCGGTGAGTTTCTTCGTGCCGCGGGTTTCGAACCACGCCCCTAAACACTGACCACTTAGGTCATAATTCAAAGATCTCATCGACTTTTGGTTCGATGGTCGCACGTGCGCTCAGTAGAAGACTCCAGAAATATTTTCTAACACTCAAAAACTATTTGTAACACTTAATCCTGACGTAATCAGAACCCGGACCGCGCAACAGGGGTTCGGCTATTGTCAAACCGTCAACCAGTCCGGTAACGGGGAAATGCATAATGATTTCTTCACTATCTGGCACCACAAAATTTCCGGAGGGAAGAATGAATAGAGGCATAAAGAATTTGGTCACTCGTCGTTTAGCCCCGTCAGTAGCCGCTGTCATGATTATCTTGTCGGGCGCGACTGTTGTGGCGGGTGCTTCAACGAGATCGGCGCACGTAACGTACGGCAAGACCCTTGCATGCGAAGTCACCGACACGGGCGGTATCAACGACAAGTCGTTCAACGCCTCGGCATATCTTGGTCTCCAAGAGGCCGCTGCAGCGAGCCCCAACATATCCCAGTCAGTGATTTCGACGCCGTCAAACGGTACCGAGTCAAACTATGACTCCGAAATCGCCTCCTTCGTCTCTGAGAAGTGCGACATCATCATCACGGTCGGTTTCTTGATGTCCGACGCCACGTGGAACGCCGCGGTCAACAACCCGTCGGTTCACTTCGCGCAGGTGGACAACGGGAACACCAGCCCTGGTCACGACGGCATTGCCGTGGCGCCTTACACGGGCACGGCCCCTGGTAACAACATCCTGGGCCTCACCTACGAGACCCAGCAGGACGCCTTCCTCGGTGGTTACGAGGCTGCGGCCTACGCGGTCTTGAAGAACCCGAAGTCGCCCAAGGTCGCAACCTACGGTGGTGAGCAGTTCTCCTCGGTGACCTACTACATGGACGGTTTCTACGACGGAGTCCAGTACTACAACTCCACGCTGAAGAAGCACGTGCAGGTCCTCGGATGGAACGAGAAGACGCAGAAGGGCACCTTCATCGGTAGCTTCACTGACACTGCGACCTCGCGTGCGGACACTGTCGCCTTCCTCGGACAGGGCGCCACGACCATATTCCCCGTCGCCGGTAGTGACGGTCTCGGTACCACCTCGGCGGTAAAGACGTGGAACGCGGCCCACAAGCTGAAGGCGAACGTCGAGTGGGTCGACACTGATGGCTGTGTTTCTGACGCACCCGACTGCAACCTCTTCCTGAACTCGGTCACCAAGGGCGTCACCGCGTCGGTGAAGGCCGCGGTCCTCGAGCAAGCATCGGGCACATACGCCGGTGGTGACTACATTGGCACACTCGCCAATGGCGGCGCCGCCTTCGTCCAAGACTCCAAGAGCGCAGCGGCGAAGCAATTGCCGAAGGCTGTGCTCGCGGCCGTTGCGAAGATCACCAAGGGTATCGAGAGCGGCAGCATCACGGTAGCCGTCGCTGGTAAGTAACACCTCCGAGTTGTAACTCAGACCACGAGGGGCTGAGCCGTATGGCTCAGCCCCTCGTGATTTCGAAAGAACTGGCCACGGACTGCAGATGAAACTCGAGTTACGCGGAATCACCAAGAGGTTCGGTTCGCTCACCGCCAACAACAACGTGAACCTGGTCGTCAATCCTGGCGAGATTCACGGATTGCTTGGTGAGAACGGGGCCGGAAAATCAACACTGATGAACATCCTCTACGGGCTGATCACTCCTGACGAGGGTCAAATACTGATCGACGATGAAGTGGTCACCATTGTCGATCCAAAGGACGCCGTGAATCACGGCATCGGCATGGTGCATCAGCACTTCATGCTCATTCCCGTCTTCAGTATCGCTGACAACGTGATCCTCGGTTCTGAGCCAGTGAAACCTTGGCCCTTGATCGACTACAAGGCCGCGACCGCTCGTCTGCTCGAGCTCGCCAATGAATACAACTTTGAAATCGATGACCCTCAAGCGACCGTCGAAGACCTGCCGATCGGCGCCCAACAACGGGTGGAGATTCTTAAGGCACTCAGCCACGAGGCATCGGTCCTGATCCTGGACGAACCGACCGCAGTCTTGACTCCTCAGGAGACCGACGCCTTCATGATCATTCTGCGTTCCTTGAAGGCAAGTGGCAAGTCGATCATCTTCATCACCCATAAGCTTCGCGAAGTCCTCGCGCTCGCCGACGTCATCACGGTGATGCGCCTCGGCGAAGTCGTCGGTGTCACTACTCCCGCCGAGTCCGACGAACGGGGTCTCGCCACGATGATGGTGGGACGCGACGTCAACTTCGTGGTGGAGAAGGCACCCGCCTCTCCCGGCGACGTCGTGCTGACAGTGCAGAACCTCTACGTGGAAGACGCCCGCGGCTTGACCAGCGTCAAGAACCTTTCCTTTGAAGTCCGGGCTGGTGAGATCTTGGCCGTGGCGGGCGTGCAGGGCAACGGACAGACCGAGCTCGTCGAAGCACTGACGGGCATGCGCCATCCCTCGTCGGGTCAAATTGTGCTCAATGGCGTTGAACTCGCAGGACAGAACGTGCGTCGCTTCTTGAACGCTGGCGTCGGGCACGTCCCCGAGGACCGCCAGCGCCACGGGCTCATCCCGAGCCTTTCGATTTCGGACAATTTGGTGCTCGATCAACTCGACGACCCTCGGTTCCATCGCCGATTCGGCAGGAACCTCAAAGCGATCAAGGCCAACGGTGCCCAAAAGCGCGAATCGTTCGACATCCGAGCTGAGAGCGAGGAGGCGCCGGTTGGCGCGCTCTCCGGGGGTAATCAGCAGAAGGTCGTCATGGCCCGCGAACTCTCACGAGAACTCAAGGTCCTGATCTGCTCGCAACCAACGCGTGGCCTCGATGTCGGGTCCATTGAATTCATGCACCGTCAGATCGTGAGCATCCGCGATTCGGGCGTCGCGGTCATCATCGTGTCGAGTGAACTCGACGAGGTCGTCGCTCTCGGAGACCGTGTCGCGGTTCTCTACGACGGCGAGATCCAGGACATCGTGCCCCCCTCAACGAGTCGCGAGGAGTTCGGACTCTTGATGGCGGGCGCCGGTACCGCCAAGGTATCGCTGTGACGACTACGACGGCGCAGCCGCCCCGGGTTGACGCCTTCATACGCTTCGTGGTGCGCGCGCGACAGGCCAACATGTTCCTGGTGCTGATCCTGGCCCTCTTCGTGGGGCTCAGTTTTGGTGCGGTAATGATCATCGTCACGCAGCCGACGCTGCTGACGTCGTGGTCGCACTTCTTCTCCCACCCCGGCGGAACGATCGCCAAAAGTTTTAACACCGTCTGGTTCGCCTACGAACAGCTCTTTCAAGGCGCGGTCATCAACTTCCACTCGTTGCGAACGCTTGTCGACGATCCAACGAAGGCCAACCTTGCGACTGTGCTGATTCCGGTCTCAGGAACCTTGACCTACGCGACACCGCTCATCGTTGCCGGGCTCGGACTCGCGATTGGATTTCGTAGCGGACTGTTCAACATCGGAGGACAGGGCCAAGTGGTACTCGGTGGCGTCCTCGCGCTGCTCATAGGCTTTTCATTCCACCTCACGCCCGTGCTGCAAGTTCCCCTCGAGATGCTGGTCGCCATGGCGGGCGGAGCACTACTCGCGGGATTCGCGGGGGTCCTGAAGGCCTACACCGGTGCCCACGAGGTCATCGTCACGATGATGAGCAACTACACGATGATCGCCGTCCTTGGCTACCTACTCATCCAACCACTCTTCGCCCGACCTGGCGTGCTCGACGGTGCCTCCAAAGCGGTGGGAGTGACCGGCCAATTACCATATTTTTTCTCTCACCTCAGTTCAGCACTGTTACTCAACGTGGGTTTCGTCATCGCCGTCGTCGCGGTCATCGCGGTGCAGTGGTTCTTCAACCGATCGAAAATCGGTTTCGAACTGCTGATGGTGGGCCAGAATCCAGAAGCCGCACGCGTAGCCGGTATCTACTCTCGACGCTCCATCATCATCTGCCTCGTGCTGGGTGGGTGCTTGCTCGGTCTGGCGGGAATGTTGGAACTCACGGGCGTCGACCACTTCGTGACACCGAACTTCGGCGGTTCCTACGGTTTTGACGCCATCACCGTTGCGCTCCTAGGTCGCAATAAGCCCTGGGGCGTCTTCTTCGCCGCAATCTTCTTCGGGGCGATGTTCACGGGTGGTGAGGCGATGCAGGCCTTTACTCCTACGAATATCCAGTTCTCCCTCGCCGACGTCATTCAAGCAGTGGTCGTCTTCTGCGTGGCCACCCCGGCCCTTCTAGTAGAGGTATTCCATCTTCGTGGCGGAGGCCGCCTCATGACTGACACGTACGCGGGAGGTTGGGTCTGATGAGCATCGATTCACGTGAAATCGTCACGCTTGAAAACCTGCGGGTCGTTACTCGTGCACGATCCCTCGCCTACGGCATCACGCTGATGTTGATCGGCATCCTTGAGATTCTCTGGTACGGATCAACGGATTCGAAACTTCACACGACAATTCAGTTCGGCTACAACACGGCGACCGTGTGGCCCGTGGTCGCGACCATATGGCGGATCATTCTCTTAATCGCGGGTCTCGCCATCGTTGGCGTCGCGCTTCGCGCGAAGAACCTGCCTCGCCTCGCTCGCCTCGCTCGCCTCTTCGAGACAATCCGCGGAGCTCGAACCATCGCTGCGCTCATCGGTGCGTATCTGGTGCTATGGCCAGTGCTGCTCTGGCTCGGCATCAACCATGGTGGTCAGCTGCGCACCATGACCGTGCCCGTCGCCCTCACCGGCTACTTCTTTGGGATTTTGAGCATCGTGGCCGGAGGTTTGACCGCGTGGAAGCGATTCGACCGCAGTTCCTCGGGCCTTATGTACGCCGGTCTGCTGCTCTTCCTGCTCGGCTTTCTCATCTGGGTTGCTCGCGGCAGTCTCAACCTGGAACTGACGGGCATCCTGGCGAGCGCCGTTGCGGTAGCGACGTTCTTAATGTTCGGCTCCCTATCGGGCACGTTGTGCGAACGCTCGGGGGTCGTCAACATCGCCATCGAAGGACAGTTCATCGTCGGAGCTCTCGCTTCGATTGTCTTTGCGAGCGCCTTCAAAGGTTCGGGAATCTCCTTGACGTTTGCGCTGTTGCTCGCGGGCGTCCTTGGAGCCTTCTTCGGCTGGGTCCTCGCGACAATGGCCCTTCGTTACGGGGCCAACCAGATCATCGTCGGTGTGGTGATCGTGGCCTTCTGCACCGCCATGTCGCAGTTCTTGACTACCCAAGTCCTCGACGTCCATCAAAACCTCAACGGGTCTTACGGTCTGCCGGTGTGGGCCATTCCGGGGCTCTCGCACATCCCGCTCTTGGGACCCGTGCTCTTTGACCAGAACGTGCTCGTCTTCATCGCATTCATCGCGGTCATCATTGCCAATTTTGCACTCTTTCGCACTCGCTGGGGACTTCGGGTGCGCTCGGTCGGTGAGAAGCCGATTGCCTCGGAGACCGTGGGCATCAACGTGGTTCGCGTGCGTTACGGGGCCGTCATTCTCGGAGGCTTCGTGGCGGGCGTCGGCGGTGCTGGATTCACCCTGGGACCGGGATCACCGTTCACCTACGGCATGACGGCGGGTTATGGCTATATCGCGCTCGCCATCATGATCTTTGGACGTTGGCGCCCGTACGGCGCGTTGATGGCTTCACTCCTCTTCGGCTTCACCATCGCGCTGAGCGCCAACCTCAACCTCTACTTGAGCCAATTGGTCATTCCCCAGCAATTCATCACCGCTCTGCCCTACTTGATCACCATTGCCGTGGTGTCCGGTCTCGTGGGACGTATCCGACCTCCGGCAGCGGACGGCGTCCCCTTCCAACGCCACTAGATCACGCAACGCCCACTAGCGCGAACACCGACGCTCCAAGTGACGCACGACTACGCGCGCGAACCCAACTTTCGCACCACTTTGGCCGCTCGACTCATCGCAAGTTCGAGTGACTGATCGCGGCTTCGACCACTGAGCCGCTTGGATAGGTAGGCGCCCGTGGCGGCGTCTCCCGCTCCCGTCGTGTCGACGACCTCGACGTCGCGTGACGGTTTCGACACGAGCTCACCGTCGCTCACGACGAGCGCACCACCCGGGCCGAGCGTGACCACGACCTCCTCGCCATGAGCGCGTATGACGGTGAGGGCTCGTTGGAGACTCCTGGACTCGCCGAGCGCGCACGCCTCCTCCTCATTTGCGAAAAGCATCGTCACCCGGCCAATGGCTCTTAGAAACTTGGTCGCGCCGAGTTGACGGAGTGGTCCCACCGAACAGACGTCGACCGACGTGCTCGCACCAAGTTTGCGGGCCGCCCCTAGGGCGTCGGTGGCGATCGTGCGTGTGCGCGGATCCAAGAAGGTGTAGCCCGAGACGTGCAGGTGATCAAAGGGCACGGCCAGTGCGTCGAGCACGGCGTCATCGCTGAGACGACCATTAACACCACGGTCGGTTAACATCGCACGTTCGCCGTCATCGTTCACGAAGACCACGACGACCCCGGTTGAACCTGGCAGGATCTGCACCAGGGGCGCCACGCCGGCCGAACGAAGGTCCGACAAGAAGACCTCACCCGCCGCGTCGTGTCCTACGGCACCCACGAAGGCGACCCGATGATCAAGTGCCAACTCGACGGCGATATTGGCGGCCGAACCCCCTCGCCCAAGTCGGACCTTCGAGGCGGTGTCGCTGGTGATGTGCACGGGTTCGAGAGCGCGCACCACGACGTCGACCATGGCGTCGCCCAGGACCAGGACCCGCTTCTGATTCACTGACGCGCCGCCTCGATCGCCTGGGCGATCTCACCCGCGAGCGCCGAGTTCGACACCACCAGGTCTCGGTTCACCTGGACGCTCTCACCCGCAGTGAAACGCGCGAATTCTGCGAGCAGCACCGGTGTTACTTCTTTGCCCGTAACGCCCAGATGATTCGAGAGGGTGAGCGCGCTCTCGAGGGCGGTGTCGTGGGTTTGCGCGTCCAACTGCTGATCCTCGGCGACCGGGTTGGCGACGAGCATGCCGGTGGGCGAAAAGAGTCGGTGTCGCAGAAAGGCAACCGCTACCTGGGCGGCGTTGTCTATCGACCAATCGAGGTCAAAGCCACTGCTCGCGCGGTAAAAGCCAGGGAACTTCTTGGTGCGAAAGCCCACGATGGGTACGCCGAGCGAATCGAGCCGTTCGAGGGTCGCGCCGATGTCCAGGATCGACTTGACGCCCGAAGCCACCACGAGCACCGGCGTGCGCGAAAGAGCCGTGAGATCCGCAGACTCGTCAAAACTCTGCGCGGCTCCCCGGTGCACACCACCGAGACCTCCGGTCGCCATCACACCGATGCCCACGTAGTGGGCAACCGCAATCGTGCCCGCGACGGTGGTCGCACCGTCAGTACCGCTCGCCAAGGCGAGACCAAGATCGCGAGACGAGAGCTTCGCCGCCTTTCGCTGGGTCGACGCGAGTTCCTCGAGTTCACCAGCGCTTAAGCCGACGATGACCTTGCCGTCCAGCACGCCAACGGTCGCGGGTACGGATCCCGATTTTCGCACCGCCTCGTCGCAGTCGCGGGCGACCTCCAAATTGATTGGCGCGGGAAGTCCCTGGACGACGATGGTGGTCTCGAGGGCAACGACGGGACGTGACTCATGAAGTGCGGTAGCGACTTCGTCGCTCAGTACCAGGCGGTCGTCCAAGGAATTGTTCACGCTGAGCGAAGTGTACTGTTACCACCGTGAGTTCGTTGAACGAAATCCCGTGGGCGACACTTCGAGAGCGAGCGATTCACGCCACCTCGACCTCCTATAGCCCTTACTCACACGTGAAGGTAGGAGCGGCCGGCTATACGACTGATGGTCGCGTTGTCGAGGGTGCCAACGTGGAGAACGCCAGTTACGGTCTCACGCTGTGCGCGGAGTGCTCGCTCGTGAGCGACCTGGTCCGACAAGGTGGCGGACGCCTGGCTGCGGTCACCATCGTCGCGGGCGATGCCAAACCGATTGCGCCCTGCGGGCGCTGTCGCCAACTGCTTTACGAACACGGCGGCAGTGGACTGTTGATCGACGCGGGCCCCGACGCGCCGGCCCGGCACCTGCATGAACTCTTACCCGAGGCATTCGGTCCCGAAGACCTCGGTCTGCGCGCGAGTCCATGAACTTCTCCGCCGTCGACGTCATCACCGCAAAACGTGACGGCGGCGAGATTAGTGACGAGCAGATCACCTGGGTCCTGGACGCCTACCAACGCGGTGAGGTCGCCGACGAACAGATGTCGGCGCTACTGATGGCCATCTTTTTTCGGGGCATGGTCAGCCGTGAACTTCGCACCTGGACCGATCGCATGATCGCCTCGGGTGAGACCCTCGACCTAAAGGGACTCTCACGGCCGAGCGTGGACAAACACTCCACCGGTGGCGTCGGCGACAAGATCTCCTTAATCCTCGCGCCACTGGTCGCCGCGTGCGGCGCCTGCGTGCCACAACTGTCGGGCCGCGGACTCGGACACACGGGCGGCACGCTCGACAAGCTCGAGTCAATCCCGGGCTGGCGCGCCGCACTATCCAATGAAGAGATTCGCGAGCAACTCGAATCAGTCGGCGCGGTCATCTGCGCCGCCGGCGCGGGTCTCGCGCCCGTCGACCGACGCCTCTACGCACTGCGCGACGTCACTGGCACCGTCGAATCCATTCCCTTGATCTCATCATCGATAATGTCCAAGAAGATCGCCGAGGGTACCCAGGCGCTCGTGCTCGACGTGAAGGTTGGACGCGGCGCGTTCATAAAGACAATCGAGCGCGCCCGGGAACTGGCCTCGACGATGGTCGCCCTCGGCGAGGACCACGGCGTGTCGACCGTGGCCCAACTCACCGCAATGGACCAACCCCTCGGTCGCGCGGTGGGTAACGCACTCGAGGTCATCGAATCGGTCGAGGTGCTGCGCGGCGGGGGACCCGCGGACGTACGAGAACTCACGGTCGCGCTCGCACGCACCATGCTCGGACTCGTCGGTATTGACGCCGACCCGCAAGCCAAGCTCGGTGACGGGTCGGCCTACGAGGTCTACCGTTCGATGATCATCGCCCAGGGTGGCGACCCCGACGCGGTATTGGCGCCCGCGTCGGAACACGACGTCGTCACCGCTGGCGCCAGCGGTTACGTCACGTCGGTGGACGCCTTGCGCGTGGGGGTCGCCGCCTGGCGCCTCGGCGCGGGCCGTGCGCGAAAGGAAGACCCCGTGAGTGCCGGCGCGGGCGTGATGTGCTTGGTACGAGAAGGTGACCAGGTCGCTGCCGGCGAACCGCTCTTCGAGTTATACGCCGACGACGACGAGCATCTGGCCCGCGGTCGAGAGGCGATTCAAGGCGCCGTGACGATCGGCGAAGACCAGCCCTCGCCCTCTCCAATCCTGCTGGAGAAGATCACGGGGTAATCGCCATCCGCCTTGGCTAGCCTTGACTCATGTCAGAGCCGGTTCTCACGCGCGAGGTCATAGAAAAGGCACCCAAGGTCCTGCTGCACGAGCACCTCGACGGCGGCCTGCGACCAGAGACCGTGCTCGAACTCGCGCGAGAGGTCAACTACCGGGGTCTGCCGACCCAGGACCCTACCGAGCTACGCGAGTGGTTCATCGCTGACGCGCCCGGGAGTGATCTCGTGCGTTACCTCGAAGGGTTTCGACACACGACCGCGCTGATGCAGACCAAGGAGCAACTCCAGCGGGTGGCGAGCGAAAGCGCGCTCGATCTCGCGCGCGATGGCATTGTCTACGCCGAAGTCCGCTTCGCCCCCGAACTGCACCTTCAGCACGGCCTCAAACTCGACGAGGTCGTCGAGGCGGTTCTCGAAGGTTTCGCTCACGGTACCCGACAGGCGGCCCTCGAGGGACGAGGGATCGTGGTGCGCGCCATCCTGTCGGCGATGCGCCAGGACAACGTGAGCGAGGACATCGCCGCACTTGCGGTGTCGTTTCGTGACCACGGCGTGTGCGGGTTCGACATTGCCGGCCCCGAGGACGGCTTCCCGCCGACCGAGCACCTGCGAGCCTTCCACCTCATCCAGCGTGAGGACTTCCACATGACCATTCACGCCGGTGAGGCCTTCGGCCTGCCTTCGATATGGGAAGCCGTGCAGTTCTGCAACGCCGAGCGACTCGGTCACGGCGTACGGATCGTCGATGACATCAAGCACGTGGGAGATACCTTCGAACTGGGCCGACTCGCGAACTACGTGCGCGACAGACGCATCCCACTCGAAGTATGTCCCACCTCGAACGTCCACACCGGCGCCGCCAAGTCCATCGCGACCCACCCCGTCGAGGTGCTTCGCCAACTTCGATTCCGGGTCACGCTCAACACGGACAATCGGCTCATGAGCGGCATCACGCTCAGCAACGAGTTCGAGAAGTGCGCCCAGATCTTCAACTGGACCCTCGCGGACATGGAATGGTTTACGCTCAATGCCGCCAAGAGTTCGTTCTACCAATTCGACCAACGCCTCAAGATGATCAACACCGTCATCAAGCCCGGCTACGCCGCCTTGCGCTCCGCCTAGAACGCGAGCAACGTGGCGAGTTCCTCGCGGACTCGGCCGAGCTGGCTCGCCGCGTCGTCGCGCTGGTGGGCGAGGTCGACGGCGGGATCAGGACTCATGGTCACCTCGACGTAGGCCTTCAATTTCGCCTCCGTGCCCGAGGGGCGCACGATGACGCGTCCCCTGGTCCCGAGTTCGAAGAGCACGCCTTCAGTGGGCGCGAGTCCGAAGGCTCCCGCGGCCAGGTCCACCACGCGCGTTACCGCGAGTCCCCCGAGAGAAGTAGGCGGTGACCTTCGCAGCCCGTCCACCTTCTTCGTGATCACGCTGAGTCCGTGGGGGCCATCGACGCGAAACGAGAGCAGCGCGCCGGCGTGCACGCCAAAATGTCCCTCGATCTCGTCAAGGCGGTCGAGCAGGGTCTTTCCGGATTGGGCGAGCTCGTGCGCTAGCTGACACAGGGCGAGCGCCGCAGACATGCCGTCCTTGTCCGCCACCATCGGGTCGACCGCGAATCCGAGCGCCTCCTCGTAGCCGAAACGGAGTCGTCCGCCGCCCGCGGCGCGCGAGATCCACTTGAAGCCCGTCAGGGTGACCACGTAACGGACATTGGCTTCCCTCGCCATCGCCTCGAGCAGCGTGGACGAGACGATGCTGGTCGCGACCACATCGTCAGGTTGGGCCCCGCTCAGCAACGACGACGCCAGCAGCCATCCAATCTCGTCACCGCGAAGGACTCGCCACCCCTCACCCTCACGCACCGCAGCACCCAACCGGTCGGCGTCGGGGTCGTTGGCAATGACGAGCGTGGAGTTCGCGACGTCCGCTTTGGCGAGTGCGAGGTCCAGCGCGCCGGGTTCTTCGGGATTGGGGAACGCCAGGGTTGGAAAGTCACCGTCGGGCGTGAACTGCTGTTCGACGAAGGCGACGTTGGTGTAGCCCGCCGCAGCGAACAACTGGGTCATAACCGCACCGCCCACGCCGTGCAGCGGCGTGTAGGTGATGGCCAGGTCGCTCGAGCCGACGCCGAAGCGCGTGACCATGTGCTGTGCGTAATCGTCCACGACCTCAGGCCCGACCACGGAGTGCAGTTCACTCGAACGTGACCCGCGCACGACTGGTGACGGGCTCGCCATGGACCGTTCGACGATCTCATCGCTTGGGGCGATGATCTGGCTGCCACTCTGGTCGTAGAGCTTGTACCCGTTGTCACGTGGTGGATTGTGACTGGCGGTGATCATGATGCCCGCGGCCAGACCCAGGGACTTGACGACGAAGGGCACGAAGGGCGTCGGAAGGGGCCCGGGCATCTCGAGCACGCGCACTCCCGCGCCGAGCAGTACCGCGACGACTTCGTCGTTGAACTTCTCCGATCCGTGGCGAGCGTCGCGACCGACGACGACGCCTCGGGCCAGGTCGACGCCCGTTTCGCGCAGCCAGGCGACCACGCCCTGGGTCGCGCGACTCACTGTCGCGCGGTTCATACCCGAAGGCCCCGCGATCTCGGGACCGCGTAAGCCCGCCGTACCGAAGTGCAAGTTTGAGTTGAACCTGGACTTGAGCTCCTGCTCGTCATCGGACTCGAGGAGTCTCTCGAGTTCGCCACGGTCCGTCGCGTCGGGATCGTTCGCGATCCACAGCATGACCTCGGCGAGGAGGATCTTGTTCACAGCGCTGGAACGAGTTGCGCTAGCAGCACCCCGAGTGACTGGGCAGCGTGTTCGCCCGCCTCGAGTACCTCGAGATGGTTCAACGCCCCCGCGGCGACACCCGCGGCGAAGTTCGAGACAAGACTGAGCCCGAGGACCTCCGCGCCCAGGTGACGCGCCGCGATCGCCTCCAGCACGGTGGACATCCCCACGAGAGTGGCGCCCATCGTTCGCGCCATCGCGACCTCGGCGGGAGTCTCGTAGTGGGGTCCGCGAAATCCCGCGTAGACCCCTTCGGTGAGGTCCGGGACCGCGTCGTGCACGACGCTTCGCAAGCGCTTGCTGTAGAGGTCGGTGAGGTCGACGAAACGGGCGGCGTAGGGTGGTGGGGGCGACGCGCCCTGCATGGGCGAGGTCGCGGTCAGGTTGATGTGGTCACGGATCATCACGACCGTGCCGGGTCCCTTGGCGGGATCGATACCACCCGCGGCGTTGGTCAGAACGACCTTCGTGGCGCCGGCGGCGATCGCGGTACGCACCGGATGCACCACCTGGTCCGCCGTGTTGCCCTCGTAGAGATGCACCCGACCCGCCACCAACAGCACGTTCTTGTCGCCCACGCGCACCGAGAGGAGTTG
>Ga0182012_10000534_pt1 | contig 42008 bp, 33 predicted proteins | sample 612S2SmetaG_FD_120486 | JGI IMG/M metagenome (GOLD analysis project Ga0182012, IMG submission 120486) | Permafrost microbial communities from Stordalen Mire, Sweden - 612S2S metaG | ecosystem: Environmental > Terrestrial > Soil > Wetlands > Permafrost | place: Sweden: Stordalen | collected... | reverse complement strand
GCGGGCAGTTCTACGTCACACCCGTTGCAAAAAACGAGATTTGTGTAGTGTTCATTTCAAGGCACCAAAAGTTGCGGCTGGATTTGGCGCTGGCAGACTTCCCCATTCTCCGAGAAAAGCTCACTGGCGCGGAGCACGGTTCCCACGAAATGGGATCAATGTCAATCTCACGCACGTTTAAGCATGTTTACAAAGATGGATTGGCTCTGCTCGGTGACGCGTCGGGTTCTGTCGATGCCGTCACGGGCGAAGGAATGTGCCTGGCGTTCAAGCAAGCCGCTGCACTCGCACTAGCGCTGCGCTCCGGCGACTTGAAGCAATACGAGGCTCGCCACAAACAAATTGGCGCTAAACCTCGGATGATGGCTTCTCTGATACTCACCATGGAACGGCACACTGAATTACAACGCCGCGCCCTAGCCGGCTTGTCGAAGCGCCCTCAGCTCTTTGAATCTCTTCTCAAGTTTCACGTGGGGGAGATAGCGTTGCCAGACTTATTGTCCCGCCATCTACTTGGCTTTGGTTTAGACTTCCTCACAGCATAAAGGACTCATTCATTTGACGCAAAACATTCATTGGATATTGGCGATAGCGGTCTGCCTCGCTCCAGCAGCATTCGGCCAGGAGATGTCGGTTGACTTCGACCCAGCCGCCACAAAGATCACCTGGAGTTTAGCCGGGAATGTTCACACGACTCACGGAACTTTTCAATTGAAGGAGGGGCATGTGAAAGTTGACCCGGCGACTGGCAATGCCTCTGGCGACCTCTTCGTCATCGCGGATACGGGCGAGAGCGGCAATGCCGTACGCGACAAGCGCATGAAAAAAGAAATCTTGGAGACGGACAAGTATCCCGAAATCCATTTCAAGGTGAGCAAACTGGAAGGGCCTATAGCGCCAGATAACGTTTCAAACGTTCGTGTATTCGGCCAGTTCAGCATTCACGGTACAAGTCACGAAATCAATATCCCTTTGGCTGTGACAATCAAGGGAAGCGAAATTCGCGGCACTGGTAAATTCGTGGTGCCGTTTGTCGAGTGGGGTATGAAAGACCCAAGTAATTTTCTTTTCAAAGTAGAAAAGACCGTTGAAGTGGAGCTTGTTTGTGTGGGGCATTTAAACCGCTGAGCGATGTGGCCAGAGGCAGTGGCGGTATCAACCTAAACTCACTACCGCCACTGCCTTCCAGAGTCTACCGCCGTACAACGGAAACAATTCGCACGGGGCCAAGCAGACCTGAAGGCAGCAATGGGGAACTCGCCTTATATGGCTTCACGTCGGCAAAAGTGTATTTGGTCGCGTTCGGCTGTTCGTCACCTATCAGGCGATTTACCCAAGCATTGACTACTTTGATGGTGAGCGTATTCTTACCAGCTTTGAGAGCGCTGGTCACGTCTACCCTGTAAGGCGCGTGCCAGACAACACCGAGAGACTTGCCGTTGACAAGGACCTCTGCCAGGTTCTTCACATCACCAAGGTCGAGCCAAACCTGCGCGCCACGGGGCAACGACTCTGGCGCTATATTTACCTCCTTGCTGTACGTACCGATTCCCGAGAAATATTTAACTCCAGCATCGGCATTTTCATTCCAAGGCGACAGCTTATCGAGCGTGATGGAACCGGGAGCCCCGCGACCCGCTTGGAAACTGATTATCCAAGGACCTTCTACCGAGGCGACTTCAGTCTCGGTCACCTTCGGCAACGTCAACCTGGTTGACATTGTTCCCTTGCGGAAAACGACAAAGACACTTCCCCATGGTTCAAGATGCAAGGGTATCGTCGTATGTCCATCTACCATCTCGTACGAAACGGGTTCTGATTTACCTGTTTCGGCATGCCAAAGCTCGGGAGCTTTTCCCGTTATACGGAAAGAGGCGTCAACGGTCTCATCTCTATCGTTCCGATTGTCGACAAAGTACAAATCTCCGTCGGGGAGTTTGCGATGGACGAAGAGAAGGCGCGTGTCATTCTCAGGCTTGGTGAAATCGAAATCGGCAGCCAGCTTCAACGATTGAAAAACTTCAGCTAGATTCTGGCCAGCATAAACGACGCCCTTACCAACTTGGTGAATGCCAGTCCCATCGCCAAACAGCTCTGTTGCGAGTTTCTGAAACTCCGCCTGATCGTCGGCAAGACTCGGGTCGTCTGTCGGTTTACCTCCGGCAACCACCGCCCCATCTACTACTAACTTGTGAATTGCGCGAAGCACCGGTAACGACATATGCCGGCTATAAGGATCGAGACCCAATACCCGGTAAGACATGCCGCTCTTGGTTGTGATACGACCGTTCGTGACACTCAGTTCATGAATCAAGCCATCGGCATTGATGTAATCAAATCCGTAGCCAGCGGGAATATCAGGCGCTTTCGTGGCGAATAGCGCGGTAAGGTTCGAATCCTCACCATAGAAATAAATAAGATCAGCCGCAAACCGACCGTGCTGAAGTAAGTAACTGCTGCGTGCAATGTAGCCGACCCATGAGCCCGCTTGTTCCGCCCAAGTTTCATTCCTGTTGAACCACTGTCCAAACGGCCCCAGCGTTAGACCGGGCGCTTTATCAACCAAGGGCTGATGTGCCGATTCATGAATCACAAAGCGGTTAATCCCATTCAACAGTTCCTGATCGGCTGTTGGCTTGAGGGTCGCGGGCGACCAAGCCCAAGCCGCTGCTCCTGCCGTCATAGACTCCGCCGCCACAATATTCTGCCCATAAATATGCGCCACCGATGCCGATTCACGATCGTCCGCGTTATAGCCAAATTGCTCGGCGTTTACTCCCGGCAATTGCGTCCACATGGCACTCATCGGAATATCGTCGAGCTTCTTAACCTCCATGCCATCGGCAATCAGCGCCCGGCCACTCTCGTGCGATTCTCCGTAGTGACCAATGCCCCTGGCTTTCAACGAGGCCTCCACTTGCCCATAGTGTTCATCGGCGATTAGATCGGCTATGGTCCTCCGAAAATCCCACAGAAATCGATCGCTTGCGGCCGAGCTTTGCACTACTTGGCCCGTCAATACCGGCATCCACGGAGTCGGATCGTAACCGCGGCGCTTCTTGAATTGCGAGACCATGTCGTCTGTCCAATTCTGCGCCCCGGCCTCCCAACTGTCGGTGATAACGTACCTAATCCCGCGTTTCCCCATCCACTCAGAGCCAACCGCTTCTCGGTAACTGTCCAGATAACCATCCATGTACTTCTTCACATAATTGCGATTCAGTTTGTCCACCTCTAGGCCGGTGGCTTCCTTGGTCGCCGGATGATTCGTTATGCCTAGCAGCGAGTATCCGAAGCGCAGCACAACCCACTTGCCTGGCGGCGGAGTCCAATCGATGGTTCCGTCGGCATGCAATTTACCAGTCAAATGGACCACATCCGACAGTGCGATCGCAGAGGTAGCATCGAACGATGGTGTCGCAAAATCGTAAAGGTCGGGCATCGGCGTAAACGCAGCCTTCTCTTCAAACCGATTCACCCGGCCCGCACTGTGTAATGCTAGCTCCGCAATCTCGTAATCACTCGGTGGAGCACCAAGCTTGATTCCCAGCGAACTCAGGTCGATTCCACTTGCCCAATCGGGCGCTGGCGGAGGCGGTATCCGCTTGAAAACAACTCGGAAACACTTAGCAGTCACCGCCGGAAACGAAACTGTATGTTCGGGCGCGCCACCATCTGCTATCTTCGCAATTTGGCGAAAGGTCTGCCCGTCATCGCTCGCCTCAACTGACTTCTCCGGATTGCTGATGCCGGTAATCATGGCCATGATTCCATCCACATCTTTTGTGACTATCGTCACGGAACGCACCGTTTGTGGCGTCGCAAACTCGTATTGAATCCAGGCCGTCTCGCCAACTTTCGGTATCGGCAGACCAGTCGTCTTGACCAAGTCTCCATCGGTAAGCACAGAAGTAGCAGGTGATCCTGCGCTGGCCGTGATCTTCGGGTGTAACTGCTCGATCGGAACATCATCTGCAGCTCTCCGATAAGCAATCACGGCAGCGTCCGCATAAAACTCGGGGGCGGCCGCGGAGCCTTCTGGCGCGGCGATCATATCGTGAATCCCGAGGTTCTGGAAGGCTCCAGTGTTGGTCGGCGGGTGAGCTAGCTTTCCGTTAAATGGCTTCCCGCCTTCTACCTGAGTTTCACTCCACACATACTTTTTCATTCCTTGCGAGGGTGGCACCCAAGGCCCACCAGTTTCGCTCCATCCTGGCGACCCCGCAATCGCCTCCTCCAACCCGAGCTTATCGCCCAATGTCACCGCATAGCGGAACGCATCCTTCCACTCGGGTGTCATGTACACAAGACGTTTGGGGACAACTTGCGGGGTAGCCAGCGCGGCATCGAAATTCTGAAAGCCACCCAGCCCAACGCGCTTCATCCACTCCAAATCGAGTTTGATTCCCTCTTTCGTAATGTTGCCATTCATCCAGTGCCACCACACCCTTGGGCGCGCCGTTTCCGGAGGATTTTCAAATCCACTTTTGAGTGCGTCTGAATGGCTCTGGGCAACTGTTTCAAAGGCTCCCAGCAAGAGAGCGATACTTACGCTAATCAACTTCTTTGAATGCCGAATAATCACGGACCTCACAATATCACTTCCCTTCGGAGGCGCCTCTGGCCTGCCAACAACCCTCGCCTTCCACCCCAGCCGCCCAAGCAATTCCGCCCTCAAGCTCTCTCAAGTGCAGCGGTTCTTGATAAGTATTGCTTAGTGACCCAGCGCCGATTTGAACTGCGCCCCAATCAGAGTGTTCATATACCACTGCCATTCATAATGCGGGTCGCCACCTGCACCATGAATACCGACAAAGCCTCCGCCATTCTCAATTGAAGACTGGAAAGCTGCTTTTTGCTCCGCATTCAATGTGTCGCCGCTGGTGTTGTTCCAACCCGTGGCCCGAAAGCGCTACAGGATATTTGCATTGAACACGGCTCCGTTCTCCGTAAGAAATACCGACCATCCTCTGCGCTTCGCTACTTCTTCGAGAGCAGAATTCGAGGCACGAATCGCGTTGTCCGGGCGAAAACTGTTAGTTTTCGAGAAAATCAAAATAGCCTGTTAGCGATCATCGGAAAACCTATTTTTTTGAACGGCCGGCCGATGGAATTGCCGCGGGACGGAGGGAAATGGATTAATCCAGAGACTGTGGCGACCGCAGATCGCGCATTGGCATACGGCCGTCCTCTGGGGAGGCGCCGGCGAAGTGATCGGCACGATACCTTGATCTGTCACGGAAGGTTGCGACACCCGCTCGCCATAGCGCTGCTGGCAACGCTGATGGGAATCCCTCCCTCGTTCACTTTGCTGGTAGCGACAGTTGGCGTCATGTCGCTGCCGCCGCCGTACTTCCGACCAGCATTCCGGACTGCAGTAGCGCCGGCCACGATCGCGGCTGACGCAGATCGTGAATGCGGCACGGCAAGCCGGGTGGCAGCATATCCGAAGGCGAAGAACAGCTTTGTCGTCGATGTTCACGTCCGCCTCAAAGAGATTATGCCACCGCGAAGAGGTTGAAGTGCATTTGTCGGCATCAGCCACAGGTGCGGGCTGGTTCGGGGCTCGACCTTCCCAACTTCCGGATGCCCCGTAATCCGGGAGTTGAGCGGAATGACCAAATCGGTCACTTCGACGGTATCCCGACGATCCGCCCCGAGCGTGGACCACGTTTCCCAGAACGCCTGTTTATGGCCAACTTCCGGTTAGGCTTGTTCTTCGTCTTAGCCGAAAATCAGTGAGGAACGTTGGAACGACACATCCACAAGAGAACGGGTAGAAACCTCGGAGGGAACAGCGCTTACGTCCCAATGGCTTCAGATTCACGCGAAATTAGTGGAATTGCCTCGAGCTTCATTCCGGGCTTTATCCCTACCTCTTCGAGGCGCCGTGTGTCCACTCCACTACGATTATTCTTTTTGGCCCAAGCTCGACCCATTTCTCTAAATTCCTTGCCTGTTTTGGGATCTCGCAATGCCCATCGGATGCCAAACGTGCTATGGGGCACGGCATCATCGAGGTGGTTATACAGATCGTCGAGAAAATCAGACACCGTTCCGAACAAGGGGTAGGTTATGGTTACCTGGCCAACACCATTCAGCGGAGCAGTATCGATGACGACTGCAGAATCATCGGATTTGCGTCTTGCCCGGATCTCGCCAGAGTCCAATTCATCTCTTAGCAACGCCGCAAGCTGCGGAGCCACTGCTCGAATGTCATTTCTCCGAGACAGCGATAGAATTTCTTCAAGGATGTCCCGGTCTCCCCTATGATGGCCAGTGGTCGACGTCTGGACCTTTGCAACGCCTGCCAGCTTGCGCTCAAGGTCGGGCCACCAAACCTCGAACATCTTGTTTAAGCGTTCATCAGGTAGCAAATCCGTCTCCATCGCGGCATTTAGGCTTGCCACCAATTTGTAAGTATCATTTTTCTCGGCTTGAGTCGCCTGGAATTGGGCAAGCGGGCCCTTGATGTCTGCCGGTCGAACCTGAAATAAGTAGGTACAGACAAGGGTATGTCTGAGTGCCTTTGACAACGCACCGGCCTCAAATAGTACCCATGCCGCATCTAGATTTTCTGGCGTAAGGCAGATTATTCCGACATTGGCAGCATCCAGTTGCTTGGAAATCTCGACGCTCCACCTCGATCCGCGGTCAATATCGGAGGCTGACATCCAAGGCTTAGAAGAAGGTAGAACGTAAGGAAGCCATTCACGTAGAGCTTGAGCTATTAACCGGCTGCGGTCCCCGGACCAGCTGACGAAAATGTTCATCATGAGCCAACTATTCTATTTCATTCAACAGCAGTCTGCTTGGGTTCAGAAGTCGGCTTAGATTACTGCCTGAATAGAATATTGTGAACGGTCAGCCGATGGTTGGCGATTCCTGGACAAATCGGCTTCGCCAAAGCAGAGTATCGCAGAAATCGTTCGGGGAGTGTCGGACCGCGCTCTGAGTGAGTTACGCGCTATCTGTCGAAGTGCTTTGCCGGTTCTGGGTGGATGGTCGGCCATCCTTCCACTACTTTCTGCTGACGGAAACTTCCGAATGCCCCGTAACCGAGGAGTTGAGCGGGATGACCAAATCAGTCACTTCGATGATTTGCCAACTACGGGTCCATGTGAATTCCAGAAGCCCGCGAGGTTTGTCGTCGTAGTCTCGCAGCAGCGGATTCCCACACGCCGCTCAGCACGTCCGCAAGCCCAATTGAGAGGATCGGAACTGTGTCGACGCCTCGACGATAACACGCCTCCACACGTCTACGACTTCGGGCGACCCCCCTAACTAACGGCCGAATCCCTCCACGGTACCCGAACGGAGGACACCAGCAACGTCGCCAGCGATTTTCTGACTTGGGCGAAACCGCGGCGAATATAGTAGCTTTAAGCATGCACGACCAAAAGCCGCGATGACTACCGATCTTAAGCGCAACGCCTCTATTGAAAAGAGAAAGCGAAACCTATAGAAGATGCTATGGGCTTGGGACGGGCAACTCAGAAGGCGCGTCTAAGCCGAAAGCGACGATTCAATGTCAGAGACGACCGTAAGAACCGTTTTCAAAAGTTTGATGGAGAGCATCAAGAAGTCGAAGTACCCGCTCGCACCTCTACACGAGGCGATTGCTAATTCCCTTGAAGCTATTCTTCAAAAAGATTATTTCGGAGAAGGCGAAGAACCTGAAATCGACATCACCTTCGAATACTCCCTCCTTCTTGACGGCAGGAGGACGCTTCAACAAATCACCGTTCAGGATAACGGCTCCGGTTTCGATCCACTGAATTTCGCCCGCTTTGAAACGCTCCTGGACAAAAGTAAGGGATTTAATAACCGCGGCTCGGGCCGCATCCAATTCCTCCATCGGTTTGATCGCGTCGATGTGGTGAGCTATTACAGCGAAAACGGGGAGCATTTTGAGCGCAGTTTTTCATGCAGCGCTGGAAAGTTCGTCGATAACGAGCGCCATGTCAAAGATGCCGACAAGCGCAAATCTGGCTCGACTCTGACCCTCATTGCGGGAAACAGTCTTGAACGCGACCGCGAGTATTTCGATAACCTTGAGATTGCGCACATCGTCCGCGATCTCAAGCGTCAACTCATGCTTCGTTACTACCTGGAGTCGCAAAAGTCCAAGAGTCGAGCTCCAGTTGTTAAGATCGTTTTTACGAAAAACGGCGAGAAAACAGCATCCGCGTCGATAAAACCTGCGGACATGCCCGCCCCGGCTGAAAAGGGCTTCGTCAAAGTCCAGCGCCTTCGCTTGAGGGACACCAACACCCCTACCGACATCGAGTGGGAACCTGTGCCGGGTAAAGACGAAATCTTGGAATGGGCGCATTTTAAAATCCCGGAAAACGAACTTGAAAGCAACGGCGTCTGGCTGTGTAGTAAAGGTGTTACTGTTTCGCCTTTGACCTACGACGTTATCAACAAACATGGAACCGTTAAGGGCAACCGTTTCCTGACGGCCTTTTATGGCGGTATTCTAGACGATGCCGACAATGTTAGTGATAGCGTCGACAGTTTCAAATTCCCAGCTCGAAAAGAAATCGAGGCGAGAATCCGCGACGGCGATTTATTCCTGCCCAGCGAAGAATTTCTTTTCTATGACAATATAAAAAAGGAAGTCAGCGCGGCTATCCCTGGAATTTACAAGGACGTCATTGATGTGCAAAAATCCCAGGACACCCGCGTCGAAGAAATTGCGCGGGAACATGGGATTTCGATTGAGATCGCGCGGAAAGCCAACATCAAACTCAACGATACGCCGGCAAAGATCACTGAAAAGCTTTACAAGGAACAAGCCGACCACCTCTCTAGGGAAAGTTTGAAAATCCGCAAGGTCTTCAATGACCTCGAGACGCTCAATCCCACCTCGGAATTCTATCAAGAGGAGTTGCACCAAAAGAGCGCCGAACTCCTTCGCCTTATTCCACAACAGAACAAGGAAGAACTCGGCCGCTACATCATCCGCCGCGACATGGTCGCCGAAGTCTTGAGGAAAATTCTGGGGCAGGAATTGAACTACCAAAAGGCTCCTGCGAAAAAAGGCGAGAAGAAGTCGCCTGAAGGTCTCATTCACGATCTTATTTTTAGGCGAAAGGCCGCCGATAGCGGCGAACTCAACGATCTGTGGATTCTAAATGAGGAATACGTTCATTATGCTGGCTGTTCCGATCTGCCGATCAATCAGATCGTCGATGAGAAAGGCCAACCGCTATTAAAGCCAATTTCGGCGGAAAAAATTGCCGAGCTTAACCTAACGCCCGAACTGCGCCCAGATATTTTCCTTTATCCCGAAGAAGGTAAATGCGTACTAGTTGAGTTAAAGGCGCCGGACGTGAACTTGGCGGAGCATCTCAACCAAATGACGAAATACTGCAACCTAATCGCTAACTATTCAGTGAGGAAGATTCAGAAATTCTACTGTTATCTCATCGGCGAGAACGTCAATCCGTTTACTGATTTTGACGGCACTTACGAGGAGACCGTCGCCGGCGATTGGATTGGCGCGAATGTTCCCATCCGCACGATGGACAAGGAAAGAATGACGATTGGGACGCTCCAAATCGAGGTCAGCAAACTTTCCTCGATCTACGCTCGCGCCCATCGACGTAACAAGAGTTTCGCCGACAAGCTGGGCCTGCGCGAACTTCTGATCGAACCCTCCAAGGCCAGGGCGAAAGATGAGAGAGAGTAAATCCTGGGCTTGAGTGAGATAAGCGGAACTCCATAAACAGTTAATTTTAAGAAACTTTGGAAGCGATAAGTTGGCAGGATAAAGGTCTCACACGTAGTTTGCCTGGACTTATTTACATACCCGACACTACCCGGAAGGAGGCTTGTTCGACTGCAATTTGGGAGATTTCAATCAGCACATTTCACATTGACGTAAACGCGCTAGTAGTTGAAGTGAACGCGCAGATTGCTTCCGGATGGTCCGCAATCCGGAAGTTGGGTGACGTCGGGCGTCGGCGGCAGATTCAGACGAGCGAGGCCATGGTTTGGAGTGAGGTTTTGAGCAGTCGCCACGCGTACGGATAATCGGACGGATGATTGCGCCTTCGGCGCGGATGATGTTGCCCCATCCCGCGGCCGTTCAAAAAAATACGTTTTTGGATGATCGCTGACATAGCCGGTTCAACCAAATGATCGGGCAACCGCGGAGGCGCCGTTTCATAAACATGTTTTCCATAATAGACGCGGTAGTAGCCAACTGCTGCGAATCCAACCACAACGATGATAACCAGGACCAACCCGATCGCCAGCCACTTTAATAAACGTTTCATTGCCGATTTCCGTATCTTGTTCCGCCATCGTCTTATAGACTGAACCAATGACGGTGGCCAAATGGCTATTGTGTCGCAACCCAAGAGCTGGAACAATCGGCCACGCTCACTGCAATTCCGCACTGGCGCGCAGGTCTCCAAGTGCGGATCACTCACAAATCAGAGCCTAACCGGGCTCGCAGCGAGTTGGCCCAGTGTTGGGCGCAAACTTTGCCATACATCCACATGCTAACCGCGCCCTAGTTCCCACGTCTCCTTCTCGGACAGAACGGGCAACCTAACGAGACCAGCAGACCGCCCCTGCCATTGGACGGTTAGCGCCTTACACGAGCCATTGAGGTGCCTCTCGCCTGTTGGCGTATGAAATGCACACTCAATCTGCGGAGAACATCACAAATGAAGCGTTTAATCGCACTCGCAGTCCTTATTGCCGCCTCTAGTGTGGCAACCGTACAACCACTCATGGCATTTGAGGTAGCCGTTGTAGTCAAGACCCAACACCATCGCCGTCATTATCGTCATCACCGTCGGCCGGCACATCGTACGGTCGTGATTGTTAAGCGGTGAGCGTCGTGCAGCCTTTTGATTTGGGCGCACACGTGCTCTGTAAGCAGTGAGCGTTCATGCCCTGCGAGTTTTAGCAGGATGTTGCGCCAAGGAGAAGACATATGAAACCGAGTACACAGGATCAAATTCAGGGTGCCGTTCACGCGGTAAAAGGCTCCGTCAAAGAGAAGGTCGGCCAAGTAATAGATAAACCGGAATTGGAGGGTGAGGGGAAGGACGAAAAACTAAGCGGCAAAATCCAACGCAAAGTTGGGCAGGTCGAGAAGGTCTTCGAGAAATAACTTCCCGGCGATATCAGTTCGTTGCAGGGATTTGTACGAAAGAAAGGTAAGAGACTACATGTTGTTATTGATCATTATTTTACTGTTGGTTTTCGGCGCTGGCGGCGGATACTATGGCTACAGCCGATGGGGTTATCGCGGGGGCGGCGGCATCGGAATCGGTAGCATTCTGCTAATTTTGCTGATTGCTTACGCGCTGGGCGTTTTCAATTAGAGGCCGGTGACCAGCGATGCCGCTCAGTCTCAGTCTCTTGAGCCGGCGCTCTATCGTCGGCTCTAACGCTTTTTAACGGAATGGATCGAAGGAAGTGAGCAGAACATGAGCATGCCAACACTCAGTACAACGGAATTGATCGCCATTGGCGCAGTAGCATTGGTGGTTATCATAGCTATCGCCGCACTCGTTTTGCGACGAAAAAGCCGGAGCGAAAAACTACGTAGACAGTTCGGTGAGGCTGAATACGCCCGAGCCATCGCACTGGGCGGCAATCGGAGGGAGGCTGAAACCGGGCTCGAAGGTCGAGCGCAGCGAGTCGAGGAATTTCAGCTTCGGGCTCTCGGGGCGGGTGATCGAGCGCGTTTTGAAGAGTCTTGGCGAGGAATCCAGGGCCGCTTTGTCGATGGCCCCGCCGGTGCAGTCTCCGAAGCGGATCAATTGCTTGGCGACGTGATGTCCGCGCGTGGCTATCCGGTGAGTGACTTCGAACAACGCGCCGCAGACATTTCCGTCGATCACCCAATCGTTCTGCAGAACTATCGGACCGCCCACGCAATCGCGGTTCGCCAGACTCAGGGTCGGGCGACCACAGAAGAGTTGCGTCAGGCAATGGTCCACTACCGCACGCTCTTTGAAGAACTTGTAAGTGCACCAGCGGGAATGTCAACGAAAGCTTCGGCTTGAACGATGCAAATGTTTAGGGGGCGATGAGCTCGCCCGCCTCCGCCTTCTTGAAAATCGCGCCTAGACGACCATATGTGGTCGGCTGACGGATTATGGTCAGATAACCGGTCGACACTGGCTAAATGAACTCGACGGCAATGGACCTGTAGCAGACCGAAATATCCCCTGAAAATGAAAATACGAACCCATCCGAAGTTCGTTTCGCTAACCTTCTTTCTAAGAAAAACAGGGGACACTCCGGGCACCGCCGAAATCACGGCTTGGATAATCTCAGCAGGCGTGTCCCCTGTTTTTCGCCCTCCCAAATGTCAAAACCACGCCTCCCTTGACTCCTCGACTTCTTGACTCCTAACTCCCAGCTCCTAACTCCTTTCTTTCCCGGTGACAAAACTTTCCGATTTTTTATCTCCCATCCTCTCCGTCACTTACCTCATTTTTCTCCATCCGCCTTGCACGCCGCTCTTCCACACTGAGCTCAGAAAGTATGATTTCCAACGACAATCTTTTCGATGAATCAGCCGCCGAGCCGCCCATCGACGATAATTCGGATTCGCCGAATCCCGAACGCAAAAAACGTAACTCCGGCCGCACCGGCCCCACCTCAGCCGAAGGGAAAGCGAAATCCGCCGCCAATGCCCTCAAACACGGTGCTTGCGCCACCACTCTCATCCTTCCTCAAGAATCCGAGTTCGGCTGGGAGATCCTCAAATCTCGCTGGGAGGACGCCTACAAACCGCGCCCTGAATCTCTTGAAGCCGACTTCGTCCTCCGCACCGCGCAAGCCGAGTGGTACCGCATTCGCTGCCAGCGCCAATTTGACCATTTCATCATCTCCACAAACGCCAAACCTCCGATCGCTTGGACCCCCGAGCAAATCAAAATGCACGATCTCATGCTGCGCTATAAGAACAACGCCGAGCGCGCCTTCCAACGCGAATGCCGCCTGCTCGACGCCCACTACAAAGCCCACAAGCTCTCCCGCGCCTCCGACGAACCCAATTACGACGACTGTCCGCCACCGCCCATCGTTCGCTGCGGCACTGCCGAAGAAATCCGCGAAATCATTCGCCGAAAGCACTCGCCTATCTACGAGGACCCTCTGTACTACCCATCCCGCCAGTCGTCTTCCGATATCGACGGTAACTCTGTCTTACCCTCCGATGGCTAATTCCCCGGCACCCTAGTCTAAATGTGTAAACCTATTAATACAATCGCGCTCAAATCGAGCGGACGGTTCAAGAAACATAATGGACGAACTAACTCAAAACCAGCGACTCTCACGGCGGGGAATCCTTCAGGTTGGATCGGCGGCTCTTACAACCGCTGCCACTTTAACTGTTGCCGCCGCGCAAGACCATCATTCGCCTGCGACGACAAAAACTGGGCCGCAAAACCCAATCTTAGAGGCTCAGAACCCCGATTCGGCGCACTCGCCCGAAACAGACAACGGCACTGTCTCGCCCTTCAAATATTCCTTCGCGCTCGCCCGCACCCGTTTTGGAAGTGGCGGTTGGACTCGGCAGGTTACTGCACGCGAATTGCCCATTTCGAAAACCATTGCGGGCGTGGAAATGCGTCTCAATGCGGGCGGCGTCCGCGAGTTGCATTGGCACGTCGAAGCCGAGTGGGCTATCATGCTCTACGGCCACGCGCGCATCACCGCAGTCGATCAAGCCGGTAAGAGCTTTGTCAGCGATGTCGGCGAAGGTGATCTATGGCTTTTCCCCAAGGGCATTCCGCATTCGATTCAAGGACTGGGCCCGGATGGTTGTAGATTTCTTCTGGTCTTCGACGACGGTAACTTCAATGAATTTGAGACATTTCTCATTACCGATTGGCTGACCCACACGCCTAAGGAAGTGCTGGCCAAGAATTTTAATGTGCTCCCTGCTACCTTCGATCAAGTTCCAAAGAAAGAGTTATTCATTTTCCAAACTGACTTACCGGGTGATTTGACTGCTGAACAGACGCAAGCCTCGCGTGGCACTGGAGTTGTTCCCCAGCGTTACGATTTCCGCACCAGCCAGTTGAAACCAACCAAAGTTACAGCTGGCGGCGAAGTAAAAATCATCGATTCAAAAAACTTTCCAGTTTCTCCAATTGCCGCTGCGATCGTACGTTTGAAGCCGGGCGGTCTGCGCGAGTTACACTGGCATCCAAATGCCGATGAATGGCAGTACTTCATCAGCGGCAAGGGGAGGATGACCGTTTTCGCCGCCGGCACCCACGCCCGTACTATGGATTTTCAAGAGGGCGACGTAGGTTATGTTCTTCAGTCCACCCCTCACTATGTGGAGAACTTAGGAGAGACTGACCTGGTTTTCCTTGAGATGTTTAAAGCTGACCACTACGAAGACATTTCGCTGGCCGAGTGGATGGCCCACACTCCTCACCAATTGGTTGATCAGCATTTGCATGTTGGTCGCGAGATGATCGAAAAGATTCCAACCGAAGAAATGGTCATCACAAGTTCGTAATTTTTGACATTCTAGGGGTGGTACTATCTGTTCAATTATGACCACCCCAGTCGCTTCTCTGCCGTCTAAGAAATGGTCGATCGTTGCTTGGGCCTCAGTCGCAGCCATCAGTGTAATAGCTTCTTATCTCCTGATGCTGGCGCTGGCCTTAGCAAGCCTTTTGTTGCCATTGGGCTTGTTGTCGGCAGGGAGTTTGAACTTTTCGTCGATTTTGCTAGGAGCATTCGGCTTGGTGATGGGGCTGACCATCTTGTGGTCTTTGATTCCGCGCCGCGACAAGTTCGAACCGCCCGGCATCCCGATTGATTTGCAGCGTGAGACGGAGCTTCAAGCGGAGATTGCGGCCATTGCCGGATCTTTGATGGAAGATTTGCCGGCGGAAGTTTATCTGATTCCAGACGCTAACGCGTTCGTTGCTCAACGCGGAGGAATTCTGGGAATTGGCAGCCGGCGCGTCATGGGCCTGGGTTTGCCATTGCTCCAGACGCTGAACATATCGCAATTCCGAGCGGTATTGGCGCACGAGTTCGCGCATTTTTATGCGGGCGACACCCGGCTCGGTCCTTTGGTATATAACGCCCGAAGCACTATGATTCGAGTTTTCCAAAACTTGGGTGATCGGTCGCCTTTCATAGGCGTGCTGGCACGCTTCGCCATCATCGCTCTGGCGTACACGATCATCATTAAGAGCTTGGTTTTCTATTGGAAAATGTTCATGCGTCTGACTCAGTTCGTTTCGCGGCGTCAGGAGTTTCGCTCCGATGAATTAGCTTGTCACGTGGCGGGATCGGAAGCTCTCATCGAGGGATTGAAAACCGTCAACCGGTCGGCGGTCGCGGTGCGGCCTTATTGGGAAAGTGTAGTTGCGCCAGTTGTGCAGAACGGCCACTTGCCTCCACTGGCTGCAGGGTTCGGACAGTTTATGATCGCGCCACAGATTGCGGGCGCCGCTGCCAGCCACCTGGAAGGACTGATAAAGAGCCCGCGCACGACGCCGTTCGACACGCACCCTCCGCTAAGCGCCCGTATTGAAAAAGCGCGAGCCCTGAATAGCGCTTCGCTAGAGATAGACGGCCGCCCGGCCATTTGTTTGATCGAAGATCTAAAGACACTGGAAATGAATCTGTTGGCAAAGATTGCTCCCGGGATTCAACCAGCGACGCTCAAGCCGTTCGATTGGGAGACACTTGGCAGTGATGTTTACATTCCCGTTTGGCGGAATCATACCGCCGCCTTCGGGCCTTTCTTAAAGGATCACACCGTAGAAGCGATTCCAGATCTACTGAAGAATCTGGCGCCGATTGCGAATCAACTCAAAGATCCGCCCGGCTTGCTCTTGACACGGGAGCAGCGCATTACACGCGCCGTTAGTGTCGTGCAATCTGCCTTGACGCTGGCGTTGTTCGACCACGGCTGGGTGCTGCACGCCACACCGGGATACGTTTGTTTGTCGCACGAAAGTTTGCGTTTTGAACCAGCTCAGATGCTTGCCCAACTGTCGTCCGGCACTCTTGCACCCAACGATTGGCGAGTCTATTGTGAGAAAGCGGGAATTGGGAATTGGCCCTTGGCTCAGATCAACAAAGCAGCCACAGCCTAAGGCGTACGTGACGATGTGAAAGCGGCGATGTTCAGCATGTCATCTTCGGATAGATTGGCGACCGCTGGCTTCATTAACTCGGTCCAACTGCCGTGGCGCGTTCCTTGTTGAATGTCGTAGAGTTGTCGGACGAGATAGCTGGGCGAACGGCCCGCGATGCCAGGAACAGGGCCGAGACCTTTGAGGTCGGAGCCGTGACAAACCTCGCAAGATTGCTTGGCAACCAGCCTTTCGCCTTTCTTGACGCTGCCAATTGGAGCGTAGGCGATAAATCCGGATCGCGGATTACGAAGCACCTCGGTGCCTTCAGGGTCAACTGGAGTTTCAATAATCCGGTGGCCAATCGGCTCTTTCTCATTGCCTTCTAACGGAAGATACATTCCTACGTTAGTGTAGGTTTTCGGCACGGTCGTTGTCTCTACAACTTTGATCCACGGTGTCCAGGGCATTGCGCCGAAATATTCGGCGGCTTGCTTGATCTCGTCATCTGTCATCGCTTTGGCAATGGCGATCATGATGTTGGTATTTTTCTTTCCGAGGTCAGCACTGCTGCGCGTCCCCGTTTGGAATTTCTTCATCTGACCAATGAAGTACTCAACCGGCAGGCCAGAGACGCCGGCGTTTTCAGGTCGCCCTTTGCCGTTTGGATAGTGGCATAGACCGCAGGCCCAGATCTCGGGTTTACGTCCCTTGGCGACCACCTGCGGCATTGGCGGGTGATCAGTTGGGAACCAATCTGCGGGGCTAAACCGGTCGGATATTTGGGCTCGCGTAAACGAAAGAGTGCTACCGGGCAGTTGTTTCAGACTGGAGTCGGGCGCAGGGGCAGCGGGCGGCTTTGGTTGCGGCGCAGTTCCGTACGCCCAAGTGGGCGGGTCAGCAGGGGCGGCAAGAACGGCGAAAGCAAACAAGGCTCCGACTGTTAACTGGGCGGATCGTTTGAACATTACCCGCCTATCGTATCAGCGCTATTCGCGACGCAATGCGATCAGCGGGTCTAAACTCATGGCCCGGCGGGCCGGTAGATAGATGGACACGAGCGCCACCAAAGTAAGGATCACCGCAACAGCCACGAAGCTGGCCGGATCATAGGGCTTAACCTCGAATAGCAAACTGTTCAAAAGCCTTGATGTCGCCAATGCCAACGCGATGCCGGAGCCTACACCGATCAGAGCGGGTGTCATTCCTTGCCTGATGACCAGGGTGAATAGGTCGGGCTTGCTTGCTCCAAGAGCCATTCGAATACCGAGTTCGGGAGTCTGCTGTTCCACGGAATAAGACATCAGTCCATAGATACCTATAGCGGCGAGCACGAGTGCGATGCCGGCAAAGACGGTCAGCAGCAGCATATTGAAGTTTTGCCGGGCCGTAGATTTGCTCATCACTTCATCCATTGTCCGGACCTTGGAGATTGGCATTTGGCCATCGACGGATTGAATTTCCTTTAGGATGGCGGCGCTGAGTGTCCGGCCGTCAAGGTTTGACCGAACGCACCAGGAAAGAGGAATGACCGAGTTGGCGAGTGCAGTTATGCCAGGTTGTTGCTGACTCGCCGGAACATAAATCGCGCCAAGATTGGAGTCCGAAAGGCTGATCTCATGAACGTCGCCGACGATGCCGACGATTTCGCGCGGCTGATCTTCAAGCGGCCCGAGTCCTTTGCCAACAGTGATGACTTGGCCGATAGGATTTTCTTTGTTCCAGTATTTGTTCGCGATTGCGCGATTGATGATGGCAACTCTGGCGGAGTTGAGGGTGTCTCGCTCATCGAACGCGCGACCGCTCTGAAGTGCAATTTTCAATGCATCGAAGTAGTGCGGGGAAATGGATCTCCATTGCTCCTCGCCGTTATAGAGTTCAGCGGCTTTGGGCGTTTTACCAGCGATGTTGAACGGTAAATCAATTTCGCTAGTCAATGGTAGTGCAATCGTAGTCGCCGCAGCTTCGACTCCAGGTATTGCCTCAATGCGACGCAACACTTGCGACGTAAATTGCTGAACCTTCTCAGTTGTGTTGTATCGTTCTCCAACGAGGGATGTTTGCAGAGTGAGAACATGATGGGGATTGATACCTGGGTCGACCGTAGTCAGCGTGTGGAAAGTGCGGATGAGCAGTGCGGCGGAAGCGAGCAGCACTACGGCCAGACCCATCTCTGAGGCGACAAGTACCTTACGTAAGAATCCTTGACGGCGGCCACCAGTGGACGAGCGTCCACCAGTATCTTTGAGCGTCGAGGCGACATTAGGCTTGGAAATCTGTAGTGCGGGAACGAGGCCAAATAAAATGCCGGTCAGCAAAGAAACGCCAATGGTGAAGAAAGCAATGCGCCAGTCAACCATAGCGAAAAGCGAGTAAAGTTCGGTGGGGTTGCCCAGGCGGGGTATGTCGCCCGGCTCTAAGAGAAGCAAAGCGCGAACTCCGAGGACACCGAGAAAGAAGCCGATTAGGCCTCCAGCGCCAGCCAGAATCACACTTTCAGTCAGCAACTGACGAACGACACGACCGCGGCTAGCGCCCAAGGCGGAACGTATGGAAAGCTCGCGTTGCCGGGCAGCGGCGCGGGCAAGCAGCAGATTGGCCACGTTAGAACAGGCAATCAGTAAAACAACGGCGACCGCGCCAAGGAGAATGAATAACGCTGGCTTTACATCCTTCACTTGCGACTCGCGCATCGGGACTACGGCCACAGTCTCCGTCTTGTTCATCCACTTCGGATAAATGCGCCGGAAGACTTCCCCCGCAAGCCGCATCTGCGCACGCGCCTGCGCAATGGAAACGCCTTCTTTCAGGCGAGCCGCCACCGCAAGGTAATGGCCTTGATTTTCGCTATTTGGATCGGCCTGCAAAGGGATCCAAATATCGGCCGCCGGTTCGGCGACAAAGGACTTAGGCATGATGCCGATGATTGGGTAGGGCTCACTATTCAAGGTAATAGTGCGGTTGAGAGTGTTGGGATCGCGGGCGAAGTGCGTTTCCCAGAGGTGTTCACTAATCATGGCCGCCTTGGGCCCTTTTGGTGAATCTTCCGCGCTGGTAAACGAGCGGCCGCGCATGGGTGGAATGCCGAAGACTTTAAAAAAGTCAGCGGATACGTGGACGCCTTTGACTTGTTCTGGGCGATCGCCGCTACTCAGATTTAGGCCCGGGCCTTCATGGTCGTAGATGGCCATGGCAGAAAATGCGGTCTGGTTGTTCCGCCAGACATTGTATTTCGGTATGGAGTTCGAGAATCCGTCGCCATCGGCGAATGTTCGGCCAAGTTGGACGAGCCTGTCAGCCTGTGGATAAGGCAGCGGTTGCAGCAGAACCTTATCGACAACGCTGAACACGCCCGTATTTGCACCGATGCCAAGGGCTAAAGCGGAAATCGCGACTAGTGCAAAACCAGGATTCTTATTGAACAGGCGAAAGGACTGCCTGATGTCAGCGAACAAAGTCTCCATGGAGCAGATTACGGCAACTTGGCGACGAATGTTCCAAGAGTTTCAGGATTACCAATTCCAGAAGACAGTTGCCATGGGACCGACCATCCGAACATTTACACCGTTAGCACTGGCATGGGTCTCGTGCCCATCGATAAGCAACTCCCGATATCCGATCTGAGCGCCGACCGGACCAATCCAACCGCCCACGCCGCCACTCGCTTCTATCCAGTGGCCATAGCTACCCGCTGGCAACCCGCGAACGGCGCCCTCCATAGCTAGCCAGCGTTTACCAGGAATAAGGTAGAGACGAAAGTCTATTCCCGCTAGCGGAACGCCAAAGGGTATCTTCTTCGATTTTTCGAGCCCGGATTGCTCGCCATCGATGCTTCCAGAGAGGCCTAAGTAAGCAGCGCCCAATGAACTACCAATGCGGCCCATTTTGCCCGAGAACCAATCCTTATGGAAGCCACCATAGATGTAATTCATGTGAGCCGAAGACTTTAGAGTCTCGCTGAATGAATAATTTTCGCCAAAGTAACTCACCGAGCGATTGATTGTATTGAGGCCACGAATCGAAATAGGCATCGCTTCGATGACAAAGCGATGTTTCTTCGCTTTCAGCACAATGCGTCCGTCGTACATCTTTTGCCTTTGGTAAATACCAAGATCTGAGATGAGGTTTATTGGTGTGCCGTCCGCGCGGATCAGCCCGTTGGTGTTCATCAACCACGCAGACGCAGAAAGCTCCAGACGGTAACTTTCCGGGTTTTCGCTATTACTAGATGCGAGGATGTAACTCGGCGATAAGGCGATCAAACCGACTAGTGAGAGCAAGGCGTAGGCAGATTGTTTCATAGACGCAATATTGCTATCGGCTGAGTCGAGTTGATTGGATAGGTTAAAAAGAGGTAAAGTGAGCGGATCTTATCGGTCGATATACTGAGTGTGATCCAACTTCTCCTTCCTTAAAAACATAAAAAGCAACGATGCAACAAATCATTCGCAAAGGAATCAAAGACATTCTTGTGGAAGAAGTGCCCGACCCAATGGCCGGGCCGCACCACGTGCTAATCCGGCCGGTGTTCTCCCTTATCAGCAGCGGTACGGAAACGGCGAGTATTCATCAGGAAGGTGTACTGAAGGAGGTTGCGGACAACCCCTCGCACATCAAGAAGGTTTTGGACGTGATGAAGACGAATGGACCGCTACCGACCATTCGTGAGGTGAATGCAAAATTCAGTGAATACGCTGCTCTAGGTTATTCCGGGGCTGGCATTGTGGTAGAAAAGCATCGAACTGTAACCGATCTGGAACTGGGCGACCGGGTAGCATATGGCGGCGAGGGTACGGGACATGCCGAAACGATCATCACTGGGCGTAACTTAGTAGCACGAGTTCCACAGTCAGTTCAGCTGGACCATGCCTGCTTCGCAACTCTGGGAAGCATCGCACTCAATGCGGTGCGTATAGCCAACATCAGTTTAGGCGACCGCATAGTCGTGATTGGCTTAGGGTTGGTAGGGCAGCTCGTTTCGCAGCTGGCTCGCCTGCAGGGCGCGGTAGTAATCGCAACAGATTTACGTTCGGACCGCGTGCAACTGGCCAGTAATTTAGGGGCGCACGAGCCGATTTTCGGAGGATCGCTCAAAGAAGGTGTAGCTGGCATAACCGATGGCAAAGGCGCGGATTGCGTCATTATTGCCGCCGCCGCAAAATCGCCAATTCCAAGTAAGTTGGCGCTCGACGTATGTCGCGATCGAGGCCGGATCGTGGTTCTAGGCGCGGTGGAGATGAGCTTTCCCTGGAACGACATGTACCTGAAGGAGATTCAGCTCTTCATGTCGCGGGCGTACGGACCAGGCAGTTACGATCCTGCTTACGAGAAGCAAGGGCAGGACTATCCTTTTTCGTACATCCGCTGGACGGAAAATCGCAACATGGAAGAATTCCTGCGGTTGGTTGGGCGAGGAGATGTAAAGCTTGACCCTCTCATTACCCATCGCTTTCCGCTTGAAGACGGGCCTAAGGCTTATGCCACCATCATGGACCCGGCATCGAATAGCTTGGCCGTGGTTTTGCAATACAAGACTGAAGATTCTGCGGCCGCTGCGGATAAGTTCGCCGCCAAGCGAACGGTTGCTTTTGAATCCGGCAAGAAGAAAGATGGCACGCTCGGGGTGGCACTCATTGGGGCGGGTAATTTAGCTCGCTGGGCTCACCTGCCGAACATCAAGAAGATTCCGAATTCGAGCTTGCGCGCAATTCATTCCAACAGCGGAGTGCGTGGCAAGAGCTACGGAGCGCGGTTCGGCGCCGCTTACTGCACGACGGATTATACGCAGATTCTGTCAGATCCGGAAGTGGACCTGGTTTTCATAACGAGCCGGAATCAGCATCATGGTCCACAGGCACTTGAGGCCTTACGAGCGGGCAAACATGTCTTCGTGGAAAAGCCTATGGCGATTACCGAAGAAGAGTGCCGTGATCTCGTGCAGGCTTCGCGCGAATCGGGTTGCCATCTCACGGTCGGCTTTAACCGGAGATTTGCACCTTTCTATAAACCGCTGAAGTCACAGCTTGCGAAACGAAACGGTCCGGCGGTGATCAGTTGCCGTGTTAACTCGCCTGGGATATCGGGCGCTTATTGGATGGCGGATCCGTCTATTGGGGGCGCGATTCTTGGTGAAGCCTGCCACTTTGTGGACCTGATGTATTGGTTACTCGAAGCGGAACCAGTGAGTGTGTCGGCTTATTCGCTACCGACCGGCAAACAAGATCCGGTCGGCGAGAATAACATGGTTGCGTCGTTTCTATTTGCCGATGGCTCAATCGGAAACCTGACCTACAGCACTATAGGCAGTCGCACCTCTGGCGGCGAGTTGGTCGAAATATTTATGCAGGGCATGGGGATGCAAAGCGAAGATTTCAAACGTCTCACCACGGCAGGATCTCTGCGCCGTACGCAGAAGAAAATGTTTGCCGAAAAAGGATACGATGTTCAGATCGAGGAGTTTGTGCGCGATGTTCGCGATGGCAAAGCGCCGAGCGTCACAGTTCGAGATGGCGCACGTTCCACCATCGGCTGTCTACGCATGCTACAGTCCGCGAAGGAACAGAAGCCATTCTCGATGGATTGGGAAAGTGTCATTGAATAAACCGTCCCGCTAGTATGGCCAGACCTATACCGGTTCTTTTGACAGTACGCGAATTGGGAATTGGCGGCTGTGAACGCGACCTCACTAAGCTTGCCAAATACCTGGACCGCACCAAATTCACACCGCACGTAGGTTGCTTTCACTCCGAGGGATTGAGGTCGGACGAATTGCGTGACGCGGGCGTCCCCATCGTCCGTTTTCCCGTGCGTTCATTCCAGTCGTGGTCGGCGGTGCAAGGCGCGCGACTGATGGGCCAATATTTACGGGACCACCAAATCCAGCTCGTTCATGCGTTCGACGTGCCTACTGTGGTTTTCAGTGTTCCAACGGCCTACTCGTATAGGGTCCCGGCGATCATCTCTGCCCAATTGGGCGAGCGAGAGCTATTTTCATCGTTGTATCACCGTTTGCTGCGGATGACCGACCGTCTGGCCGACGTCGTTGTCGCCAACTCAAGGGCGATCCAAAACTATCTGATAGAACGCGAACATGTGCCCGCGGATCGCACATATTTGTGCCATAACGGCGTAGAGACTTCCATATTTCATCCAGCCTCAGGTCCGAAACCGCCGATCGTTGCCAACGCATCGCTAGTGATCGGAACGGTTTGCGCCTTGCGTCCGGAAAAACGGGTCGATCTGCTGATTAGAGCGTTCGCGCAAGTGAAATATATTCTTCCGGGTATGAAACTCCTTATTGTGGGAAGTGGTCCGGTGCTCCCGCAACTAGAGGCCTTGCGAGACGAACTATCTCTTGAAGCAGATTGCATTTTCGAACCTTCTAAAATCGAAGTTGCTCCTTGGATGCGCGCGCTTGATATTTACGTCATGTGTTCAGAAACGGAGAGCTTTCCGAATGCGCTGCTGGAAGCCATGGCTTGCGGTTGCGCGGTAATAGGTTCGCAAGTGGGCGGCATCCCAGAGCTGATCTCGCACGGCGAATCAGGCCTACTTTTCGAATCGAAAAACGTCGAAGCTTTGAGTGCTGCGCTTAAAACATTAATCATCGATCCGGCGCAACGCAAAAGTCTCGCCAACCAGGCAGCGATATTTGCGCGCGAAACGTTCTCTATGGAAGTAAACGCACGACGGAACGAAGAGCTCTACCGGACCCTGCTGGCACGCAAAGGCATAGTGGTTTAGGAAAAACTAGGCAAATTGCAACGTAAAGACGGCACCTTCTTGATACTGATAACCGATGCTTCCGCGTAACTGGTTCGCCAAGTCACTTACTAGCTGTAGACCTAGCGATTCTGGATTTTCTAAGTTCACGCGCTTCGGCAGTCCAACGCCGTTATCGCGATAGCGCATTTCGAAGCGCCCACCGGTAGAGTGAAAGTCGATGCATATTTCTCCTCTGCCCTGCGGGAAAGCATGTTTCACGGAATTTGATAGCAACTCCTGCAAAATGAGGCCACACGGAATCGCCTCGTCCATACTCAAACGAACATCAACATCAGCGGTAAACCGGATGGCGCCTTGTTCGGTATAGGAACTGAAAAAGTAGCGCGCCAGTTCATCTACGTATTCTCTGAACTCAATGCGCGCCAGATCGTCGAGATGATAGAACTTCTCGTGCATCAAAGCCATGGACCGCACACGGTCGCAGCTCTCATTCAAAGCATGATGAAACTCGCGATCTTCAAAGCGTTGCGCTTCAAGCGAGAGCAGGCTGGAAACTACTTGCAAATTATTTTTCACGCGATGCTGCACTTCTCTGAACAGAATGTTCTTCTGTTCCAACAGTTGTTCCAATTGCTTATGCGCCTGCCTCAGGCCATCCTCGCTTTTGCGCAAAGCGAGCTCGATTTGCCTTTGCTTAGTGATGTCAACCATCACGGAGACGGCGCCCTGTATTTCGCCGTTGGCATCGCGAATTGGCGATGCTGAATTGATCAAAGTTCCTGGAGTGCCATCGAAGCGCTCGATGTCGATCACCTCGCCGCGCACCGTCTCGCCACGGAGCGCACGTCCGCGAGGCCAATCCTCCATGCGTAAGGGTTCGCCTGAATCGGCACGTCTGCCTATGAAATTAAGTCCGCGGGCTGCCAATTCGCTGATGTTTTTAGCACGCCAGGTATGAACGGCCTCCGCATTTGCCTCTAGCACTTTGTTAGTGCGGTCGGCCAAAACAACGCCAGCGGGCATAGTCTCGAGCAGCGTAGCCAGTCGGCGGCGTTCGCGATCAGATTGGCCGAGAGCCTCTGCCAGCCGCTGTTCCGCGCGCTTTTGCTGGGTGATATCGAGAAGGATTCCCGACACGCGAATGACGCGGCGCTGAGCACCTTCACCTTCAAAATACGGGCGGCGGCGGGCAATCAACCAACGTACTTCACCATCCGGCCGAACCACCCGGTATTCCAACTCTCCGGGATCTTCATCAACCGCCGCAAGATCCGAATCTCTAGCTTGCCTCAGCCTTTCCCGATCTTCCGGATGTAAGATGCCCAGAAAATAATGGATATCGACATTCGCCGAGGTTGGCACGCCTAAAAGCCTTTTTGCGCGGTCGTCAAAGATAATTTTGCCTTCGAGCGGAATGTCATCGAAAATGCCAATACGTCCAGTATCTAGCGCGACGCGCAGCCTGTCTTCGCTTTGGCCCAACGCTTCTTCTGCATGCTTACGGTCAGTAATGTCTCTATTTACACCGATCACTCGAACGGGCCGCTTAACGTTGTCGATTTCCTCAAAGTACACGCGCCCGTGAGTTGCCAGCCAGCGAACCGAGCCATCACGCAACACAATTCGCATCTCACGCGTGAAGCGGCCATCGTCTTCACCAGACATCGCTCGTCGCGCAGAATCCCGAACCGTGGCGCGTTCATCTGGATGCACCATCTTGAGCGCCTGCTCGAAGGTGGCCGGACCTAAACCTGGCAGTCCCATAATCTCGCGGCAACGTTCGTCCCAAACGACTCGGTCTTCCGCCACGCGGTAATCCCACGATCCCAAATCGGCGGCATCGAGTGCAAGACGCCGCTGCTCGGCTACCTGGCGCAGCAACTCTTCCGCACGACGGCGTTGTGTTTCGTCACGACTGATGTTCAAGACTCCCAAGGACTCGCCTGCGCGGTTGCGCACCTGCACGTAACGGCTCTCAACAACGCGTATCTGCCGATCCTTAGTTGTCTGAATGAGTTCGCCATCCCAGCGCCCGGTTTGACTGAGAGTAGCGTTTATATCCGCAAGCGCACTCTGATCCTTTGAAATGAGAATTTCCTTGGCGGGACGGCCTAACGCTTCCGCGCTAGTCCATCCGTAGATCTCGGTTGCCCCGGCGTTCCAGCCGGTGATGACGCCAGCGGGGTTTAGCGTAACAATTGCATCGTGTGAAAAATTAATCAGGTCGGCTTGACGCTGCGAAGCTTCGTAACTCGCCTCGCGGTTGCGGTAGTGCCTCTCCGCAACTGCGCCTGCTAGCAGCAAGGCCACGGCCAGCAGAGTGGAAGTGCAGATTAGCAAGAATTGCGTGTGGCTGGCAGCGCGGTTTGCCGCTTCGGTACGGCTTGCTAACAGCCGGTGCTCTTGTTCTTCGAACAGCGACACCTGCGATGTTAATTCCGCCATGATCTTTGGGCCTTGGCCGCGCGGGATCATGCCCTGAATCAGATCGAAGCGTCCTTCGTCAACAGCCTTCAGGCCCGTGTTCATGGTGGCGATGCGTTGTGCCGTCAAATCACGAATGGAGTTCAGAACCCCTTTTTGCTGCGGGTTATCGCGCGTTAGCTCTTCCAGCAGCGCGAGATTGGTTTCGATCGCTGAGAGATCGGCGTAATAAGCGGGACGGTATCGAGGATTTCGAGTGATGACATACCCACGTAAAGAGCTTTCGGCGTCTCGGATGGTGGACAAAAAATGTTCACTAGCGACCAGTACGCGATATGTATGTTCAACCGACGAACCGGCCTCCTTGGTTCGTTCAAAATTGTTCCATAAAACTTGACCGGCCGCTGCGATTAGAACTACCGTTGCGATAGGCCCGGCGATTAGTCTTAAAGGTACTTTGCGAATCACGGTACACTCTTGTCCGCTGTAGACTTTGGAGCAGCCGGAAGTGTGAAGATGAACTTCGATCCATGGCCAAGAACAGATTGAGCTTGAATTGCTCCACCGGCCCGCTCGACAATACGTTTGCAGACTGATAGACCAATCCCAGTGCCGTCAATTTCCCGCGAGTGGAGACGCTTAAAAACGCCGAAGATCCTATCGGCGTAGAGCATGTCGAAACCGATGCCATTGTCGCTGATTACAAACCTCCAGAAGGAGCCCGCTGGTTCCGCGGAAATCCGCACGTGTGGAGGAGTGTCCTTCCGCCGGAATTTAAGTGCGTTGCCGATCAGGTTTTGAAATAACTGTGTCACTCTCTGTTCGGAAACCGCCACGTGGGGGAGAGCACTCGCCTCAATCTTTGCCCCCGTTTCCTCAATCAACGCTTTAAGCAGATCCATCACCGAAGCAAGAACCTGATTGCAATCAGCATACGAAACAGTTTCGTCGGCTTGCGCCAGACGGCTGTACTCGAGTAATCCAGCAATCATGTTTCGTAAGCGGTCGCCACTGTTCTTCACATAGAACAACAACCGCTCACTCGATTTGTCGAGCTTCTCGGCTAGGCCCCTTTCAATCAATTCGACCCCGCACACCAGGGTGCGAACGGGTTCCTGCAAATCGTGAGCGATGGTGTAGGCGTATGCCTGCAAGTCGGCGTTGGAGCGTTCCAATTCCTTCTCTTTGGCAATCAAGGCATCTTCCATTTCTTTACGACTAGTGATGTCTACTTCAGTGCCGATAATGCGCTGAATACGGCCATTCGTATCGCGGTAGGCATGGGCGCGTACCTGAACCCAACGCAGCGATCCAGAATCTACGGGAATACAGTGCTCCCAACTTTCCTCCTCCCGTTCTGACTTAATCCAGTCCTGACACCTTTTGTAGAGGGCCTCTTTCTGTCCGGCATCTGGACAGGTATTCCACAAGTCGTCGAGATTCTGGATGCTGCCCACCGGCATCTGGCGAATCTCTTCCAACTCGGGTGTCACATAGAGCTCCGCCGTATCCGCATTCCAGTCGAACACGCCCACCCGGCCAGCGCGTTGGGCCAAGCGAAGCCGGTTATTGATTTCGCGCAAACGCGTTTCGGCTCCATGCTTATAGACGGCAGTTTCAATGGCAGCCACAAGTTCGCGGTTTTCGAATGGTTTGAGAATGTAGCCAAATGGCTCGGTGAGCCTCGCTTGAGTTAGAGTGGCAGTGTCGGAGTGCCCGGTTAAGTAGATAACTGGAAGGTTAAACTCAGTCCGCATTTCCTGGGCTGCATCAATGCCTTCCGCAACGCCATTCAGTCTGATGTCCATCAAGACCAGGTCTGGCAGGTTCTTGCGGACGGATTCAATAGCCTGAGCCTTAGATGAGGCGATGGCATTCACTTCATAGCCGAGCCCCGTGAGGCGAATTTGCAAATCACGGGCGACGATGCGCTCATCTTCCACCACGAGGATACGGAGCTTTTTACTTAGGCCGGATGTGTCACTAGCTTCCGGCGCACGATGGCTCTCATCTATGGCAAAGACGCGCGCCAAGGAGAAATATTGATTTCCCGCATTCGGAATCTCGAGGTGCGGCATACCCATTTTTTAACTTCCTTCAAAAGCTTCGTCGCCCAAAACGCAAGTAACGCCGCCGGCCAAACAAGCAGGATCGAGCGCAACCTAAACCGAAGAGTACAAAAACTACCAGCACAATCAAACACCCCATGCCCAAGAATTTCAGAAAGCTGTCGCGCGTCTGTGGCGGGGCGTTAGGAGTGTACGGCGGAACAACTTCAGGTTGGATAGGAGGTGCGGTAGCGGCGTCTAAAGCGGTTCCGCAATTCCCACAAAATCTTATGCCTCCTTCGTTGGCCGTTCCGCAGTTCGGACAATACATAGCTTCAGTCTAACCCTCTGTTTGGCCGCATGAGAACTCTCGCTCGACGGCAAGGCGTTGTTTCTAGCCGACTGGCGCGGCATTTTTAGTTTTGCAAAATGCTATTTCTTCGCCCTCTCCCGCACGCGCTATAGTTATCAAAAAGGATAATCCATAATGTTCTCCTCCATTGCGAAAAACTGGACTGCGGTAAATCGTCGTCAATTGTTCCGTCAAGGTGGTTTGTTGACGCTTTTGGGTGCTGTTCGAACGGACGCCGCCTCAGCATCACCGGCAGGGCCGGCTCCAGTCAAAACCTTTGAAACATCGGGCGCCATTTACCGCGCTATTGGAGTGCGTCCGGTCGTAAACGGTCGCGGCACTTTCACGATCATCACCGGATCGCAGACACTTCCATCCGTAAAAGAAGCAATGGACGAGGCCTCGCGCAGCTTCGTTCAAATGGACGAGCTCATGGAAGGCGTGGGAGCACGGCTGGCGGAGATAACGGGCGCACCGTGGGGAATTATTACGGCAGGCTGCTGTGCGGCGCTCACCCATACTACCAGCGCCTCGATCGCTGGTACCAATCCAGAACGAATGCAGCGTTTGCCAGATCTAACCGGCTTGAAGAACGAAGTGATTATTCCGGAATATTCGCGGAACGTTTACGATCACGCTATTCGTATGGTAGGTACGAAAATTATTACCGTGAATTCCCCGGCAGAATTGGAAAAAGCCTTTAACGATCGCACGGCCATGGCGTACATTTTGGCTGGACCAGGCGACGAGGGCCCGCTAGGCACAACAGTTGTAGCCGAGGCTTGCAAGCGCCATAACGTGCCGTTAATTGTGGATGCGGCCGCCGAGATTCTGACGATTCCCAACATTCACTTGAAGCGCGGCGCAACTGCGGTTGCGTATAGCGGTGGCAAATGCATTCGTGGACCGCAAGCTGCTGGACTTTTGTTGGGCGATAAGAATCTGCTGCAAGCGGCTTGGGCGAATAGCGCGCCGCACCACGCATTTGGACGTTCGCTTAAAGTTGGCAAAGAAGAAATTATGGGCATGCTGGCGGCGGTAGAAGCATGGACGAAGCGCGACTATGACGCCGAAATGCAGTTGTGGCAATCGTGGCTGGACGGCATCGCTACCAACGTGAAGAGAGTGCCGGGCGTAACAACACGCATTGAACAACCAGAAGGTTTATCTAACAAGACGCCGATTCTGCGAATTGAATGGGACGCCGCGAAATTGGGCATCACTGGTGAAGAAGTGCGTGATCACTTGCTTGATAGCGAGCCGCGAATTGTTTTAGGAAGCGCGCACGGCCGGCGGCCCGATCAGATGGCGAGCGGTGTTTCGATTACGCCTTACATGTTGATGCCCGGTGACGACAAAATCGTTTCCGATAGGCTTCATCTCACTTTGAGCAAGCCACCGCAGATTGACGCGCCGCCTGAGCCCCCTAAAGGCGATCCGGCAACGGTTGGCGGCCAGTGGCAGATTGAACTGCAGTTCGCAAGAGGCAGCGCACTGCACACGGTAGTGTTTGAACAAAACGGCGCTGACTTGGTGGGCACGCACCACGGGGAATATGGCATGGGCGATTTGCAGGGGAAATTACATGCCGACCAGATCCGGTTCCGCAGTTCGCAGCGGATTGAAGGGCAAATCCTCAGCTACGATTTCAAAGGCAATGTGGATGGCGATAAAATGGGCGGCGACGTTGGCCTGGGTGAATATGGTTCGGCGCGTTGGACTGCGCAGCGCCATCAGTACCAAACTCCCGGTGGTGTAGTGCGTCCTGTAAAACGTTCATAAAAATTAAAGGAGAAATGAGTTTGCCGAAATCCGACAGAAGAAACTTTCTAACTAAGGGCGCCAAGGTGGCTGCCGCCGGTGCGGTGGCTGGCACTGCTACGGCCACAGCTGCGCCGAAAGGGCCGACGAAAAAGGTGTTGTGGAACGGCGGCAAAGCGCCTGAAAAGACTCCGATGTTCAGCCCCGCCGTAGCTTACGGCAATCTGCTTTTTCTTTCGGGCATTGGAGCGCATTTCCCTGGCGACATTAAATCGCACACCAAGAAGGTGCTCGACGATATTCAGAAGAAGTTGGAAGAATCGGGTTCGTCAATGGAGAAAGTTTTGAAGGCGGTGGTTTACCTTGCCGATATCAATGACTTTGAAGGGATGAACGAAATTTTCCTGGGACGTTTTGGCCCTGAGCCACCTGTACGCACAACGACTGCGGTAGCTGCTTTGCCTGGCAAATCGCTGGTTGAAATTGATGTGATCGCGTATATCTAACATGAGCATCTCTGCCACCAGACGCCACTTCTTTGCTTGGACCCAAGGGCTGCTCGCCATGACTGCTACTGGTGCGCGGGCAGCTTCTAGCAAGGCAACTGTGGATTATTACGACAAGTTAGGCGTGACAAAGATTATCAACGCGGCTGGAACCTATACTGCGTTGACCGCTTCTATCATGCCGCCCTCAGTACAGGCAGCCGTGATGGAAGCCGCGCAACATCCTGTTCGATTGCAGGAGTTGCAACACGCAGCGGGTGAATACCTGGCTAAACGATTACAGTGCGAAGCGGCTTTGGTCACGGCTGGAGCGGCTTCTGGACTGACTCTGGCGACAGCGGCCTGTGTGACGCGCGGAGATACGGCGGCGATTGAAAAAATACCGGTCGATATGACTGGTCTGAAAAATGAAGTGATCGTACAGAAAGCACATCGCAACGATTACGATCATGCACTACTCAATTGCGGCGTGCGGTTCGTGGAAGTGGAAACACTCGCCGACTATGAACGGGCTTTTACCGATAAGACCGCGATGACGCATTTCTTCAACGCGGCCGAGCACGGTTCGATCAGCCGTGAAGACTGGATTCGCGTCGCTCACAGTCACAATGTGCCATGCCTGAATGACGCGGCCGCTGATGTACCGCCCATCTCCAATTTGTGGAATTACACAAAGATGGGTTTCGACTTGGTGGCATTTTCGGGCGGCAAGGGGATGCGCGGTCCACAGAATGCTGGTTTACTCTTAGGCCGAAAAGAATTGATTGACCAGGCTGTGAAGAATGCCATGCCAATCTCTGCGACGGTTGGCCGTGGCATGAAGGTTGCCAAAGAAGAAATTGTTGGCATGGTTGCGGCAGTGGATTGGTTTCTGAGTCAGACCGACGAAGGCATGGAAGCCGAATTCACGGCGCGTGCGAACAGAATCTCTGATCACCTGAAGAGCATTCCGAGTTTGAAGGCAAGAATAGTCATACCGCCCATCGCCAATCGCATTCCCCATTTGGTGATGACCTACGATCAGGCGAAAGTGAAGATTGCGCCCAAGGACGTAGCTGACGCTCTGCGCCACGGCAAGCCTTGCATCGAATTGAACCCATCGACCGGGCATCGTAACGCGAACGGTGTGACGGGTGATGAAGACGCCATTGTGGTTGGAGTGTGGATGTTGCAGCCGGGCGAGGATATGATCGTCGCCCAGCGGTTGCATGAAGTATTGAGCCAAGCTACGGCTTAGGGCTCGCGGCGGGCTGGGTTGAGCGTATCCCAACGTGGGTCGCCCACGTATTTGTAATCGGCCGGCAATGATTTCAAGTCGGGCCGGCTGATGCCATTTAGATCGTAGACGACCTTGCCGCCGCGCACTGTCAATTCACAGATGAATTTCTGCTTTCCATTCAAGCGCGCGCCATACATATCGACAAAACCAAATTCACCTTTTTCGACGCGCAAAATCGAGACGTCGGCAGGCGCACCGACTGAAAGATTGCCCAGTTCCTCGTGATGGATTTCACGCGCGGGATTCCAGGTGGACTTGGCGATGATATCGTCCGCGGTCAGACCTAGGGCGAGAAACTTGCTCATCACATTCAGCATGTCTTTCATGCCGGCGTTCGAACTGCTGTAATGCAGGTCGGTAGATATGGAATCAGGGTAGAAACCTTGCGCCAAGGCGGGCATAACAACGCGCCAGGCAAAACTGCCGCCCCCGTGGCCAACGTCGAAAATCACGCCGCGGGCGCGACCCTCAATCATGCCACGATTCACCTTGCCATCGGCCGTGAGTTCATCTCGCAATCCTGAGTAGCAATGAGTGTAAATATCACCAGGGCGCAACTTTTGAGTCAGCAGAATATCAATGGGCCGCTCTGGCCGGTTTGCTCCAAAATCGACCATGACTGGAATACCGACCGCTTTGCCCACTTCCACAGCGTGTTCAACGGGTGTCCACTCCGGGCCCGCGTAGTGCGCTGTCTTGATGCCAATAATCAGGCCAGGATACTTTTTAGCCATCTCGATGGCGGGCGCAATCTCCATCTGCGCCTGGTCATTTTCATACTTCGGACCGCGCATGCCAGCGCCCACGATGTTGAGGAATGCTAGGACTCGCGTCTTGGAGCGGTCGATGATGTGCTCTTTGAAGTCTTCAAAGTTCTTATAGCCGGAAGAACCGGCGTCAGCCACAGTGGTTACGCCGTTGCGGAGCGTGTAGCCATCTGGAAATAACGAATAATCCCCGGCGTATGACTTTGCCTCGCCAGTGCTGGCGTAAACGTGAACGTGAATGTCAACCAAGCCAGGAGTAACGTAAAGGCCTTTCGCCTCGACAGTTTTCAGTGCGGTGGCCGGATCTATCGACTTGGATACTTCGGCAATTTTGCCATCTTTAATTGCCACATCCGAAATCGCATTGAGGTGGTTCTTGGCATCGACAACATGTCCGCCCTTGAGCAGCAAATCGTATTTCACTTGGGCGAAAGCAGACGCGCCCACAAGCAGAAACAGAGCAAGTTTCATGCCTGTCAGGATATACCGTTGCCTTCTACGATTTTTATGTAGCGATTCACGGGTAGGTTTGTGAATTTGTCAACGCGCTTGCTGGGCGAGGCCCATTGAATCTCTAACTCGTCTATTTTTGCGGCTGTTCCGATACCGAGAACCTCGCGTGGATCGTGCGAGGAGAGGTAACTGCCACCATTATTTTTCAAACGATGATATGTCTTCCCACCCGCCTTCCAAGTAATGCGCGTGCCAATTGCATCACGATTACAAGCCGCCCCTTCGAGCTTAATTCCGAGCCAGTTATTTCCTTTGGCGGCGTTATTCTTTAACAGGACAGGCGCGCCGCCATTGTTGGCCACTAGTACGTCGATCGCGCCATCGTTATCGAAATCGCCCACAGCAAGGCCGCGTGCCGGAAACATTTTTTGAAATGCTGGGCCAGCCGCCGCGCTAACATTCGTGAGCTTGCCATCGGCGCCTTGATGGAACAAAAGCAATGGCTCTTTGTAGCGGACTTGCTGCGAATAGTTATCGATCATGTCATCCGGATGGCCATTGGCCAGAATCAGATCCACCACGCCGTCGTTATCGTAATCGAAATACTTTAATCCCCAGCCGCTGAGCAGGCGCGTGGCCTGGGCAACGCCGTTGACGTGTGCCACATCGCGAAAGCTTTCATTCTTGTTGTTCTGATAAACGGAGTACATCTCCTGATCGACATTTGCCACGAACAGGTCTTGCCAACCATCGTTATTTAAGTCGGCAGCATCTACGCCCATGCCAGAGCGAGGTTGGCCGTTATCACTGAAGCCGACCTCCGCTTGCAGCGCGATTTCTTCGAACTGCCACTTGCCATTCTTGTCGGGCCCACGATTCACGTATAAGAAATTCTGGACCGTATCGTTGGCGACGAACAGGTCCATGCGCCCGTCGTTGTTAATGTCTGTGGCAACCACTCCCAAACCTTTACCAATTGACTTGGCGATGTCTGTACCTTTGCTGACTTCGGTAAAGGTGCCGTCGCCATTGTTGTGATAAAGAAAGCTGGTAGTGCCTTTGAAGATGCGCGGAATGCAGTAGTAATGGCGACCTAATTTGTTGTCGCCGCACTCGAACTTGTGAACCGCGCCATAGTCGACAAAACTGCAAATGAAGAGATCGAGCTTGCCATCATTGTCGTAGTCGAACCACACCGCACTGGTTGTCCAGCCGGGCGTGGCGAGGCCAGCTTTAGCGGTGACGTCTGTGAAGGTACCGTCGTGGTTATTCTTGTAAAGAATACAGTTGCCATAAGCTGTGACGAAAAGGTCAGGGTAGCCGTCGTTGTCGTAATCGCCGACCGCAACACCCATGCCGAACGTGCCGCCCGCGACGCCGGCCTTTTCAGTCACGTCAGTAAATGTGCCGTCGCGATTGTTTTTGTAAAGTGCATTGCGAATTGGTGTGTGAGGCTTCCAAAAATCGCACGGCCCACTGTTGACCAGATAGATGTCCATCCAGCCGTCGTTGTCGTAATCGACAAACGCGCATCCTGGCCCGAGAGTTTCGGGCAAGTAACGGTTGTCGGAGATGGCATTGTCATGAACCCATGAAATACCCGAAGCGGCAGGAGGGATCTCAAGAAAGAGTGTTTCAGAAGATTGGGCGCGGAGCGATAACGCTGCCGCACCCAAAAGAAGATGACGTCTGGAAAGTCGATAATCCACGGACATGGACGACTCCCAGTATGTCAGACCGCTGAGGGAAACTTAATATTGGTTGAGGAAGTTGAGGTCTGGTAGAACCGCAGTTCCTTCTTTACGAACACCATCGAGCTGTTTTGGATCGAGCCCGAGAAACTTCAGAATCGTCGGCGCAACCTGGATTGTTGAAACTGGAACGGTAACGGTCTTCGGTTCAAAGGCCGGGTTCGACACCAGCAGCATTACGTTGGTATCGTCGTGATCGAAGCCACCATGTTCAGCCTGCTTCTTGGTGCTGCCGGTGTATACAACGCCGACGTTTGGCTGGATGGCGATATCGGGAGTACGCGGATCGCCATTGGGCGGAAGGCCAGGAGAGTTGAACATCTGGTTGAGCGTTTGGCCAACGAAGATTTGGCTGATACCTGCCTGCACAGCATTAGTTTCTAGAATGGAAACCGCGCTGGCGATGGTGCTGGAATTGGACAACCAGATGAGCGAGATATCGTCTTCAGTTGGTCCAATGCCGGTCGGATTGTTGGTCGATTCAGAATAAGGCAACAAGTTGGCATTGGAAAGCAGTGTGGCAGGAGAAGTACCGGTCTTGAGGATCGGAACGTAGCGATTGGGATCGATTGGGGATTGACCGTGCTTTGCCGTGATAATCACGAGGGTTGATTCGTACAGACCCTTCTTCTTCAACTCGGTAACCATGTTTCCGATGGCTGTATCGGTAAATTGGATTTCGTTCAGAAGATTCGCACTAGGGGTTCCCATCGCATCCAGGTAGCCGCCCTTGGAGTTGGCGAGACTCTTTTCAATCAGTTTCTGCCCTACGCTCACCACTTGAAAATTCATTCCGAAGATTTCAGGAACCTTGGTCTTTTTGTTTCCGAGATGTGACTTGCCATCGATTTCGTTGATGATGGCATTTACCTTCAGAGTGTCATAGCACTGAATATTAGCGAAGCTATTGGTCCAAGAGGTCAGGTCGGACCCTGGGTCCGGGATCGTTGCACAAGACATACCAAGAGGAGTGGTGATTCCCGGTAGAGCAACAACAGCCGAGTTAATTTCGGGCGAGTAGTAGTCATCTAAATTCACGGCGCCATTCCCTGGTCCCGACACAGATGAATACGAAGGATGTTTGTCGGCCCAAGCTGTATATCCGCCAGCTTGGTGAATCACGCCAAAGATGGTGTTATCGCGGACGAAGTTCCATGGATAAACCGGGGAGCAACCGGTAGCAGGATCGCGTGGTAGGCGAGTTGGATCGATTGCGGCAACACCGCCGTCGATCAATGACGCGCCAGGAATGCCGCCGTTCAATAGGTTTTGATTTAGATCAATGCCTTCTTCGTATTCTGTGGTGGTTCCGGTGGGTGGTGCGCCAGCAACGCAGGTACCGGCGGCTACGCCATTTCCGGTCGTTTTGGCAGGTGGATCGAGCGAACGGTCATAGGCGACGTCATAGTACACGCCCATGCTGCGCGGCGTACCGCCTGAAACCAAGCCCATCAGGCCTGGAAAAGAATCGGAAGGCATGGTGGTGGAACCGTACACATAGTTCACACCGGTGCTACCAAGTTCAGCTAGATTCGGGCAATAGGGCGCGCCACCATTGATGCTTGACACACCTTGCGAACAATTCAAATAGTCGACAGCATGCATGCCGTCAATGGAAATCAATAAGACATGCTTGATCGCGCTTCGATCCCAGTCTTGATCGTGGGCAAAGGTTGAAGACGCTAGCGTAGCGCCCATCAAGCCGGCCCACAGAGCCACTTTACTCATGGACAATTAGTCCTCCTGGGTACTTGGTATAGCAACCAGAAGTTGCAGGGGGATTACAAATGTCTTACACGCGATTTTCGGGTGCAGTTGCAACCAATTGCTTAACGTCTTCCAATTCTTTTCGGAGACGTGCGCTGCGGCGCGCAAGGCTAACAACATAAAGAAGAACAATCAACCACGCGGCGAGAAAGCCATAAAACATAAACGTAAAATTACGTGCATCCATAAAAATGTCCTTTATACGTGTTATACGTGCGCAGCGCGGCGGAGTGAATCAATTTCACGAGCGGCGGATTCCTGGCGAGTGCGAACCAACGCCAGTGCGGTAGCGACCAAGAGCAGTCCGACGAAGTTCAGCATGAGCGAATGGGTCATGGCCGGATCCATTTTCCCGCCACCCGTGCGAAAATCCAGAACTGGTCCGGGATGATTATTACGGAACCATTCGATCGACTTCCAAACGATAACCACATCAACGCATCCAAAGATGGTAAGTGCGGCAGACAGGCGCGCGCGTTGCGTGGGCTCATCAATAGCGCGGCGCATCATCAAATAGCCAGCGAAAATTAAGACGCACACGAGTTGTGAAGTGAGGCGGTAATCCCAGGTCCACCAAACGCCCCAAATTACGCGGGCCCAAATGCTACCCGTAACTAAATTCACCACCGAGAACATGACCGACACTTCAACAATCGATGCCGCGAGCGAATCATAGCGGAAATCTCCACCAGACAGGTACAGAACGCTAAACGTTAATGCAACGAAGAAGCCGATCATGCCTACGATGCCTGCTGGGACGTGAAAGAAGATGATCCGGTAAATGAACCCTTGCGATGCTTCATCGGGCAGAACAAGAAAAATATGATACAGATTGTAGGCAAGCAAGAGTGCGGCCACGGCTGCCAGGGCAACTACAAGTTTCTCGCGCATAGAAGTCTCCTAATCTTCATTGTCGTCTAATTCACCAGGATAGTGTCCGCCAGGCCCCAGGCGAGGGCGGTGAACACAATATCAGATGCCGTTAACACGCGGATCCATTCCAGATGGCCGCTAATGGGCTGACGCTGTAGGACGGCGGTTGTCAATTCAATTGCACCAATAAGTAGCGGCACCATGAGCGGATAGATAATCACTGGAAGCATTAATTCACGCAAGCGTAGATTAACGGTGAGCGCGCCAAATACGGCCCCCAGGATCGCCACTCCCCAGGTTGCAAGCGCGAAGACGATACCGAGCGAGCCCGATAGATCAAGCCAATCCACGCTATAAAAAATGCCAAAAACCAAAAGGGAAACTAGTTCCACCACCAGAAGCATGGCAAAATTTGCAATCGCTTTGCCGATTACCAAGGCCGCTGCCGACAACGGCGAGGCCAAAAGCGTGTCGAGACATTCATTCGGCAATTCGCGAGCGAATCCGCGATTGAAGACCAACGCGCCGGCAAAAGCGAAAACCAACCACAGCAACCCCCCACTGAAATCTTTGATTTCATCGACGTCGAAAGCAAAGCTAAAGAGCAATAAGATGACGATTGCGAAGGAACCGGCGGCGTTTAACGACTCTTTGGTGCGGAGTTCGATGGCCAGATCCTTGCGCGCCACAGCGAAGGACTGAACGAAAAAATTCATTGCGGAGTGCCCAACTCCGTATGAAGGCGGTAGAGGAGCGCGGGGTCGTCGAGCATTTCCTGGGTGCGTTCGCCGGTATAACGAAGGCGGCCATTTTCAACTAATGCGACGTGCGACGCAATGGCTAGCGCTTCACGCAATTGATGGGTGGACAGAACGATGGTTGCGCCACGCTGACGCGCCTCAGTGAGAAGTTCGCTCAGCATGGCGATGGCACGGTCATCAAGTGAGGTGAAGGGCTCGTCTAATAGGAGGATTTTCGGCGAGTGGATGAAGGTTCGCGCCAAGGCCAGGCGCTGGCGCATGCCGCGCGAAAACTGCCGCACAGGCATGGTTGCCACGCGCGCCAAGCCAACGCGTTCAAGCCACTGATTTGTGAGTGCGGCGGTATTGCCCGAAGCGGTGATGCTGGCGAAGAAATGCAAGTTTTCCCGTGCCGAAAGATCTTCGTAGACGCCGATGCCATGTCCCAGAAATCCGGATTGACGGCGGGCATTGTCGGCACGTGGCTTTTCGCCAAATAGAGTGACAGCGCCGCGCTGAAAGTTGGTCAGCCCCGCAAGGATGCGCAGTAGTGTGGTTTTCCCTGCCCCGTTCCGGCCCAGCAGCGCACAACACGAACCTTGTTGGATATGCAGAGTGCAATCTCGCAGTGCGGCGTAGTCGCCATAGAACTTCCAGACTCGGTCGAGCGCGATGGCCTGAGTCATTATTTGCTGTAAGGCGCGCGCACTGGAGAATTTGTATAAAGAAAAACTAAGCCAACAGCGAGAATCGCGAGCATTAAACCGAGCAGCCAACCCATATGTTGGTAAATTTGCGGCTGACCTTCGGTTACGGGTGGCGAATCGTTCTGGTCGGGAGTGGCGGCCTCGGGAGTACGCAACGAACCCACGCCGGTTATGCTCGCGGAGAACGCGCTTGTCGACATCACAGTGTAAATGCTTGCCTGTGTCTTCGGTTCAACGCCATCTTGGTGCAGATCTTTCCCAGCTAGCGTCACGCCTACAGGGGCAATCAAGCGCGGCGGACCTTCGGCCATACCTTTTACGCCTACCACTTCACCTTGCAAGGTAAACGGCGAACCAACTGGAAGCGCGTAATCTACTTCAAACTGAGTTTCGCCAGGCTTTATTGGGTAATCGACTTTGTAGACGCCGTCCACATCGGTCTTCTCGGCAGCACGCGGCAGAGGCATTCCTTGAGGACCCTGCACTTGGACGCGCACTTGACCATTGGCAGCGGGTGGCAGGAAGAAGTGTAAACTCCCAACCGCTGGATTGTTGTACGTTGTTGTGGACTCGTTCTCTACGATTACGTTCTCACTTACAGCGATGCTGCTGGTGGTCGGCTCAATCAGCATCATATGATTCGAAACGCGCGCCACTGCCGCAGATTTGGTGGGTTCGTAAACATCCAGCTCGACATTTGAGGTGGGAATGTTGGGCGTCATCAGCTTGTTGTAATTGACGCCGCCATAACTTGCCTGAATGAGTTGTGGACCGCCGCCCGGCTGATCCTTCTCAAACACGAAATGGCCCACGGCATCACTAACCGTCGTACCAATCGTCTGCATACCCTGTTGACCAGGTTTCACCAGCATGATGCTAACGCCAGCTTGCGGCTTGCCCGTAGAGCGATTCACAACAGTGCCGTCGATGGCAGCGTGGAGGGTGGTAGCCAAGAACAAACTAAAAAGCGCAAAACGATTCATGCGATCGCCTTTCCGCATTCGCCACAAAACTTAAGAGATTCTTTAAACTTGGCGCCGCAATGGGGGCAGACCGTACTCTTGGGGGCGACGGGATTTACCGGCTTCGCTTGGGTTCGAATCGCACCCAGGCCCATTGACTTCAGCGTTTGCTCGGTTTCGCTTAATACCACCGCCAATTCCTTTTGCAAAGCCTGTTTCGTCTGCTGATAATCATTGTCCGTGAGTTTGCCCAGACGATATTCAAATTGCAGGTCACGAAGGTTGTCGTAAATCGCGTGCTTGCGATCTTCCAAATGTTGAATTGGCGAAACTGGTATTGGCTCCGGAACATCCTGGGCGCGCACAAAAAGGGTGTAGAAGATGACAGCAAGGACGAGGATTAGGGCAAACGCAATAATCATTTCTTCAGCGGACCGCCGGGCATGGGCGAATCATCCAACTCGCGTTCAATCTGTGCCTGAAAGCGGTCAAGAACTGCTTGGTCAACAGGCATCAAAGCTTCAGGCTGCTTACTGTTACGGCGCACGTACCAGGAATAGATACCGAAGCCAAGTAATAAGGCTATGCCAGGACCTGCCCAAGTGACGATAGGCCCAAGCCCCTGTGCTGGCGGCGCTGCTAGTGTGGCAATTCCTTCTAACTGGACATAATGCGCGACGATGGCGTCATCGCTTATGCCTTGCTTCTTCATCTCGTAAATCTGTTGACGCTTTGTGCTGCACACGCAATGGAGCATTGGGCAATCGCCAACAGTGTTACGGCAGGTACCGCACGGGCAAGCCAAACGGCTACCTACCCGTGCGACGTCTGGTGTCAAATACGTGGTCGGATCTTGCGCACGGGCAGACGAAGACAAGGCTCCGAAGAGAATAGACGCTGAACTAAGGATGAACTGTCGTCGGTTGCGCATCGGCAATACCAACGACTTCAGTACGAGCGTACTGAAGCCGAACCTTCCCGGGAATCAAGCAAATGATTGTCCCCAATAAAATGATGTAGAAACTTCCCCAGATCAACGTCACCAGCGGGAAGACGTAGAGTTGTAGAATCGCCTTCGTACCGTCATCGGTCACTCCAGCGAAGTTGATATATAGATCCTCGATAGGCCGACGACGGATACCAATTACGGACGACTGTTCTTGACTTGCCTTGTACTTGCGCACTTCGGTCTCGAGTTGATTGATCACCTTGCCGCCACGCGAAACCTCAACTGAGGCATGGGTGTATTGATAATTGGGATTCTCACCATCGGCAACATTCAAAAGCTTCAAATCATAGCCGGCAAAGCGTATGGTTTGATTCAAGCCGAAATTGCGGGTTTCGTGTTGGTTGAAGGCGCTGCCCGTGAACCCGACGAACATGATCACGATGCCCATATGAACCAGGTAGCCGCCGTAGCGGCGCGTGTTGCGCCAAGTTAATTCATACGCGGCCTTGAACAGATTTATGTTCTCTTTCAGCTGAATGGCGCGCGAACCCTTCCAAAACTCACTCAACACAGATGCGATTACAAAAGCGCAAAGTCCAAACGAGATCACCGGTGCGATATCGTAAACGCCCGCTGCGACGAAACAGATCATTACTGCTATTCCCACGATGGTGGGAATCATGAACGATTTCTTCAGGCTGGCTAGAGAGCTTTTGCGCCAGGCAATCAACGGCCCAACCCCCGTCAGGAAGATCAAGAATAGAGCGATGGGAATGTTAACGCGGTTATAGTAAGGCGCATCGATTGTCTCCTTTTCACCCGTGATGGCTTCCATTACAACCGGAAACAAAGT
>Ga0182012_10000532_pt1 | contig 42141 bp, 29 predicted proteins | sample 612S2SmetaG_FD_120486 | JGI IMG/M metagenome (GOLD analysis project Ga0182012, IMG submission 120486) | Permafrost microbial communities from Stordalen Mire, Sweden - 612S2S metaG | ecosystem: Environmental > Terrestrial > Soil > Wetlands > Permafrost | place: Sweden: Stordalen | collected... | reverse complement strand
TAATGAGCTTGGCGTCTATGAGGTGCTTGACCGTTCGGCGTGCCAGATATCCAATGTAGTCGCGAGAAAAGATCATGCGGTTAATCAACAGGATAGCGCATGAAGGCGGGACATGTACACCTGCGCAGGAGGCCTCGTTGCGGTTCAGACTGTAGCCCGTTCCTATTCTTGGTGTGGGCAGTTCTTCGTGTTCAGGCAGGCATCGGCAATCCGCAGCCGCTCCACGGGCCTGCCGCCCATCAGGTGCTCGTTGACAATGGCCTCGGCATCCGCCGGTGTCACATTCCCGTACCAGACAGCCTCGGGGTAAACAACCACCGTTGGCCCGTGTTCGCACTGGTCCAGGCAGCCGGCCTGATTGATGCGCACGGTCTTGCCGAGGCCGGCGTCTTTGGCAAGCTGTTTCAGTTTCACGGCCAATTCGCTCTTTCCATCGGCGGTGCAGGATTTGCGCGGCGCATCGGCCGGGCGCGTGTTCTGGCAGACAAATACGTGGCGTTCAAAGGCTGGCAAGGTGGATTCTCCTGGGAATGGGTAGGCTGTTCGTTCCGCCAACCCTCTGTCGGCGGCCGTCCAAGCCGTACGTCCAGAATATAGGTTTCCCCAACCGCACTCTCGCATTGCGAAAGCGCGCTTCGTCCAGGTCTTCTCACAAATCGGTTTCCACAATAGGCCGCCGCACCCCCACCCCCATCTGCGAGAATGAATGCTTGAGTATGAGCCAAGACAATCTGTTATCGCTAAAAGACGACATGGTGGCTTTCATCGAGGGCCATGGACTGCGTCGCCTCCCCGGCTACGTCACCGAAGATATCCCCACCATCCTCTGGGAAGGCCAGGACAATCCCGACGCGTGGAAAGACTTTGTCGAGATGGCCAAGCACGTGGGCGCGCCCTTCGTTACCTTCAGCGAGATGACGCTGGAGCGCGAAGAACTGGATGCGCTCATCGACCAGGCCCAGGAGATGAACTTTCCCGACGAAGAAGGCACCGAACTGGTCGAAGCCAACTGGCTGCGCGGCTACGCCGGCAAGGTCGGTTACATTCAGTTGGGCTTCGTCTATCAGGGACTCGCCTTTCTGCATGAAACCACCACCGAGTGGTACGAGCGCTTCCAGACCCTGCTTGAAGACGTCGAGTCTTTCCAGGACATCCTGATCGACGACGCGCACTCGCAGGACGACGAGGACGAATAGGCCGCGTGACTGAGACTGGCGCGGCGTCGAAACCGGTCAATACTTCTGTCTCGCAAACCCGCGCAACTACGCCGCGCAAGTTGCTGCCGCAGCGCTGGGTGCTGCACGAGACGAATCTTGAAGCCGCTGCCGCGCTGGCGGCGGAAGCGCGTCTGCCTCAGGTGCTTGCCGAGCTGCTCCTGGCACGCGGCATCTCCGATTCCGCCGCTGCATTTGCATTTCTCAATCCCGATATCAATCAACTCCACGATCCATTTCTGATGAAAGGGATGACGGCTGCGGTCGAGCGCATCGAACGCGCCATCGCGGCCAAAGAAACGATCCTGCTGTATGGCGACTACGACGTCGACGGCACCACGGCCGTTGTGCTGCTCAAGACCGCCATCGAGATGCTAGGCGGCACGGCCAGCTTTCATGTGCCGCATCGGCTGCGCGAGGGCTACGGCATGCAATCCAGCGTGCTCGAAGCCGCTTATGCCGAAGGCGTGCGACTCGTGATCACTGTCGACACGGGAATGCGCGCGTTCGCCGAAGCGGAGACCGCCCGCCACCTCGGACTCGACCTCATCATCACCGACCACCACCTGCCCGAGGCCGGCGACGGCGCGCCCGATGCGCTTGCCATTCTCAATCCCAACCAGCACGGCTGCGCGTATCCGGAGAAATTTCTTTGTGGCGCAGCCATCGCGCTCAAACTTGCGCAAGCACTGCTCGAACGCCGCGATGCCGCGCGCACCCGCGACAAATCCTTGCCCAGCTTTCTCAAGATGGCGGCCATTGCGACGATTGCGGATGCGGTGCCACTCTCCGGCGAAAACCGCGTTATCGCCGCCCTGGGCCTGAAAGAGCTTCGCCGCCCCGCCGGCGCGGGCCTGCGCGCGCTCTTCGCAGCGGCCCAGCTCGATCCGTCAGCAAAGGAGATCACAGGCTTTGACGTAGCATTCCGTCTGGCACCGCGCATCAACGCAGCTGGCCGCATGGACATTGCGTCCGAGGTGATCGAGCTCTTCTCCACCCGCGATGCCGCCCGCGCCTCCGAGCTCGCCAACAAGCTGGAGCGGCTGAACCGCGAACGCCGCGACGTGGAAGCCGCGGCGCTGCGTGTGATTGAAACGCGTCTGGTAGACGATGCTGAATTGGCCGCCGACCGGCTGCTGCTTATCGATGGCGACGGCTGGCATCGCGGCGTCATCGGCATCCTTGCATCGCGTGTTGTGGATCGCACCGCCAAGCCGGCCATTGTCGTCAGCGTGGAGGCCGGTCCCGAGGGCAGCATCGCGCACGGGTCGGGCAGATCGGTGGACGGATTCATGCTCTTGAATGCCATCGAATCCTGCGCTGATTTGTTCACACGCTTCGGGGGGCACGCGTTCGCAATCGGCTTCGCCATGACCGCCGATAACCTGCCCGAGCTCAAGCGCCGCCTTCGACTTTACGCTGAGCAACACCTCGCTGCACGCGAGCCGGAACGACTGCTACGCATCCACGCCGAGCTACCGCTCGACCGCATTACACCGGTTCTTTATGGCTGGCTGCGCAAGCTCGAGCCACTGGGCCACGGAAATCCCGAACCCATCTTTGTAGCCCGCGGAGCACGCCTGCTTGCCCCGCCGCGCATCATGAAAGACGTTCATATACGGCTTGAACTCGCGCGCTCCGCTTCCCCGGACTCCTCGCCCGGCATCGGGTCCAATATCGGTTCTAGCGGGGCGATACGAGCGGTTGGATGGCGCATGGCGGACCGCGCCGCTGAACTCGGCCTTCGCGAAGGCAGCCACATCGACCTCGCATACCGCATCCGCGAAAACGACCACGCCGACTTCGGCGGACTGGAACTCGAGATTGTTGGCATGCAATAACTCCGCTCGATACAGGTAGCTCTGCCGGGTTACCACGCTGCGCGCTTGAAGATCGCCGGCGGCGCACCATCCCTAGTTACGGCTTTCAGGCTTTGAAATGTGCATCACATGCAGCTATGCTCATCGCATGGCACGCATGATTCAGGTTCGAAATGTTCCGGACGTTCTTCACCGCAGTCTTAAGGTCAGGGCAGCGACCGTGGGCATGTCGCTTTCCGATTACCTGCTGGGAGAACTCCGAGAGATCGCGGCGCGTCCTACGCTGGCCGAGTTCCGCGAGCGTCTGCACACGCGCAAGCCGCTTCCGGTGGCAATCGATACGGCTCGCCTGATCCATGAAGAACGTGCGGCGCGATGATCGTGCTCGATGCCTCGGCAGTAGTCGACTGGCTGCTGCGAACCGCACCCGGACAGCGCATTTAGCAGCGCATCTACACCCACGCTGAGACACTTCACAGCGTGCACTTGCTCGATGTCGAGTTTATGCAGGTCTTGCGGCGTCTGGTTCGTGAGGGCAAGTTGACTCCGAAGAGGGCCAGGGAGGCCATTCAGGACCTGGCCGATCTTCGCATCACTCGTTATGCACCAGTCCTGCTGCTCGAGCGGATTTGGGAGCTAAGGCAAAATCTGAGCGCCTACGATGCGGCATACGTAACCCTCGCCGAAAAATTGCAAGCTCCCTTGATCACCCGCGACCGGCGAATTGCAGCCGCTCCGGGTCACAAGGCAAAAATCGAAGTCTTCTGAGAGTCGGCACGCAATCATGGCCGTGAACGATTGCAGCCGGCCGCACCGCTCAATACCGATAACTCAGCCCCATGCCCACCACGCTGCGCGCCTGCAAGTTCACAGGTGTAGTCACAACCGGCGGCCCAAACGCCGGGTTGGCTGGATTGAAAAATGGGTTGGCAACATAAATCGACCCAATCTTCCCCGCCACCTGTCCAACTCCTATGTCAAAGGAGAAGTGGGAGTTCTCCCTCTGCGTCACGCGCACCGCGTAGTCCAGCGTGGTGGGCAGGTGCGCGCTCATCAGCGGATACGATGCAGGATTGCACGCCAGCGCAGCCTCGCACTGATAGAGCGCCGCGTTGAGCAGGGTGTTCAGATTCACCGCGGTTCTGGGTTCCTGCGTGAATCCGCCAGACGGCACGGCAACGAACCCATGGCCGATGGGCAGCGGAATGCCCAACCCGCCGAAGAGCCGCCCGGCAAAGCGCGTACTCTGCCCGCCGATGCCGAAGATCGTCGCATTGGTCGCCTTCCAGCCAATATTCAGCAGAAACGGAACCGGCGGCTTAGCCCAGGTCTTGGTCACGGCAACGTACACATCCTCGTTGGTGTAGGACTTGCTGTTTCCCGTCAGCGTCGCGTTGGCCGCGCCGGAGACAAATTGGTCGCCGGTGCGCACCAGACCGCCGATCGCAATCCCCGGCACCCACTCGCCGCCCGTGCCTTCTTTCACTGCAATCACCTTGCCGTGCAGAATGCTCATGCCGGTGTAGTTCCACAGGTTGCTCAGCCCCAGCGGCGTGGCCGTCGTGGTGGGCTGGTTGCCATACTGGTGAACGCTCCGCGAGAAGCCCGCCTCTGCCCGGTTCGCCATACCAAAGGTAATGTTGTAGGTTTCAATATTGCCAATCACCGCCGACGCATTGATGAAATGGAAGCCCACGGCCGGATGCGAAAAGAACTTGCCCTTGTCCGAAGGCACCACGTACGCGGTGGGGGTAATAAATCCGCCGGTCTGGCCCTCCAGGTTGAGTTGCTGAGCATGGATTCCTGTCGCTGACGAGACGGCCAATACAAGGGTGCAGAGACTTAGCTTGAGGCTGTTGCTGAGTTGCATTCGATACTCCAGTCGCATGACCAGAATTGCAGGCAGCAGGCCTTCAATTCCTCGTGCAAATTTAACTTTTGTATCACAACGGAAGCGACGGTGTCAGCAACTACCGTCGAGTGTTAGACTCAGCCCATGCCGCGCGGTCTGTTCATCACGCTGGAGGGCCTTGACGGCTCAGGAAAAACCACGCAGATCAGGCGGTTGGCCGCATGGCTAGAGAGACGTGATTCTGAAAGCCATCGTCCTGACAAACGCGTTTCCGACAGCCGAGGCCAGAGCGTAGTCCTCACCCGCCAGCCCGGCGGAACGCCGACCGGCGACCGCATCCGCGAGATCCTGCTCGATGCCCGCTCCGAGGGCCTGGCGCCCATGACGGAGATCGCTCTCATGTTCGCCGATCGCGCCCAGTGCATTGCAGAGGTCATTGAGCCCGCGCTTGCGGAGGGAAAAATCGTCCTCTGCGACCGCTTCACCGACTCCACGGAAGCCTACCAGGGCGGCGGGCGACAACTCGGCTCGGAAGCCGTCCTCGATCTACATCGACTCATCTGCGGTAATCTTCGGCCCGACCTCACGCTGCTGCTGTTGCCCGGCTTTGAAGCCTCGCTCGCCCGCGCCCGCCGCCGCAACGCACGCGCCGAAGAGCAGACCGGCAAAAACGAAGGCCGCTTCGAATCCGAACAGGACGAGTTCTTCCGCCGCGTCTGGCAGAAGTACCGCGAGATTGCCGCGCGCGAACCCAACCGCGTAGTGCTGATCGAAGGCAACCTAACCATCGACGAGGTCCACGAGCAGATCGTCGCAGCAGTCGCCGAGCGCCTCCTCCTCGCCCGCTAACCCAAAGCGATTCCGTCTGGCGCCTGGGCGTGAAACTTGCTTCGTGTCTGTCATTTTGAAGATTATCAACTGACGTCGAGGCGACATTCTTCGTCTATATTGCTGATTTATTTGAGTTTGCCGGAGAGTTTCGCGTCTGCATTGGTTGCTTACCTAAATAAGGTTGACAACTATGAAGCGAAGATGTATCAATGCGTAATTATTGCGCGCGTTGCCTCCTCAAGGCTTTCCTGCGCCTAACTCTCTCAGAGCTTTCATATCTTCGGCTTTTTCATTGACAGCATAGCTTCGGTAAGTTGTCTTGTAATCTCTAGGCCTCCCGCTTATAGGCGGAAGGTTACGTGAAGGTAGAATCCGCTTGGGCGCCAACTAATTCAATTTCAAATTTCATCTGCGTTTAAGTGCCTGCAGTATTTGCGCCATTGAAACAACAATGTTGAGGAATCCTGACTCATGTTTCGAAATCATGAGCCGAAACTCGTTCAGTTTGGCGTTACTTGGCACGGGTGAGCTACAAGTTGGCTCCAGAGATTGCAGTAACGGCCGTGAATGCTACTAAGAAGGTTGATTTATGTCTACCGTGATCCATGCCGAACCTATTGCAGGTGGGCAAATTCCTGAAACTCTGACTTCAGGAGATGTTCAGACGTTCCATGCCCGTTGCGCGGACGATCCGACGCTGCACAATCAAGTTGAGCGGATTTTGCACAGCGAAGAACTGCACGGCTCCCTGGTTTTGCGGCGCCTGCTTATCTATCTAGCGGAAAAATCCATCTGCGGGGAGGCAGATGAGCTAAAGGAGTTTACTGTGGCTGTCGATGGGCTGGGAAGGCCATCCTCCTACGATCCTCGCCACAACTCCGCGGTGCGCATCCAGGTGGGGAGACTCAGGCAGAAGCTGGCGGACTACTATCAGAATGAGGGGAAGGACGACCCGGTTGTGATTGAACTGCCGAAGGGGCGGTTCAAATTGAAGTATGAAATGCGCAACGCCACTTCGCCAGTACCAAACTCTGAGTCCAATCTACCAGAGGTTGAAACAGATATACATTCGTACGAGAATGTTCGCCGGGCGATGTTCAACAGGTTCCGCTTGCCCATCGCCATTGTCGCGGGTATCCTTCTCGCTCTTGCTGTTGGTGCAATGTCCAACTGGCTCAAGCCCTCGCCCGCAAACGCAACCAGTGCGACTTACACATCCACCTGGAACGCTGACATGGAAGACCTCTGGCACCCCTACATTGCAACCAGAAGGCCAATGATTGTTGCCATTGAAGATCCATTGTTTGTGGAGTTGGACGGAAAGAAGGGCGTGTATTACCGCGACAAGACGCTCAATAGCTGGCAGGATATTGAGAGTTCTCCCACTGTGGGAGCATTGCGTAGCGCTCTCAAGAATCGCGAGATGGCGCCAAGCCGATATTACACGCCCTTTGGCGAGGTTGACGCATCGTTTCTCTTAGCCAAGATGCTGGGCTCGCGCGTACAGAACTTGACGGTGGTCAAGACGTCGGATTTTTCCATGCGCGAGTTGGCGGAAAACAATGTTGTCTTTGTCGGCATCGAAGACATGTATTTCACGGAAGAGATGCATGCCGCGCCCATCAAGGCTTCCCTGGAGCAGGTTAACGGAGGTATCCGGAATTTGAATCCCGAACCCGGAGAACCCGAGATGTTTGTGGATCAGTATACGACGGCTCCAACGGAGAATGGCACGGTGTATGCCTTGGTTACACATCTTCCCGGCCCGCTGGGAGGCAACGATGTGGAAAGCTTTACCAGCAACCGCTCGGCCGGCTACCTCGCCGCCGTAAGAGCATTTACCGATCCAGAGTCCGCACGCACGTTGGCGGGCGAGTTGAAACGAGCCGCGGGCGGGAACATACCGCGGTATTACCAAGTTCTACTCAAGGTGAACTTCGCCGCTGAAGTTCCCACTGAGATCACTTATGTGCTTGCGCGAGAACTGAAATATCCTGTAACACACTAACCGTCCCGATCCAGCGAAGTGTGAAAGTTATTGTGACCGTGTGAGGGGGATACTGCTTTGCGCAACAACTTGTATTTGGCTGCGACACTCGGAATTGCTCTACTTTCCGTTTCCAACGAATGCCGCGCGAAGATCGTACGCGTCGATGTGACGGAGACGAGTCCTGTACTTGACGGCAAGCTCTTCGGCGCCGCCGTTGCCTACGAGCGCGTTGTCGGCACGGCTTACTTTTCAATCGATCCTAAAAACGCTGCCAACTCGGGCATTGTCGACATTGCACTTGCGCCGCGCGATAAAGATGGCATGGTCGAGTTTTCCGCCAACATCTATATGCTTCGGCCCGTCGATCCGAGCAAGGGCAACGGTACTGTCTTTTACGAAGTGTCCAATCGCGGCAATAAATCCATTCTCGCCGAATTTAACCACGCCAGGAATTCACTCGACCCGCGCACGCCGGAGGAGTTCGGCGATGGTTTCCTTCTCTCAGAGGGCTATACGGTGCTTTGGGTGGGCTGGCAGTCCGACGTTGAGCCGGGGCCAAACCGGATGCTTTTGCAGGCCCCTGTCCTGCAAGGGATCAGCGGACTCATTCGCGCGGAATTCGCCGTAAACGCAAAGACCAATACGCAGCGGCTGGCTACGCCCGGGCACATTCCATATCCAGCGGCGAATCCTGACGATCTGAATATGAAGCTCATGGTTCGCGATCAGGTGGAAGGGCCGCGGACGGAAGTTCCACGATCGAGTTGGCACATTGAGGGCGGCTCGAATGTGATCCTTTCGACCGGATTTGAGCCTGGACGGCTTTACGAATTGGTTTATACGGCGCAGAATCCTCGCGTGGCCGGTGTGGGCTTTGCCGCTATACGAGACACGATTTCATGGCTGAAATACGGCGGAGACGTGCAGGGCATTTCCACTCCCTCGGTGCATCTGCGGCGCGCGTGCGCATTCGGCGCGTCGCAAAGCGGCAGGTTCCTGCGCACGCTTCTTTATGACGGCTTCAACCAGGATGAACAACAGCGCATTGTCTTTGACGGCCTTATGGTGCATATCGCCGGCGGCGGTCGCGGCAGTTTCAACGAGCGGTTCGCCACGCAATGGATGCCGTCGAATCCCGTCAGCGGAACTTTGAACACGGTCGATATCTTTCCCTTCACGGATCTTGAAGAGACCGATCCATCGACAGGAATCAAGGATGGCATTCTCACGCACGCATTGTCGAAAAAGTTCTGGCCAAAGATCTTCTATAGTTTTTCAGAGACCGAGTATTACAGTCGCGCGGCGTCCCTCATCCATATCACCATCGACGGTAAAAAGGATGCAATCCTTCCGCCGAATTCACGAATCTACTTTTTCGCCGGTGGCCAGCACGCGCCGGCGCCATTCCCACCTGCCGCGCCGCGCGGCACGCGTAACGTGACGAATTTCAATCCGCACCCATGGCTGCTCCGCTCTCTGCTGGCGAACATGCAAGCGTGGATGAAAGACGGCAAGGAGCCTCCCGCATCCGTTTATCCGCATATTGCCAAAGGCGAGTTAGTGCCGGAAGCCGAAGTAAAGTTTCCCAAGATCCCTGGCGTCGAATATCCGACTACTCTGCACCTGGCGTACCCGTCCGACTTCGGGCCGGAGTACCGCAGCAAGGGGATATTGATGCAGTTGCCGCCTGCAATCGGAAAGCCCTACCCCATGCCCGTTCCGCAGGTTAATGCCGATGGAATTGCCATCGCCGGGATTCACACTCCGGAACTTCAAGTGCCGCTTGCAACCTATACCGGATGGAATCTCCGCACGCCAGAGATTGGCGGATCAAATATGTTGTACGACATCGCCGGTTCGTTCATCCCGCTTCCGCTGACCAAGGCGGATCGCATCAAGTCAGGCGACCCCAGGCTCTCGATCGAAGAGCGCTACTCCAGCAAGGAGGACTACCTTGCCAAGTATGAGAAGGCCGCCAACTCACTCGTCGAACAGCGATTCATGCTGCCGCAGGATGTCGCGCACTTCATGAAGCAGGGCGCAGCCGAGTGGGACTACATCCACTCGGCTGTCGCGCCGAAAGTGGCATCATCCTCAGGAGCCATGAATCGCTAGTCCCCATGCATAAGAGCAGAATTCTATAAAGAATCATTTTCCGATGGCAGGGCTCGTTCCAGTATGTCAGTGTGTAGACTATCGCGCGACCTCATCTGAGTAGCCGCTTTCTCCCTTACCTACATATAACTTCTCTGTTGCATGGCAAAGCCCTGGATGCTGCCATGCAAGCTCGATAGCTGCGTAAATACATCCATATCGAATTCGAATTCATACACGCGTGCAACCTGTTACTAACCTGTTTCATCTTGTGTTACTCGACAACTCGCGTAAGCTCGATCCTGCCAAGTGATCCACAGCCCTAACACTTTCCAGAATTCATTATGAATTCACCAGTGGCCAGATAAAGACTGACCGTGTGCCGGGGGTCGGAACTTTTGCTTACATTATGAGGTGCGAGAATGCCCGAACTTGAAACGGCGAATCTTGAGCAACAGAATCCGCAAAGCTACGAGGGCGCCGATAGAAGCAAAGGCCATCCGCCGGCTGTGATAGCGGGCTTTAGCGGCTGGCTGCTGGATGCTTTTGATTTTTTCCTGGTGACCTTTTGCCTGACGGCGATGGCTCATGACTTTCACAAAACCGACGTGCAGATTGCGCTGGTCATTACCCTGACCATGGCATTTCGGCCAGTGGGCGGCTTCCTCTTTGGGTTTCTTGCAGATCGTTACGGACGACGAATACCGCTGATGATCAACATCGGGGTGTTTGCCGTGGCTGAGATCATGACGGGCCTCGCGCCAACCTATTCCACCCTTCTGATCGTGCGCGCCCTCTTCGGCATGGTGATGGGCGGAAATTGGGGTGTGGGTGTATCCCTGGCTATGGAAGGCGCGCCGAATGGCAAACGCGGCATACTTTCCGGCCTGTTGCAGGAAGGCTACGCTGCCGGCAACGTGCTTGCAGCGGTTTGCTACTTCAGCCTCTTCGGCCGATTGAACCTCTTCGGTTTTTCTGGCTGGCGGCCACTGTTTTTCCTAGGAAGCTTGCCGGCTGTAGCTCTGGTTCTCTTCATTCACTTTGTCGTCAAGGAATCCGCGGTTTGGAAGAAAGCAACGCAGGTTCGTCTGTCGGTTGGCGATCAGTTTCGAGAGGTCGCCTCCCATTGGAAGCTATTTTTCTATTTGCTGCTGTTCATGACCATGATGCTTTTCGCATCCCACGGCACGCAGGACATGTACCCCACCTTTTTGCAGCGCCAGTGGCATTTAGATCCTCAAAGGAGGGCTGCTATCACAGCCTTTGCGGGCCTGGCTGCCATTGCAGGCGGCGTCTTCTTCGGACATTTCTCGGATAAGTGGGGCCGGAGGAGAACCATCATCGCTGCATTTGTTCTGGCCATCGTTCTGATTCCCATCTGGGCCTATGCGCCGAACCAGGCTGTGTTAATTACCGGCGCCTTGCTGATGCAATTTATGGTGCAGGGTGCATGGGGCGTGATCCCCGCGCATCTTGCAGAGCTGTCGCCGGACTCAGTGCGGGCGGTACTTCCCGGTTTTGCATATCAGTGCGCCGGCGTCATCGCCGGATCGGTGGTATTCATCGAGGCCAGTTATGCGCAAAGAACCAGCTATGCAACAGCCATGGCACTGACCGCAGTCAGTGTGTTCATCATGGCAGCAATCATGGCTTACGTTGGTCGGGAGCGCCACAGAGCAGAGTTTGGCGCAACAGCGAATCCGATTAAGGAATTGTCCTGATCGAGGGCGCGTAGGAGGGACGAATGTGTCAACGGGCATACAGATTCAACCATCGCAGTATGTGCTACTTACAGAATCCCGGAGGTCCAATGCGGGTAAATGTAACAGGCAGCAAACCTGTTGCTTACCTGTTACTGCTTGCCAAACTCACTCACGCGGTCGTAGGGTTCGTGCCTGATAAACGCCACCCCGGAGACTGATACGCAATTATCCAGAAGTCCAAGGAGCCTCTATGTCGAAACAAATCCGGATCGTCGCAGGTAGTCTGGCAGTTCTTGCGGTTGCTCTACTGGCAGCCGCATTCGGCCACAAGGTAACGATCGTACATGCTGGACAGGCGGCAACCAGCGCGCCATCGACCACCGGGTCTGGTGCTGTGCCGTGCGATACCAGCAAGTCTGGCGCTCCAAGCGAGCTGTGCGGTACGAGCACCGACCCAGCCCATTGGTGGGATGCCGCAGGCATCGCCGGTGGAGGCGAAGGGGGCCCGGCTAGCGGCTCGTGGCGCTCGCAGTCGTTGTTCTATCCGCCCGACGTAGCGTACACGCACTTTCCGCTCCCCAAGGGCGATGAGAAATATGCCGCGCTCAGCGGGGTGCGGATCAAGGGCTATATCAACGACATCACCGGCTTTTCTCGCAAGAGCCGCGACGATGGCAATCAGTATTGGGGCCGGATCACGGGTTCCGAGTACGATCACATGACCGACGATTATATTGCCGCTCAGTTGAAGCGCGTCGGTGTACAAGATGTCCATATTCAGAAATTCAATTTGCCGCCGCAGTGGTGGCCGACGCACTGGGAGGTTTCGGTAACCGCCGGCGGGCACACCACCAAGCTCGAGTCGGCATTCCCGCATTGGGCGCAGCCGTGCGACGTCAAGGATTGCAGCCTGGCCAATAAGGGAACTGAAGGAAAGACCTGGGACCTGGAGCCTGTGTGGGTCGGCCTCGGTACGGAGGCCGATTTCAAGGGGAAAGACGTCAAAGGCAAAGCCGTTCTGATTTATAGCATTCCTACACCCGGCGGGCGGGGCTATACCGCCGGATGGATGGGAGGAGCAAAGCGGGCGTGGGATGGAGGCGCGGCTGTCGTATTCACCATCCTGGGGTTGCCAGGCAATCACGTGAACCACAACGGCATGGCGTCCACAGTGCCCACCTTCTCTTTGGGCGTGGACGATTCGAGTGTGATTCGCGAAGCGATCGAAAAGGATCAGTCCCCGATCGTGCACGTCAATGAGACTGTCGAGTTCCGGACGGGCCTCACCACGGGCAGCGTGTGGGGCACGTTGCCGGGCACGACGGATGAGAACATCCTGATCATGGCGCACACGGAAGCACCCATGCAGGGCGCCTTGGACAATGCCTCGGGCATCGGAACCATGATCGAACTCGCCCAGTTCTACGCCTCGCAGCCCAAATCCCAGCGCAAGCGCACCATCACGTTCCTGACAACTTCTGCTCACCACACCCCGGCGCCCAACGCAGGTATCCAGTTCGTGCGTAAGCACTATGACTTCTCGAAAACGGCGCTCATTATCAACTGCGAGCATACCGCGTCCATGGTGTATCAGCAGGTGGGGTCGAGCCTGTCTGGCTCGAACGTCATTGCGCCGCGCCGCTACTTCGTGCAGGGCAGCGACGAACTCAAGGCTCTTATCACCAAGACTTTTGTCGATTACGGCGTAGGCCACTATTCCCGTCCGGCAGCAGGCTCAGGCGGAGAACTCGGTGAACTCAGGGGACTGGCTCCCGGCTTCCACGTCTTGGCCGACGAGGGCTACCACACCGACCTGGACATTCCGCAATATGTGCCGGAGGCGGGTGCGGAATCGGTGGTCAGGGCGTACGCCAAGATCCTCGATGAGGTGAACAAGATGCCGTTGGACTCTTTGCGCAAGAACATGGGAACACCGACGGCAGATCGATGGACCGCGGCTCTGGAAAGCGAAGATCCTGGCCAGATACCTGTCCCGAAGTAGCAACGCATGTATGCAGTCCCGCATAGAATGACGAAGGTTCAAAGTTACGGAGCCTTCGCCAACAATGCTGACAAACCTCGAAGGAGGTTCCATGTTGAACCAAATCCGAATTATTGCGATGAGTCTGGCGCTTCTCGCGGCTTTAACTCTGGTGGCCGCATGCGCGCACAATGTAACGGCGAGCGACGATGCAGCGCGGCAGGCAGTCGAGGCCAAAAACTCGGGCGGGTCCGGCGCGGTGCCTTGTAATACCACCAAGTCAGGCGCCAAGGATGAGATATGCGGCACGAGTACCGACCCCGCTCGGTGGTGGAATGCCGCAGGTACAGGGACCTTCATGGGGGGCGGCTCGGCGTCCTGGGATACAGTGAAGCCGACGTTCTTCCCGCCCGACGCAGCTTACACGCACTTTGCGATCCCCAAGGGCGACGAGAAGTATGCTGCCATCAGCGGGTGGCGGATCAAACAATATGTTTATGACATTGCCGGGATCTCCTTAAAGAGCCGCGACGATGGCAATCAGTATTGGGGCCGGATTACGGGTTCCGAGTACGATCACATGACCGACGATTATGTGGCCGCACAGCTGAAGCGCGTCGGTGTGCAAGATGTTCACATTCAGAAATTCAACATGTCGCCCCAGTGGTGGCCGACGCACTGGGAGGTATCAGTGACCGGCGGCGGAAAGACCGTAGAGCTCGAGTCGGCATGGCCGCACTCGGCGCAGCCGTGCAGCAACAAGGATTGCACCATCGCTGCCAAGGGCACTGAAGGCAAAACCTGGGACCTGAAGCCTGTCTGGGTGGGCCTCGGCACGCCGCTCGATTTTAAGGGTAAGGACATCAAGGGAAAGGCAGTTCTGATTTATAGCATTCCCACGCCCGGCGGGGAGGGCTATTCAGCCGGATGGAGCGGCGCAGTGCAGCGGGCGCGCGATGCCGGTGCGGCTGTTGTATTCACCATTTTGGGGTTTCCTGGCAATCACGTGAACCACGGCGGCGGGACGCCGGAATCCGCCAAACTGACCTTCGGTTTGGGCATGGACGATGCAAACACGATCCGCCATATGATGGAAGCCGACCAGAACCCGATCGTGCATGTCAATGAAACTGTCGAATTGCGAGCGGGCCTCACTACGGGCAGCGTCTGGGGCACATTGCCGGGCACGACGGACGAGAACATCCTGATCATGGCGCACACGGAAGCTCCCATGCAGGGCGCCATGGACAACGGTTCCGGCATCGGAACCATGATCGAGCTAGCCCAGTACTACGCCTCGCTGCCCAAGTCCGAGCGCAAGCGCACCATCACTTTTCTGACAACCTCGGCTCACCACACCCCGGCGCCCAACGCCGGCATCCAGTGGGTGCGTAAGCATTACGACTTCTCGAAGACGGCGCTGATTGTCAACTGCGAGCACACCGCGGGCATGGTGCTGGACGACCTTGGCTCGAGCCTGTCCGGCACGAACGTCCTTGCGCCAAAGCGCTTCTTCATGCAGGGCAGCGACGATCTCAAAGCCCTTGTCACGAAGACCTTTGTCGATTACGGCGTAGGCGTTGATGCGCCGCCGTCACCAGTCGCAGGGGGAGAACTCATGACCCTCGCGGGACTGGCTCCCGGATTTCACGTTCTCGAGGACATTGCCTACCACACCGACATGGACATTCCACAGTATGTGCCGGAGGCGGGCCTGGAGTCGACGGCCAGGGCGTACGCCAAGATCATCGATGGGGTCAACAATATGTCCTTGGCGTCATTGCGCGTGAACATGGGTACACCAGTGAAGGATCGATGGACTCCGGAGCTGGAGAGCGAAGATCCCGGCTCTATACCTGTCCCGAAGTAACAAAGCAGATGCGCTTTCCCGCACAACGGGCGGGAAAGTAGCAAACAGAGTTGGCCGGCAGATGGGAGGAAACCGAAAATGCCAAGCAACGGCTTTCGGTGAACCCCAGAGTTCGTGCAAGTTCAAGTTGCAGGAAACGCAGTACGAGCAGGTTTTCGTATATCACCATCTGAAGGAGGTCTGGGATGAAAGTGAAAGTGTTCTCAGTAGGTCGACAGTTCGTGGGTGGATCGCTAGTTAGCAGCGTTCTAACGGCGCTCCTCCTTGCATGTTTGGTGACTGACGCGCGAGCGCAGGTCGCAAACGTAACGGTCAATGGCACGGTGACAGATCCGAGCGGTGCTGTGATTCCGAACGCGACGATTACAGCAGCGAATACGGAAAATGGCTCACGGAAGGCAGGCACCAGCGGGCCGGATGGCCGCTATTCCATTCTCGATGTTCCGCCGGGCATCTACGACGTAACCGCGACTGCTACAGGATTCGGAACAACGGAGCAGCGGCATCGAGAGTTTCTCGTCGGTACGACGGTTGAGATCAGTTTTTCCCTAAAGGTATCCAGTGTTTCTCAAACGGTAGAGGTTGACACGCAAAGCAGTTCCGTGGACGTCACAGAGAGCCAGGTTGCAACGGTGATCACTCCAACCACGGTCGATAACCTGCCGACAATCAGCCGCGTGTTCAGCGATCTGGCTGCATTGACTCCCGGCGTCCTGGTGGGAACATCGTCTGGCACCGTCAACAACGGCGCGTCCATCTCCGTCAATGCTGCAACGGCGTATCAAACCGGGTATATCGTAGACGGGACAAGCTCCCAGAACGACCGTACCAGCGGTTCTATTCTCAACTTTGCGCAGGACTGGATCAAGGAGTTCTCCGTGATCTCCCAGATGCCTACCGCGGAGTTCGGCCAGGCATCCGGCGGGATTATCAACGCCGTCACCCGCTCCGGCACGAACCAATTGCATGGGCGGGGCTATGAGTTCTTATTGAACTCGGCCCTGGATGCCTATCCCTGGAGGTCAGCGACGAATCCCCAGGCAGACCAATATAGAACGGGAGGTATGGTCGGCGGGCATATCAAGAAGGACAAACTCTTCTACTTCCTGGGCGCTGAGTACTTCATCAGCAACCAGGCAGTTGCAGTAAATATTCCCACAGCCTTTGTGAATACCGCGCTGGGAGATACCAACGGCACATTTAACATCACCAACCGCTATCTGATTTCGATCGCCAAACTCGACTACATTCTCAATCCCAAGAACTCCATCTGGCTGCGCTGGAACTACCAGGGCAACAGCACCACAAACTCCGGCCTCACGCCGTCGCAACCGATCGGCGCCGCAACCTACTCCCACGCGCCGCAGGACATCTACGCCGGAGCCTGGGATTGGACGATCAGCAACACGGCGTTCAATGAAGTACGCTCCAACTTCAATCGCAACGCGCTCCACACCTGGGAAAACTGCGTGAATCTCCTCGGTCCCTACACAGGTTCCACGGCCCTGTTTCCCAACGCGGCGGATACGAAGTATGGCGCCGGAGATCCGATGGGCTGGTGGGCATCTGTCGGCTATCCGAGCGTCAGCAGCAGCTTTGCTCCCCGCTGCCAGGCCTACTCCTCAGGTGGCGGCAATGCACACGGCGACCAGGGCGTGACAGAATGGCAGACCGATGAAGTGTTTACAAAGGTCTCTGGAAACCACACGGCGAAGTTTGGATTTGCCGCGAAGTATTATGCGATGAACACCTATGCGGATTACCGCAATCGTGCCGATCCATCGGCTCAGGTAAGTGGCACACAGCCGTTTACATTCAATCCTGCGACTGAGGTTGGGCCTACAACGAACATGACCACTGGTGCGGTAAGCTTGTCCGCCGCAACCTTACCCATCGCCTATGCGGGAGCTTATCAGACCCTGCTCAAGGATTATTCTCCAGCCTGGGCATTCGGGTTCTTTGGCCAGGATAGCTGGAGAATCAGACCGAACCTCACCTTTAACATGGGCCTGCGTTGGGACTTCGACAACGGCAACACGATGTTTAACAAGATTGCCCAGCCTGACCACAATCAATTGAGCGCCATCTATCGCGATATCGCTCCACGCTTTGGGTTCGCGTGGACACCATTCAGGAACAAGGGCATCGTTCTCCGCGGCGGCATGGGCCTCTTCTATGACAAGAACACCTTCAATCTGTACGGCGCTTATCTCTCAGATGCCGGACAGGCGATTCAAAACTTCAACCTGACAGCAAGCAAGGCCACCCAGAATCCCTGGTGCTTTGGCAATACTGCGTGCGCGACTTCCGTACCCACAATTTACCAGGCCTATCTGGATTCCGAAATGGCTTACGCGCTGAACAATTACACGCTTCCGGTGATGCCTGCGCCGGGCACAACACAATTGATCACGTTCGGCACGGGCACACCTGCTAGCTGCGCTGGGGTTACCACTACCGCTCCCACTCCGACATGCGTCCTGGTGCCGGGTCCGTTCTATACGCAGGGTGGAACCAATTATCCTTCACCAGTCGGCGTGACCTATGACGTCGCCAAGAATTACACGATTCCCGGCAACGTTCAGGTTAGCGGCGGCATGTCCACGGCCGTCAAGCGTGTGAATCTCTCGGTCGATTTCAACTACCTCAAAGGCTTCAACCTGCTGGCGATGGAAGATGCCAATGTGAATCCGGCCGTGCAGTTCCTGAATGGGCAGCCGGATCCAACCGGAAACCCTGCCATCAATCTGCCTTTGAATCCGACCTACACGCAAGATCTGGAATGGGAGAGCATCGGCCTGGCAACGGACTACAGCATTCGGGTGTCGTCAAACTATCACGATCATCGTGGCGATTCGGCGACGCTCGCCTACTCGCTGGGATGGGCCCACGATGACAATGAAACGCAGAACGCCGTGGGCACGGGCACTCCGTGCGCGAACCCCTTCAACCTCAAGACGTGCTACGGACCATCCTCCAACGACGCTCGCAACATTCTCAACGTTTCCGGTACGCTCGCAGTTCCGCTTGGAATTCTTGTTTCGCCCATCGTCCAGATCAACAGCGCGCTGCCGATGACAGCAACTACAACCGCTGCCGTCGCCGGTTGCCCGTCGTACTATTATTTCTGCTACCCGGCGGGCTACTCGCAGGGCTCGCTGCGCGGCGCAGCCACAATTATGACCAACGCACGCCTCTCTAAAGTGATTAAGCTTCGTAGCGATGTTCGCGCGGTAAGCGTCTTCGCCGAAGGCTACAACCTACTAAACCACTCGAACTACGGGACGAACTTCAACCTCAGCGTCACGTCCTCCACATTCCTGCAGCCCACGAACGTGACAACCAACGAGCGGCAGTTCCAATTTGGCGGCCGATTCGACTTCTAATCACCGGCAGCAATCGCGACGCGGAGCAACTTCCTTTGATGGAGTTGCTCCGCAGAAGCTATTGCGCTGGTCAATCAGGTAAAAAGCCGGGAGGCTTGGCAATGAGAAAATCTTTTTCTGCCCGTTGGATCGGGTATTCCTTCGGCGTCGTTCTGGCGTTGGTTGTGTGGGGTGTTGCTCTTGCGAAGTACTCTCCGTCTGCGCAAGAGCCCGGACCTGCCGTGGGCGCGGCTCGCGTCGTGCACTCTCTGGGCTTGCCGCAGGACCGGGACCAGCTTTACCAACCCGACCAGAATTACATTCAGCTGCATCTACCGGCCGCCGATATCAAATACGCAGGCATCAAGGCCGACGACATCAAGAAGATCCAAAGCGACATCATCGCCATCTCCGAGAAAAGCAAAGCGGATGGCAATCAATATTGGGGACGAATTTCGGGAACCCATTACGACCACATGACATCGGATTACGTAATGGAGACCTTCAAGAAGCTCGGCCTCGAGCAAGTGCGGGAGCAAGAGCTCGATCTTCCTCCGCAGTGGATGCCAAAGTCTTGGAAGGTGAATCTTGTCGCCGGCGGCAAGACCATTGCTCTGGTTTCAGCTTACCCGTTCCAGAACTCCGCAGGCACGCCCAACGGCGGCATGGTAGAAAACGATTTGGTCTGGGTGGGATTTGGCACAGCCGCTGACTTTGCCGGACGCGACGTGAAAGGCAAAGCGGCTGTTGTGTATAGCTGGCCAACCCCCGGCGGGCGCGACAGTACGGCGTTTTGGACCGGTGCGCTGAAACGCGCACAAGATGCAGGGGCTGCGAGTCTGCTCATGATTCTCGCCATCCCAGGCAACGCCCAGGGCATCAACTCCAACTTCGTTTCCAAGGTGCCCGGTTTCCAGCTTGGCATGGATGATGGAAATGCAATTCGCGATGCTATCGAGAAGGGTGGCAATCCGAAGCTGCAAGCCAGTCTGAATGTTGAGATGACGCCCAACCTGAAAACACACAACACATGGGGCGTACTGCCCGGCCAAAGCAAAGAAAACATCATGATCATGGCGCATCATGATGGCTACTTCGATGCGGCGTTGGATAACGCTTCAGGCACGGCGCTGATGCTCACCATCGCCAAGTACTATGCTGCCATTCCCAAATCCCAGCGCCGCCGCACTATCACTTTCCTCGACACTTCAGGCCATCATTCCAGTCCCGATGTGGGTGCGCGTTGGGTTAACGAAAACATGAAGGACTATTTGGCGAATACGGTCTTCATCGCCAACTGCGAACACACTTCACAAACGCAGATCTACTACATCAACGCCGGCATGGAAACCTCCGACACCATCGACGCACGCCGCTGGTTCGTCAGCGGCAGCCCGGCATTCCAAAAGATGATGGCAGACACGTTCCGCGAGTTTGGGGTTCAGCTTTACACCATTCCTGAAGCCAGCCCTGGCGGAGAGTTATCGCAATTCGCGCGCGCCGCTCCCAGCTTTCACATTATCGATCACATCTTCTACCACACCTCGCTCGATACGCAGGACTGGACGCCGGGGCCTGGCCAAGAAGCCGTTGCGCGAGCGTATCTGAAGGTGATTGACAACGCAAACAAGATGACGGCCGCTGAGATCAAAGGGCCGAATTTCCCGCCGCCGAATCTGGGGCGGTACGGAGGCGGCGGCTTCTGATTCCTCCCTCTCTGCGATGCGACGCAGAGCGGTAGCGGATGGAAGCGGCCTCTCGGATGCTGTAGATGGAATGCTCAGACTGGGAGTAAGATTCGCGCCGCAATGGTTCGAGTGGAACTGAACAGATGCGGAAAATAGTACGGTCAGGAGGAGAGACCATGCGAAGGTTTTCGAAGGCCTGGATTTTGATAAGTGCAATAATGGCCGCTGCAGCTTTGAGTTTTTCATATCAAGCGGAGGCTCAGTCTGGGAGTGCGCCGCTGATTGCGCCCTATAGTCCGGAGAGTTGGGTTGCGCCGGAATACCCTGCCCGGTTCCTCCCCCCTGACGCCGCCGCTTACAAGGATATAGATGGCCGCCATATCCATGACTATGTCGAGTATCTGGCGGGCATTTCGCGCCGTTATCGCGACTCCGGCCACCCCCAATATTGGGGCCGGATTATCAGCACGCCTGCCGAGCATGAAACAGCGGATTGGATTGAGAAGAAGTTCAAGGAATTCGGCCTGGCAGACGTTCATATCCAGACAGTTGCCGATCCGGTTCCGCAATGGGCGCCCAAATCGTGGGACGTATCGCTTATCTCGGGGTCGAAAGAGATGAAACTGACCTCAGCCCAGCCACCATACGGCACTGCCTCAACCCACGGAAAGACCTTGGATCTGCCGATCGTCTATGTGGGCCTTGGCAGTGAAGCGGATTACCTGGGCAGAGATGTTCGCGGAAAGGCCGTTTTCTTTATTAAAGGGGATTCCGTTGGGACGGCCAGTGTCAGCGGCCTGACATACGGGGTCGGCGATGTGAAGCTGGCTGAAGACCGTGGGGCCGCTGCCGTCATTGTGTCGGATTCGCGTGGGGGAAACTTCCACATCAACGCCTATCAAGCCCAGGGAAATGTGCCCATCTTCCAGCTCGGCACCGAGGATGCTCTGGCGATTCGTGATGCGGTTGCCAAGGGTGGTGTGGAGAATCCACCGCACATCAAGATCAATCTGGATGCCACATGGGAATCTGGCCGGACGGAAAAAATCACATGGGGTACAGTGCCGGGCATGACGGACGAAAAGATTTACATTACCGCGCACCACGATGGCTGGTTCGATGCCGCGGGCGATGACGGCGCCGGTGTTGCCACCGAGCTGGGGCTTGCCGAACATTTTGCCAGGATTCCCAAAGCCCAGCGCAAAAGAACCATCGTCTTCATCAGCGAGGCCGGGCACCACAACTACATTAGTCTAGGCGACGCCAGAGCCGTGGGTGCATTTGGCACATGGTGGCTGTACCTGAACATGGACCGGAACAATCTCTTCGCGAAGACCGCATTAATGATCAACGCCGAGCACACAGCCGAAGCGATCGCGCATGCCGGCACGACCGGGCGGACAGATGCCGTGGAGCCCTTGTGGTGGTATGCCGGCGGTCCCTCACGGCCCAACCTGACGAAAATTGCGCTGGATGCCTGGCACGAATTCGGCGTCCCGTTGTTTATCGAGCCGACATGCCCGGCCGGAGGTGACCGGGGCAGAGCCGGAAATGTCCACAAGACCGCGGCGAATGACCCGCATTCAGAGACGGTGAACTACCACTGCCGAGGGGTTTCGGGCGAGCTCGCGGAACTCGGGGAATGGTGGAAGGTAGTGCCCAGCGTCGTCGAGCAATCCAGCAACTTCGCCTACATGCATACGAGTGAAGACACGCCCGAAATTATTCCCTGGACGGGGCTGCAGGCGGCAACCCAGGCCTATGCGAAGATCATCGATGAGGTCAACAAGCTGCCTTTGTCCGAGCTTCAGCGGCCGCCGGAACTTCCATTGAAACAGCCGAACATCCCTATGTGCGAGGCGTGGCTGAAAGACTCGTCGGTGCGTTGCCAGACGCCGGAGGAGGAATGTGTCGCGTTTAAGAGATTTTACCCGGCGGAGACTTGCGCGCCGGCCGCGAAGGAAAATTAAGCCGCAACGCTTAAAGCGCTGCGTAATAAGGAAGCAGGCGCATCCATTACGCACCGATACGGCCTGATATGAAAACATTCAAGCTCACGGGGCGGCCGTATGCCGCTGCAGGAAATCCAAAGCTCAACAATTTATTTTTCGGAGTGAAGAATGCTTTCCTGCCTCCCGTTTCTCGGACTCTGTTACTCGGACTTGCTCGAATCCTCTAAACTGAATCCGTGGGCTTCTCTGACTTTCTCGGCAACTCGGCAACGGTAAGGCGTCTTCGTGAATCGATCGCGGCGGAGCGATTTCCCCATTCCATGATCCTGGCCGGGCCGAAAGGTGCGGGGAAGTACACGCTGGCTCTGATGCTGGCCCGGGCCGTCAACTGCCTCAACCCAACTGAATCCGACGGCTTGCCCGACTACTGCGGCCGGTGCTCGAATTGCACGCGCATCGCGGACTCGGCAAGTCTGGAAGAGCGAGTAGAAGAGGCCGTTGCCGCGCGCGAAGACATGCGCGACGCGGATAAGCGCGAGACGCGGATTCTGATCCAGACGCATCCCGACGTGCTGGTGGTCCCGCCCGATCCGCCACAGCTTCTGATCAAGCTGGGCCAGGTTCGCCAGGTGATTCACGTCGCGTATTACCGTCCGCCGGTCGAGGCGCGGCGCTCGTTCACCATCTTCACTTCGTCCGCGTTCATGAAAGAGGCGGCCAACAGCCTGCTGAAAGTTCTGGAAGAGCCGCCCAGCCACACTTCTCTGATCCTGCTTACGGAAAATCCTCAAGAGCTGCTGCCGACGATTCGCTCGCGCGCCGTGATTCATCGCCTTGGCGCGCTGCCGGCTGCCGAGTTGGAAACACTGCTGGCGCAACGGCGCCCAGAACTGAAACCGCAGGATCGGGCTCTGGCCGCGCGGCTGGCCGAGGGCGCAGTGGGCCGCGCACTCAATATCGATCTCGGAGCTTACCTCGCCAGCCGACAGGACGCGCTGGTGCTGCTCAAGACTGCATTGCGCGATCCCGATTATTCGACGCTGTTCCGAGCCACGGAGAGCTACCGCGCCGGCGCTGACGGCCAGGAGAAGACCATCAACCTGCTCCGCGCGCTCAGCAGTCTGATCGAAGATTTACTGCTGGTGATTGCGGGAACACCGGGGCTCATCCGCAACCTTGACCTGGGTGCTGAACTGTCTCGACTCGGCGAAGGACTCTCCATCGACTGGATCGATGGCGCTGCCCGCGCACTCGTTCAGGTTGAACAGGGAATGCGCCGCAACCTGCTGCGCTCGCTCTCGCTCGATGCCATGGCTGTGAGCCTGGAACGGATTTACAGCAGAGATGGCGAGCGACCTATCGGGTCTTATTGATCCGACCCCCATCGAGTATGTGGCCTTCCACCCTTGCGCCAATAAAAACGCGCAAGGATGGGACACGGAATATCAGAGCGTACGGCCGGGACCAATTGTTGCAGCTTTGCGCAAGCGGTCGCGCAGCGCGGCACCGATGCCTTCCGCCGGCGGCAGCGGACACAGGATCACCGTGCAGCCAAGTTCATCGAGAGCGCGCAAACCGAAGTAGAGGTCATGCGCCATCTCGTTCGGCTTGGACCACGCGCCCCATGGATATATTTGGAAGTTGCCTGAAAATCCCTGCGCGGGAACATCCGCGGGCAGCATAATGCCTATTCGATCCTGCTTAAATTCCAGGGAGGTCTCTTGAAGCCGGTCTGCCATGTCTTCGGTTGAAGATTCGACCAGTATCAAGCGCGCGCGGGGAGCATAATGGCGCAACCCGACACCGGGCGAGGGGAGCGATTCTGTCGGAGTCAGACTGAGATTCACGGATTCGCGATAGAATTCCACCGGCCCGGCTACGGCGCGAATCTGCTCGAGTGTTACAGCGCCCGGCCTGTAGATCACCATTGGGCTTTGGCAGGGATCGAGGACTGTTGACTCCAGGCCATGCTCGGTTGGGCCGGCATCGAGCACTGCGTCAATGCGCCCGTCCAAATCTTGCAGTACATGCGCGGCAGTGGTTGGGCTGATGTGGCCAAAGCGATTGGCGCTGGGCGCGGCGACGGGAACACCCGCGCGCCGGATCAACTCCAGGGCCACCGGATGCGCGGGCATGCGCACGCCCACCAGCGGCCGTCCCGCTGTAACTGCATTCGGCACCGCGCTGCTCCTGGGCAACAGCAGCGTGAGCGGCCCCGGCCAAAATTTGTCGATAAGCTTATCAACTCTGCTGCCCGCCGCATCTGGAATCTCGCACACCAGCACTGCCAGCATTGCGGCATCCGCAATGTGCACGATCACCGGATCCCACGCCGGGCGCTGCTTGGCTGCAAAGATGCGCTCCACGGCCGCACGGTCAAGAGCATTCGCGCCGAGACCATAGACGGTTTCAGTGGGCAGCGCTACAAGGCCGCCGCTGCGCAGGATTTCCGCGGCGCGATCGATCGCGTCGGAATCGGCACCAGATTCCAATGAACCCGTTGGTTTGACCGTGAGCAGAAGCGTCTTCACTTCTTCATTGTCTCCCCTCAACGTGCGCAGCAGCCAGCGAGAGTTATACTCAGCGCTATACGATGCCCATCGAGACTGAGATCAAATTTCGCGTCAAGGATATTGCGGGTCTATCCCGGCGATTGCAGTCCGCGGGCTTTCGTCTGCAAACGCCGCGCGCCTTTGAAAGCAATGTGCTCTACGACACGCCCGATCGCAGCCTGCGCGCGCGCACGGAGATCCTGCGCATCCGCACCTATGCCGGGAACTCGACGCTGACGCACAAACGCCCGCCGGATGCAGTGGGCGGAGCCGATGCCGGCGTGAGTCCAAATCCGGACAACCACAAGCATCGCGTTGAGACGGAGACGAAAATTGCCGACGGCGACGCTCTGGCCGAGGTCTTTCGTTCACTGGGTCTCGCCCCCGCCTTTCGCTATGAAAAATGGCGCGCGGAGTGGACAGACGGCGAAGGCCACTGCGTGGTGGATGAGACACCGATCGGCAACTATGCGGAGTTAGAAGGCGAGGATGAGTGGATCGACCGCATTTCAGCGCGGCTGGGCATCGACGCTGCCGATCACCTTACGCTTAGCTATGGACGCCTCTATGAGCATTGGCGCGAGCAGCACCCCGGGGCATCGGAAGATATGACCTTTGAAGCGATGCAGAATGTCGGCGCTGCCACTTAGGCAAATCCTCAGAGTTACTGCCCTATTCCATGGCACTTCTTGTACTTCTTTCCGCTGCCGCAGGGGCAGGGATCGTTGCGCCCCACCTTTTCGCCGGTGCGGCGCTGGGTGGGCTGGCTCGATTCTCCGGCGCCGGCGCGGCTGGCCACGGCCAGTTCCCGCTCCTTCTTGCGATGGAACTCTTTTTCAAGCGCGTCGATTGTGGTGGCGGGAGTAGAAGAATGTTGACGCATGGGTATGGAAATCTCGCGCGGCAAGCCATCGCCTGCCACGGGTAGCAAGGCGCTGGCCACGGGCGGCGCCTTGGGAACTTCACGATTGATTCTCGGCGCTGCATCCACAGCCTGCCCATCCGGTCCGAGTATCTGCATCCGGAAAAGGAAGCGGCAGGTGTCTTCCTGGAACTTGGCCATCATCGCTTCAAACATGTCGAACGACTCGCGCTTGTAAGCCACCAGGGGATCCTGCTGCGCATATCCGCGCAGACCGATGCCTTCCTTGAGGTGATCCATCGCGAGCAGATGGTCCTTCCACAGGCCGTCAATGACGCTCAGCATTACCATCCGCTCGTGGTAGCGCATGGTCTCCGCGCCGAGAATTTTTTCCTTGGCTTCATAGGACTCGGTGAGCTTGGTGAAGATCTCCTCGCCCAACTCGTGGCGGCTTAGCTCTTCGGGCTTAATGCCTGTTGCGGCAAGATTCAGGCCGAATTGGTCGACTAATTTTTCTTCGAGGCCCTTGATGTTCCATTGCTCGGGGCGCACCTTTTCTCCCGCAAACTCGTCCAAAAATGCGCTCAGAATGCCGCCGACGTAATCCTCCAAAATCATCTCGCGTTGTTCGACGGCCTCAAGCAACTGCCGCCGCAGGCCGTAGACAGCCTCGCGCTGCTTGTTCATCACGTCGTCGTATTCGAGTAGATGTTTGCGCGACTCAAAGTTCTGCGCTTCCACTGCCTTCTGCGCGCCCTCGATGCGCTTGGAAATCATCTTCGACTCGATGGGCACGCCCTCTTCCATGCCCAGCCGCTCCAAAAGGGTGGAAATCCACTGCTTGGCGAAGATGCGCATCAGGTCGTCTTCGAGCGAGAGATAAAAACGCGACTCGCCGGGATCGCCTTGGCGGCCCGCGCGGCCGCGAAGCTGATTGTCAATGCGCCGCGACTCATGGCGCTCCGTGCCAAGAATGAACAGGCCGCCGTTGGCGATCACTTCGGCGTGCTCGGCCTTTGCTGCATCGGCATGTCCCTGGATGGTTTCGGCCCACTGCGCATCGGAGACTTCAAACTCCTGGCCTTGATAGTAGAAGCGTTGAAAGCCCGCCGCGGCCATGGGGCTGATGGCGCCCTCGGCCACGCTCACCGCGCGCGCCTTGCCCTGCTGCACCAACTCATGGCGAGCCATGAATTCGGCATTACCGCCGAGCAGAATGTCAGTGCCGCGGCCGGCCATGTTGGTGGCAATGGTTACCATGCCCACGCGCCCCGCCTGGGCTACAAACTCCGCCTCGCGCTCGTGGTGCTTGGCGTTCAACACCACATGCTTCACGCCGTTCTTCTGCAATATCGCAGATAGCCTCTCCGACTTTTCAATCGAGGTGGTGCCAACGAGGACAGGCTGTTTCTTCTCATGCAGCCGCGCAATATCCTCGGCGACAGCTTTGTATTTTTCCTTCTCCGTCCGGTAAACGACATCGGGATTCTCGATGCGCAACATGGGCTTGTTGGTCGGAATCACGACAATTTCAAGCTTGTAGATTTTCTCGAACTCCGCCGCTTCCGTCTCTGCCGTGCCCGTCATGCCGCTCAGCTTTTGATACAGGCGGAAGTAATTCTGGAAGGTGATGGTGGCCATCGTCTGGTCTTCCTTGCGGATGTTCACGCCTTCCTTGGCTTCAACCGACTGGTGCAGCCCGTCGGACCAGCGGCGGCCTGGCATCAGGCGTCCGGTAAAGGTGTCGACGATAATCACCTCGCCATCCTTCACCACGTACTCCACGTCGCGCCGGTAGAGCGCGTGGGCCTTTATCGCCGTTTCCACGTAATGCTTCAGATCCCAATTTTCCGCGTCCGCAATGTTGTCAATTCCCAGCAGCTTTTCAATCGTCTCCCAGCCGCGGTCCGTGACTCCAATCGTGCGCTGCTTCTCGTCGACAATGTAATCGCCGGTCAGATACTTCTCGCCCTCGGCCAGCCGCAGGCCCAGCTCGTTCTGCCGTTTGGTGTCGGAGTACTCAATCTCTTCGCCCAATTCCAGCTTCGGAACAATCTTGCGCGCCCGCGCGTACTTGTCCGTGGTCTGGTCGGTGGGGCCGGAGATGATGAGTGGCGTTCGCGCTTCGTCGATCAAGATTGAATCCACCTCGTCGACGATGGCATAGTAGTGCCCCCGCTGGACGCAGTCCTTGATCTCGAACTTCATGTTGTCGCGCAGGTAGTCGAAGCCAAATTCGTTATTCGTCCCGTAAGTGATGTCGGCGGCGTACGCGGCGCGGCGCTCGCTGTCGTCCAGGTCGTGCACGATCACGCCCACCGTCAGCCCCAGGAACTCGTAGATCTTGCCCATCCACTCAGCATCGCGCTTGGCCAGATAATCGTTCACCGTGACGACATGAACGCCGCGTCCGGCGAGGGCGTTGAGATAGCAGCTAAGCGTAGCCACCAGCGTCTTGCCTTCGCCAGTTCGCATCTCTGAGATTTTTCCCTGGTGCAGCACCATGCCGCCGATCAACTGCACATCAAAGTGACGCATCTGCACGGCGCGCCAGCCCGCCTCACGGACCACGGCAAAGGCCTCAGGAAGGATTTCATCGAGCGCCGCCTGCTCGGCAGCCTTGATGGCATCTTTGTCGGTAATGCCATCGAGGCGAGCAGCGATGCGAGCGCGAAATTCGACGGTTTTGCCGCGCAGCTCCTCGTCGGTGAGCGCCTTGATCTCCGGCTCCATGGCACCGATGGCAGCCACCACAGGCATCAATTTCTTAATGATGCGTTCGTTCGCAGTGCCAAAAATTTTGGTAAGAATCTTATCGAAAAACACGTATATCTCCGACTACCAGTGTAAATGGCGAGGGGTGAACCGTTTAGGAACGGTAGTTGGCCTCAACCACCTGTAGCGGAGCAGGCGCGCTTAGTCTTGATAGCACTTCCAGACTCGGCCCAGGTCGAGCACAAAGCCTTGAACTGGACCATCCCCGGCAATCTGGTTGCCAGCGACAACTTCTGGAGAGCTGCCTGGGCGATAGATCAGAACCTTCTGCTCGAAGGGATCGATCAACCACGCCACCTGCGCGCCGTTATTGATCCAGTCGTTCATCTTGTCCTTGAGTTCCTGAAGCGAATCGGATTCGGAGCGCAGCTCGATTACGAAGTCGGGGCAGATGCGAGGAAAGCCGCGCAGCGCGCCATTGGAAAGCGTGCGCAGGCGCTCCTCGGAGATGTAGGACGCGTCCGGACTCAGCGTGGAACCGTCCGGGAGGCGAAAGCCGGTACTGGAATCGAAGACTCGTCCAGATACTTGATCCGCATGCCAGTTGCCAAGTTGTCTTGAAATCTCCTGGTTGCCGCTTCCTGTCCATCCACCTGTGGGCGGGTGCATGCGAACCGATCCTTCCTTGGTGCGCTCTAGCCGCACGTTATCGTTTTCGCGGCACAGCGCCTCAAACTCCGCGTCGGAGATCGGCGGATCGAGAACAAGCACACGCGGCAATGTTTCGGCGTCTATTTTGAGGACCGTCGTCATAATTTCATATTATCCCCGTTTCCGATTCGAATTGGGGTAATCCCGCTTTGGTTATTGGATTAGCGAAGTTGGCGTGTGCAGAGCTTGCCGCCAGCATTCAATAGCCTCCAGCAGATAGGCGAGAGGTGTGTAACAGAACTAAATAGGCTCAGGCTGCGGCTGGTACGGACTTCCGTGGCCTGCCCCCACGGCTTCCGTTGCGTCTGGCAGCTAAGGTCTTTGCTTTGCTGCGGGCTCGGCCGCCACGAGCGCCAAGCCGGTTTGCCATCCATTTTCTTGATCCAAGAAATCCCTCAAGTAACGCGGGCAAGTAGATGTCTGCATCCAGCTTGGGAAAGTGAATGCCGAAGCCTGAAGGAGAAACTTCAATTGGACTCAACTGAGCCGCAGTTGCAGCTTCCAGTCCCTGCGCATCGCGCGGCGAAAATCCGACATCCAGCCCGGAAGATAATTGAATGAAAACTCTGTCGAGCCGCCGATCATAGCGAGCATTCAGCGCATGAGGCACTGCGGCTTGGAGTGCCCGTCCGGCTGCATTCGTACGCGCCACATCAATTTTCCGTTCCATGAATCACCTCCCACGCTGCTATGAGCGGCGCGAAATTCTGAACCAGCGTACGCTCAATCGACCACAGTTCGCGCTGCGAAAATCCGTAGTTCTCACGAACTGCTACCGTCCCATCTATACCCTTCAAATTGAAGACAGCTTCATGGCCGTTTCCCATCACATGCACATGCGCCGGACGGTGGTCGTTCGGGTAGATTGCAGCGCGCAGTCCGCCAAACCTCAGAACGGTTGGCATGAAAGAAGTGTAACATAAACCCAAGCGCTTAGGTTATTGCTTCGTCCAAACAAATAGCCCCCGGCCGGCAAGCCGAGGGCATTTTGGTTTGAGTGGTTTAGTTGCTGTTGAGCAGAATGCCCGCTGCCTTCTCCTCGGTTGCAGCTTCGTCTCCGCTCACCGGACGATAGAACAGCTGGTTGGTATCGAGATAAACCTCGAGGAAGGCGGGCCGCTCCTGAATCTGGCCTGCGATCAGAGCTTCGGATAGTGGATCTTCGATATAGCGCTGCAGTGCGCGGCGCAACGGGCGCGCGCCGTAGCTGCGGTCGACCAAGGTCTTGTCGAGAATCCACTTCTTGGCTTCGTCGGTTACGGAGATGGTGATCGACTTCTGGGCGAGATTTGCGTTGAGTTGCTGCACCAGCAGCTCGACGATCTGGATCAGGTCGGAGTCGGTGAGCGACTGGAAGAGAATGGTTTCATCGAGGCGGTTGAGGAATTCCGGATTGAACGCCTTCTTTACCTCAGCCATCACATTCTTTTCGACGGCTTCGTTGATCTGGTCTTCTCCATCGCCGTGGAAGCCTAGCGACTTCTTCTCCTTCACCAGGTACTTGGCGCCGATGTTCGAGGTCATGATGAGGATCACGTTTTTGAAGTCGACCGTGTTGCCGAGTCCGTCGGTCAACTGGCCGTCTTCAAACACCTGCAGCAGGATGTTGAACACATCCGGATGCGCCTTTTCGATTTCGTCCAGAAGAACGACAGAGTAGGGCGAACGCTTGACGCGCTCTGTGAGCTGGCCGCCTTCCTCGTAGCCCACGTATCCCGGAGGCGAACCGATGAGCTTGGAGACGGAGTGCTTCTCCATGAACTCGGACATATCGAAGCGGATGAGCGCCTTGTCAGAACCAAACAGAAATTGCGCCAGAGTGCGCGCCATCTCGGTCTTGCCCACGCCGGTGGGTCCAAGGAAAAGGAAGGACCCGATGGGCCGGTGCGGAGACTTCAAGCCTGCGCGGGAGCGGCGGATGGCGCGGGCGAGGGCAGAGATGGCCTTCTCCTGCGAGATCACGCGCTTGTGCAGCTCTTCTTCCACGCGCAGCAGCTTCTGCGTCTCTTCTTCCTTGATGCTGGTGACGGGCACGCCGGTCCAGCGACTGACAACGTCCTCGATGTCCTCGCGGCCCACGATGCCGGAGGCCGAATCATCGAGGTGATACTTGTCGCGGAGGGCGCGCAGGTTCTCGCGCTCCTTGCGCTCCTCGTCGGAGTAGAAGCGCGCTTTTTCAAACTCGTGATTGGCGATGGCCGAGTCCATGCGGTGCACGATGAACTTGATCCGCTTCTGGACTTCGGTGATCTCCTCGGGCAGGGAAGTCTGGCGCAGCTTCACGCGCGCGCCGGCTTCGTCGATCAGGTCGATGGCCTTGTCGGGCAGGAAGCGATCGGGAATATAACGGTTCGAGTGCGAGACGGCGAACTCGATGGCCTCATCCGTATAGCTGACCGCGTGAAACTTCTCATAGCGGTCCTTGATGCCCATGATGATCTTGATGGCGTCAGCCTCGTTCGGCGGCGGCACCTTTACGGCCTGGAAGCGCCGCTCGAGCGAGCGGTCTTTCTCGATTGATTTGCGATACTCAGCGGGCGTCGTTGCGCCGATGCACTGAATCTCGCCGCGAGAGAGCGCAGGCTTCAGAATGTTGGCCGCATCGAGCGAACCCTCCGCCGAACCCGCGCCGACCAGCGTGTGCAGCTCGTCGATAAAGACGATCGAGTTTTGATTTTCCATCAACTCTTTCATGATGGTCTTCAGCCGCTCTTCAAACTGGCCGCGATATTTTGTTCCGGCCACAATGAGCGAGAGGTCCAGGCCGAGCACACGCTTTTCGGCGAGGAAACTGGGCACTTCGCCGTCGGAGATGCGCTGCGCAAGCCCCTCGACGATTGCCGTCTTGCCAACGCCGGGTTCGCCGATCAGCACCGGGTTATTCTTTGTTCGGCGGCAGAGAATCTGGATCACGCGCTCCAGTTCGCCATCGCGGCCCACGAGCGGATCAAGCTGCCCATCCATGGCGGCCTGCGTCAGGTCGCGGCTGAACTCGGCCAAGAGGCTCGACTCGCGCTGCCGCTGTTGCTGCTGCGGCGCCTTTTCTTGCGTCACGCGCGCCAACTCGTCGCGAATCTGCGCCAGCTTCAGCCCGCGCTCCTGCAAGATCTCCGAGGCAAAGCACTTCTCTTCGCGCAGCAGGCCTAAGAGCAAATGCTCGGTGCCGATGTGCTTGTGACCCAGCCGCTCGGCTTCTTCCGCCGCATAGGCCAGCACACGCTTGCACTCGTTCGAGAGAGGAAGATCCACGCTGGTTGAGACCTTTTCGCGAATCGTGGTGTGGGCTTCGATCTGCTTGCGGATCGACTCCACAGAAGCATGCGAGCGCAGGAAGCGGTTGGTCAATGCCTTGTCTTCGCGCAACAGGCCCAGCAACAGGTGCTCGGTCTCGATATAAGGCGAACCAAACTGGCTGGCCTCATACCGCGCAAAGAAGATCACGCGCCGTGCCTTCTCCGTATAGCGTTCGAACATTGTGGTCTCCCCTTTGAACTTCTGACTAAGGCTATCGGCTGAACTGGCCGTGCGGTTAATTTGAAACTTTCAGAGGATTGCGGCTGTTTGCGCTTGCTGTCGAGTCGCCGCGCTGATCGTCGCACCGACTTGAAAGCAGTTGTTTCTCTTATCAGTATCGCTCATATTACTCGCCAACGGGGCACTTGCCAACAGAGTGCCCTCCAACCGATGTACTCGCCAGCAGGTTACTTGCAAACTGCCGGCCTGCGCCAGGTTGGCACATACTCATAAGACTCGGCAAGCCCCTGAAACGGTGCTTTGTTTTCAGCACATTTCAGAAAAGGAGCTCTGTTCAGGAAGCTGCCGGGAGTGGTGCGAGCCGGCCGCCTTCGAGTCGCAGCGCCCGGCTGCAGCGCCCGGCAAGTTCCAGGTTGTGGGTGACCAGAATGGAAGTCAGCCCGTGGCTCTTGTGCAGCCGCTCGATCAGGTCGAAGACGCGACCGGCGGTAACTCCGTCCAGATCGCCTGTAGGCTCATCGGCCAGCAGGAGACGCGGATTGTTGACCAGCGCTCGCGCCAACGCCACGCGCTGCTGCTCGCCGCCGGAAAGCTCTCCCGGCCTGTGACTGCCTCGGTCTTCCAAATCCACCTGTCCAAGCCAGTCGGCCGCGATGGCCATGGCTTCCTGTTTCCTCATGCCGCGAGCCAGCAGCGGCATGGCTACATTCTCCTGCGCGGTAAACTCGGGCAGCAGATAATGGAACTGCCAAACGTAGCCGATCTCGCGGTTGCGAAACACGGCTGCTTCGCGAGCTGAAAGAGAAGCAACGTTGGTTGAGGCGCAGTATACGGTTCCCGCGGAAGGCGCATCCAGCGCGCCCAGAATGTGCAAAAGCGTGCTTTTTCCCGCGCCCGACTGGCCGACGATGGCAACCATTTCGCCGGGCAGGATGGTGAGATTAAGATTTTCAAATAGGTTCAGCGCGCCGCGGGCTGTCTGATAGGTCTTTCTGAGGGCTTCGACGCGAACGATAGGCGAGCTAACCGCTTCCACTCGCGACTCCGACTCCCGCGCTGAGCGGGATGCCTGAGGGGCAGCCGCTGGGGTCGTATTCGTCATCCGATATATTCATTGTATTAGACCCAATCGCCCCGCTCACCAGTTTGGGTGCAACTGATCCCTTGCACTTGGGGACAAGGGAGAACACGATTCATCGCGGATACGGTACTAGAATCACGCTATGCCCCGCGGAGCAAAGGCACTGCAAATCCTGAACGATGAAATCGTGGCTTGCGACCGCTGCCCGAAACTTCGTGTCTATTGTGCGGAGGTGGCTCGCGTTCGACGGCGAGCTTATGCCGATCACGAGTATTGGGGCAAGCCCGTTCCCTCGTTCGGCGACCCGGCTGCTTCGGTCATGGCGCTGGGCCTGGCCCCGGGGGCTCACGGGTCAAATAGAACAGGAAGGCCGTTCACCGGCGATGGGTCGGGGGACTTTATGTTTCCTGTTCTTCATGAGGCCGGATTTGCGTCTCAACCCAACTCGACATCTCGTGGCGATGGGATGAGGTTGAACGATCTTTGGATCAGCGCCGTGGTCCGCTGCGCGCCGCCGGGCAATAAGCCGACTCCCGAGGAGCAGCGCAATTGCGCTCCGTGGCTGGATCGAGAGATTGAATTGCTACCCAAGCTGCGCGTTGTGGTTTGCCTGGGAAGGATTGCGTTTGACGGGCTTCTCGGTTGGGCGCAAAGCAGCGCGGGCGCAGAGACGATGCAGCGACGTTCCAAATACGTTTTCGCGCACGGCGCGGAGTACGAGCTTCCGCGCGGGTTGACGGTAATCGCCAGTTATCATCCGTCACTGCAAAATACGAACACCGGCAAGTTCACGCGGCCTATGTTTCTAGACGTTTTTCAGCGTGCTCGCCAGGTCGCGGGGCTGCCATAATCAATCGGTGTTCGACCAACGTCGGCGGGCACATCAATAATAGGAACGCATGATGGACAAAGATTCAGCCCAGATACTCAAAGCTGCACTCGGCGAGGAACCCGAACTTCGTCCGGCGCGCACAATTGACCCAGTTGACCACTGGCCCTCCGCTGTTCTGCTTGAGCGAGCGAAGTATCTTCGCGAGCTGGCCCGCAACGGAGACGGCGCGGCCGGCGAGACGCTGCGCGAGTACCCGCAACACTATGCCGCGCTCACCTTTCGCAACCGCACCTGCGAGGCCGAGGTTCACGACCGCTTTGCGGACATGTTTCTGATTCTTGCCGGAACGGCGATCCTCATTACCGGCGGCAAGGTGGTTGGCGCGCGCCAGGCTGGGCCGGGCGAGACGCGCGGCGACTCCATCGAGGGCGGAGCGCGGCTTCAGCTCCGTATCGGCGATATAGCGCACATCCCCGCCGGCACTCCGCATCAGATGCTTATCGAGGGCACAAACACGGTGACGTATTTCGTGATGAAGAATCAGGAATCGGCCTGAAGTCACGCAGGGGCTAAAGCCCTCGTTAGTGTCTGCAGCATTTGCGGCATGACTGAAGTCATGCCCTGACACAAAGCCCGCTTGTGCAGAGTTTCTTTGTGCCGATCAACAATTTACTCAAGTGAAAGATTCAGCGCAGGATGCCGAGGCGCCCATGCGTGCCGACGACGTAGGGGAGCGAAATGGAAGTCCAGTTTTTGTCGGCATCGGAGGCGTCGGCGTAGCTAGGGCGAAGCGGAAGCCAGGAAATGCCGTCGTCGGAGGAAACATCGGTTCCGTTCGGGCCGACGGCGATGAAGCGCTCGCGCAGCGGGTCAAAGGCCACGCCGGAGCGGTAGCCGCCGGGTTGGATTCCAGACAGCCGCCATGTGATTCCACTGTCGGTGCTCACCGCGGCGACTGCTTTGTTTGAGCCGGGGGCCTGGGCATCGCCGCCGACGGCAACCAGCGTGGTGACCAGCGAAGTGGCCACGTCGCCGGTAACGCCGGGAAGAGGATTTCCGGCATAGGTGCGCCCGGCAACGGAGGCAACAGCGGACAGTGGCCCGCTCTGTCCAAGAGGCGTCGCCCGTCCCACCCAGGTGAAGGAGCAGGGATCGGTTTTGCATGTGATGGTAAAGGTGAATACCGACGCATCCTTGCCGGCGGTGGCAAAGGCCATGAGCCAATCGACGTTGGTGAGCGATGCGGTACCGGCAATGATCGCTCCGGAGGATGAAGGTATGTCGAGTCCGGGCTCCGTGATACGCGCCCAGGTTTTACCAACGTCGCGGGAGTAGTAAATGGTCATCTTGCCGTTGTCCGGATCGCCGAGCAGGTAGATCTCCGCCGCAGTTGCCCGGTGCAGCGATTCAAACGAGCCCGACGGATGGGGATTGTCGAAGACCTTGCTCCATGTCCGGCATCCGTCTGTCGTCTTGTACAGGCGCGAGAGTGAGCCTTTGCCGCTGGACATGGCGACCGCGGTCCAGGTATCGAATCCTTGAATGCTGGTGAAGTCGAGAGTTGCGGCATCCGGCGGGACGGCGCAGGTCAGCCACGTTCGGCCATTTTCGGTGCGCAACACCGTGCCGTTTGTGCCCGATGCCCAAGCGACGCCCGGTGTTACCGAGTCGATTCCCTGCAAGTCGGCAGTGGTGTGCGTGTCCAGTATTTGCCATTGCGCGGAGGCGGTGGCAGCTACGAACGAGAGCGAGAGAATCACGGCCGATTTCATATTTATAATCCTCTAGAGTTACTGATCCTACAATTCAATTAAGTAAAAGAGCAATTCATTCCCTCGTTGAACTTTGCGGGATCGCAGGGCTTCAAACCATCTTAATCAATTTGCCGGCTTATCAATTTAGCGATGTCGGTGACGGATGCTAGAATTCCGTGGTTGGTAATTAAACCTAAATAAGGAGTGCCTATGTTGAAAACAACTGCCAAAACCTGGCGTTTGCCTGTTGGCCTGCTGGCGCTGAGCGCGTGCTGTTTTGTGTTTGCTCAGCGCGGTGGCCCCGGTGGCAATCAAGCCCAGCCCAATCCGCAGGATCGAGCCGTGAAAGTGGCCGGAGAGCCCGCGAATCCGGACCAGAGCGGAAAGCCTCTCGATGAGCAGAAATCCGCCCCTGTGCAAGTGATCACGCGGCGCTACGACCTCAACGCGCTGACGCATGAACCCAAGGTGCCGGAGACGGTATTCCGCGGCCGCGTTTTGTGGGTGCAGAAATGCGCATACTGCCACGACGGCCTTGGCACGCCGACCTATAAGACGCTGGGGCCGTGGCTGGATCAGGATCTGGTGACCACCTTGACCGATGATTTGACCAAACAATTTATCGAGAGCGGCACTCCCAATATGCCGGGCTTTAAATACGCACTGAGTTCGACGGAGGAGGACGATCTTTTGAACTTCCTCAAGACGATTCCGGCAAGCGCCAAGCCGACTGCGGCGCAGCTTGCGGGAAGAAATGGGGAGAACATCAGTGAATAAATATAATTTGATATCGAATCGCAAGAGTGGGAAGAAGCTCCTTGCCGCGACGCTGCCAATGGCGGTACTTTTATGTGCGTCCGTGTTCGTGTCGCAGGCGAAGGCTGTGCAGCCGCCGGCTTTGATGGGCGTTGTCAAAGGGCCGGATGGCAAGCCGCTGGCGGGCGTCAATGTTGCGGCGCGCGCCTCGGACCAGTTGTTCATTACCTCGGTCTTTACCGATGAAGCCGGCGAATATATTTTTCCGCACCTGAAGGCCGGCGAGTATAAAGTGTGGGCGCAGGACAAGACCCATATTACCGGCCGCGCGGACATCGCGCTGGACGGCGCGCATACGGCAACCAAAGATTTTTCGCTGGCCAAGCTCGACAACTTCGAAAAGCGTCTCGACGGCTCGGACTGGTTCGAGTCGCTGCCCGAGGACACATTCCAACATAAGCGGATGAAGCAGATTCTCTCCGTCGCCTGCACGGGCTGCCACGGCGTCGATACCATCCTGGACAACAAGTTCGACGAGGCCGGCTGGAAGATGATCGTCCACTCGATGGAGTCGGCCACTTATACGGGATGGACGGGCATCGCCAACCGGACACCGGCGCAGATGGGCTGGGAAGGCCAGATCATCGCGCATCACGAGGACGAGTTGGCCAAGTATCTCACTGAGATGCGCGGACCCGGCAAGTCGCCCATGGTGCTGAAGCCGCGTCCAGGGCCCACCGGGGAAGCGGCACGCGCCGAGGTTACGCAATACGATCTGCCTGGGCCCGAGCAGCAGAACGTGATGTCGTACTGGTCGGGCGGGGACTGGGAGTATGGTTCCACCACCGGCATGCACGGCACCGTCGGCGTGCATGACGTGATCGCCGCTCCCAATGGCATGGCGTGGATCTACCAGAGCCGCACCACATTTGAAACCAACCGCACGTTGATGTCTCTGAACACGGAGACCGGGGAGATGACAAACTATCGGCTGAACACGCCGAACGGCCAGATCATGTTCTTCGAGCAGGTGGGTCCGGGCATGGGCAAGTTTGCCAATTACATGTGGATGCACACCGGCAACGACATCGTTCGGCAGGACATGGAAAAGAACACCTTCATGCGCTTCCCCAAGCCGGCAGTGATGCCGGGTATGCCCAACTCCTCGGACGGGGATGACAAGGGGCGGGTGTGGATCAATGGCACGTATGGCTCCGTGTTTTTTGATCCCTATGCGCCGATGGACCCCAACGACCAGTATCCGGGATGGCATCTCTACGAGCAGCTCACACCCGGCAACGGCACGACGTACGGCGTGAGCGCGGATGCGGATGATAACGGCTGGTGGTCGGAGAGCTACTCGGATATTGTGGCCACGCACAACATCAAGACGGGCGAGACTAAAGAATTTTTAATGCGTGATCCGGAGTTCGAGGCGCGCAAAGCTCTGGCTACCAAGGATGACTTGACCTTCTACGACTCCATTGGCGCCGAGACCTGGGGCAGAAACTCAGCCGAGCCGCTGCCCTATTCCGAGATGCCGAGACGGCTCTCAGCGGACAAGTATGGAGATACGGTCTGGGTGCCGAACTGGGCGGCCTCGAGTCTCGCCGAGATCAATATCCATACCTACAAAGTAACCTACCATGAGCTTCCCTACCATCAGCATCCCTACAAGACGACGGTGGATGCACACCACAACGTCTACACGGATACGCAGGTGGGCGACGGAGTCTACAAGTGGTCGACGACCAACAAGACGTGGACCTACTTCCAACTTCCCACCCACGGCTGCAGTTCGCGCCAGATGAGCTACGACCCCGTCAAGGAAGAGATCTGGGTGCCATGCGACCAGGCCAACACGGTCGATCGCATTCAGACCCGATCTGTTGAGGACATGAGGGCGCTTAAGGCCGCAGCGGTTAAGTAAAGGCAAGGAAGAACGCATCCCGCATCGGATGAAAATCAAACGGCGCGCACTGCTCGAGTGCGCGCCGTTTTCTTTTCCTTATGATCCATTCAGCCGAGAGATGAGCATCAGGCCGGCTTGGAAACTCTCAACATCGCAGCTTACTGGTAGTTGCTGTCTCCGTTGTAGACCGCTGTAAGCGTATGGGATCCCGCGGCCAGTGTTGAGGTGCTGTAGGTGGCCACGCCCGAACTCAGCGAAACCGTACCGAGCGCTGTGGCGCCGTCCTTGATCGTAGTCGTTCCGGTTGGGGTGATTCCGGGGCCGGTGAAGGTGTAGGTCAGGGTTATGTTGTCGCCGTAGTATGAGACCGTTAACGTAGTGTTGCCGTTGATAGTCACCGAACTCTTGTTGACGGCGACGGTGACCGAGCCAGTTGCGGGCACGTTGTAGTCGGTGGTGTCGGAGGGCGTAAAGGTCACGCTTTCCGACGGCGTTCCCGCCAACGGCCCGGTGCTCGGCGCGGTCCATGTAAACGTGCCGCTGACCGATGCCGTGCCTCCGGTCAAGTCGGAGTAGGCCAGCGTCTGCCCGTAGGTGATGGCGCTTGCCGTGGGCCAGACAGATACGGTCGGCGTGGCTTTGTTGACCGTGACGGTGATAGAGCCGGCATTCGGAGAGTCGTAGTCGGTGGTGTCGGTGGGCGTGAAGGTCACGCTCTCAGAGGGCGATCCCGCGCCCGGCGCAGTCGATGAGGTCGTCCACGCAAAAGTGCCGCTGACCGAGGCGCTGCCGCCGGTCAGTGTGGACGAGGCCAGCGTCTGCCCGTAGGTGATGGCACTGGCCGTGGGCCACGATGTGACCGTGGGCGTGGCCTTGCTGTTGAGCGACTGCGTAAAAGTCGAGGCCGTGCTGTTGCTGTAGTTGCCTGAGCTGGAGGTATAGACTGCCCCGATGCTGTGCGAGCCCACGCTGAGCGATGAAGTTGCGTAGGTGGCCGTTCCGCCGCTGAGCGTAACGGGACTGCCTACGTTCGAGCCGTCGATGGAGAACTGTACGGTACCGGTAGGCGTCAACGATCCGTCGCTGGTGTCGGTCACCGTAGCCGTAAACGTGACCGACTGGCTATATGAGGATGGATTCTCCGACGAAGACAACACGGTGGAGGTGGTATCGGCTCCCGCCGTGCCGGAGACGGGAATCTGCTGCACGGTGCTGCTCGCGTTCAGGGTGTTGTCGGTGATGTTGGCGTCCCCGGTCAGCGGGCTGCCGGTGGTGGAGGGCTGGAAGGAAACGCCGAAGTTGCAGGTGCTTCCCGAAGCCAGCACGAAGCTGGTGCTGCATGTGGTGTCGGTGCCGTTGAACGATGCGTTTGTCCCGGCAAAGGCCGAGAAGGTCAGCGCCGCGTTGCCATCGTTCTCAAAGCCCTCGATCTGGTCCGCGCTGGCCACGCCTACAGCGGTCGAAGAGTAGCTGAGCGTGGGCGTCGCGTTGCGGTTGTATTTAAACACCGAGTTGCTGCTGTCGACCGAAGTGTAGAGGTTGCCGCTTGCGTCGATGGCCAGGGCCGCGTATCCGGTATAAGCCAATGTGGAGAAAACCTTTGCCGTGTACGTGCCTGTGCTATAGCGAACCACAGTGCCGTTGCCATAGTTGGTGACGTAGATGTTGCCCGCCGGGTCGATTGCCAGGCCTACCGGCTGGTTGAGGTTTCCGTCGTTGTTCACCAGCGTGGTCACGGCCCAGGTTCCGTAAGTCACCTTGTAGAGTCGGTTGTTGGTGAAGTCTGCAAGATAAAGATTGTTGCTGGCGTCGATCGCCATGCCCTGCGTGCGGCCCAACGTTCCACCCGTCACAGACTGCCCGCCGGTGAGGATCTGCGTCACGGCATTCGTTCCGGCGGCAATCTGATAGACGTTGTTGGAGCCAGCGCTCTCGGCATAGATGTTGCCCGCCGAATCGGCCACGATGGAGTTGTCCACGCCTCCGCTGATGGTGGCGACCGAATTCAATGTCGTGGTTCCGGCAGGGATTTCGTAAAGCGTTCCGGTTCCCTGGCCGCCAATGTAGAGGTTGCCCGCGCCATCGATCACCGTTCCGCCCGGCTCTGTGATGCTGGAGGCGACGGTGGACTGCGTGCCGCCCGGAGTGATCTTGTAGACCGCGTTATTTCCCCATCCCGACACGTACACGTTGCCCGCGCCGTCCAGGCTGAGGCCGCGCGGATAGTTGATGATCGACGAGAGCGTTGTCGCGGTCGGCGTGGTAAATAGCCCCATCGGGCCCGTGCCTTTGCCGCTCAGGTAGGCAGTTCCGATCAGCGTCGGCGTCGAGGTATAGAGCAGCACCGCCCCCAGCCGCTGGCCGGGATACGCCGGCGTAAAGCTGTACTTCACGGTGCAGGTTTGGCCTGCCGTGTACGCCGTGCCTGTGGCGCAGGTGCCGCCGCTCACGTAGGCGTAGTCCAGGCTCGCCGTGCCGCCAGTCAGTACCGAGATCGCGTTCAGCGTTCCGGCGGTAGTAATGTTCAGGGTCACTGTTTGCGTGGCGCTGGTTGTGCCCACACTTGTCGTGGGCGCGGTCGAGGATGTGGTGGCCGTGTTGACGGTGACTGGAACGCTGGCGGTGACCGTGCTGTAGTCGGTGGTATCGGTGGGCGTAAAGGTCACGCTCTCTGACGGCGTCCCCGCGCTCGGCGCGGTGGTCGGAGTGGTCCAGGCAAATGTGCCGCTGACGGAGGCCGTCCCGCTGGTCAGCGTAGACGAAGCCAGCGTCTGACCATAAGCAATCGTACTGGCCGTCGGCCACGTTGTAACTGTCGGCGTGGCTTTGTTCACGGTCACCGAAACGCTGCCGGAAGTCGTGTTGTAATCTGTCGTATCGGAGGGCGTAAAGGTCACGCTCTCAGACGGCGTCCCCGCGCCCGGCGCTGTGCTGGAACTGGTCCACGCAAACGTGCCGCCAACCGAAGCCGTCCCGCCGGTCAACGTTGAAGAAGCCAGCGTCTGCCCATAAGTGATCGCGCTCGCAGTCGGCCAGACAGAAACCGTTGGTGTTGCCTTGTTGACGGTGACAGATACCGAGCCCGTGGCGGGAGTGTTGTAGTCGGTGGTGTCGGTGGGCGTAAAGGTCACG
>Ga0182012_10000530_pt1 | contig 42205 bp, 25 predicted proteins | sample 612S2SmetaG_FD_120486 | JGI IMG/M metagenome (GOLD analysis project Ga0182012, IMG submission 120486) | Permafrost microbial communities from Stordalen Mire, Sweden - 612S2S metaG | ecosystem: Environmental > Terrestrial > Soil > Wetlands > Permafrost | place: Sweden: Stordalen | collected... | reverse complement strand
GGGCGGACCAAACCGGGCAGCGACGATCTTGTCCGGCTCAGCGGCGGTGAGGACACCAAGGGCGAAGGCTCCGGTGAGGCGCTTGACGGCGCGGCGGACAGCTACTTCAAGGAGTATGGGCGCGCCGACAGTTTCCGCTTCCGTCTGGATTTGCTCAATGAGGTGGGCGATGATCTCGGTGTCGGTCTCAGTGACGAACTTGTGCCCCTGGTCGACGAGTTCGCGCTTCAGGTCAAGATAGTTTTCGACAATGCCGTTGTGAACGACGACAAGTCGCCCGGAGCAGTCGCGATGGGGGTGCGCGTTTTCTTCCGTGGGACGGCCGTGCGTCGCCCAGCGCGTGTGGCCGATGCCGAATGTTCCCTCGACAGGATTCTCGCGCAGAACCTCTTCCAGGTTGGCAAGCTTGCCTGGTGCGCGACGAATTTCCAGCCTGGAGTTGGAAGGGCTGCCCACCGCGATGCCTGCCGAGTCGTAACCGCGGTATTCAAGGCGTCGCAATCCTTCAATGATGACGGGAACTACTTTCTTGGGACCAACATAACCGACTATTCCGCACATGGATCAATTCTATTCGTCCTTCAGGCATAGGGATGCAATTGAGGTGAAAAGCAGGGTGAACCGGGCTCGGTCCGTTCTGCATTCCCCTTGTTCGTTTCCCATCGCGTATCTTCGCAAGGGCCCAGCTGGTTGCATATGGAGCAATCGTTGAGAGCTTGGCACACTCCCGCTTTTCATATTGTCCTATGAAATATGGAATCTTGCCTCATGATTGCACTGATGAAATTCCACGATAACTTGACGTAAACTCCACGTTTTATAGACGATTTCTTGATAACTGGATCATTTCATGTGGTACTGGGTGTTTGGCATCCAAATTGCATCGCATTCGCCAAGCTTTCCGGCTTTAACTGCATCTTCCAAAAAGTAACGCGGCATAACCTAACAGTCTCCAGAATCCCCCTTGACCCTTGACCTAGCCCGCGGACGCGGCACTGCCGAACAGGAGTCTCGAATGTACCGAATGAAAATGTACTTGCTTGTGTTGGTTGGACTTTTGTCTTGCTCACTCTACCTTTCAGCGCAGGACACGGCGTCGCTGACCGGCACGGTCACAGACTCCAGCGGGGCAGTTATAGCGGGAGCCAGCGTCGAGCTGGCAAACCCCTCAACCGGCAAAACCTATAAGGCCGTGACCAATTCACTTGGTTCTTATAGCATCGCCGACATTCCGGCCGGCCCTGGCTATTCGGAAACCGTCAAGGCCAATGGCTTCAAAACCACTGACCTGACCGGGATCTACATGAACGTCGGCGTCACCCGTTCGCAGAACGTCAAGCTTGTTGTCGGCGCGGTCGCCGAGACAGTGGCCGTATCTGCTTCGAACCAGACCGTGACGCTGGATACGACCGATGCCGCTGTGGGAAATAACTTCCAGGTGGAGTATCTGAATGTGCTGCCGGTCGCACTCCGCGACTCTCCCGCTGCGCTCTTTACGCAACAGCCGGGCATGACAAATACCGGCGCGTCGGCCGGTGGGCGCACCGACCAGAACCGCGTGACGCTTGATGGCCTGGATGTGAATGACCTGGCCACCGGCACTTTCGGCGCGGGAATGATTATTGGCAACGCGCCCGTGGACTCGGTACAGGAGATGCGCGGCACTACGGCCGGTGATTTGGCAAGCAACTCCGGCGGCGGCGGTGGACAGTTCGATATGGTCACCAAGTCCGGAACCAACCACTTCCACGGCAACATCAACGAGTATCACCGCGATACCGATCTGGAAGCCAATGAGTGGTTCAATAACTTCGAGGGTGTACCGCGCTCGCCACTGATTCGTAATCAGTTCGGCGGCAACGTCGGCGGCCCCATTTGGAAGGACAAGGCCTTCTTCTTCTTCGATTACAACGGCCGCCGCGATACGCTTTCAAAGATCACAGAGCGCACCGTTCCCACCGATAGCTTCCTGAAAACCGACACCATCACCTATTACACCGATATCGCGAGTGGGGCGACGAACACCGCCAACGCCTCTCAGATTGCCAGCTATGACCCGCAGGGAATCGGCTTCAGCAACGCCTTGATATCGCAGATGAGCGGCCCTTGTGGCCCCCGCCCTGTGTGCTACCCTTCGCCCAATGATTTTTCCGGCGATAAAGGCGATCTTCTCAACACCGCGGGCTACCGCTTCAATGCTCCCACCCCGTATATCGAGAACAACTTCGTCGGCAGGCTCGATTTAAACCCCTTCAAGAATCACCACCTGTTTGGCCGGGTGACCTATAACCGCATCAATGCCACACAGAACGCAGTTCAGTTCCCGGGCGATCCCGAGACATATCCGTTCCTCGACACCAGCCATGCCTGGGTGGCGGGCTGGGATTGGACCATCGGCAACAACAAGACAAACAGCTTCGTTTGGGGTTCAACGATCGCCAACCTTGGCTTCCCGGTCATCTATAACCCGCAAGGTGCGAACCAGTACGGCTGGGATGGAGACCCGACTGGCGGATTCTTCCTCGACGGCATTTACGGCGGCGCAGCAGGCGGGCAGGCTCGCTATTTCCCGGTTCCAGTTATCCGGGACGACTTTAACTGGGAAAAAGGCCGTCATAGCTTCGCGTTCGGCGGCACCTTCAAGTACCCCAGCCCTCACTTCAGCCATTACTCCGATTACAACAGCCCGGGTCTTGGATTGGGCGGCGGCGTTACCGGCCTCACCGACGGTGACCCAAGTGGCTGGAAGTTCCGTCCGGACGACCTGGACCGCAACCAAACCAGTTTGACCATTTACGACTCCGCCATGGTCTTTGGGCTGGGTCGCTACGAGAACTTCGGCGGCACATGGAACTATACCGCTGCGGGCGCCGTAACGCCCCAAGGCACCGGCTTGCAGCTCAAATACCAGTACTACGAGACAGAGGTGTACTTCGGGGATACCTGGAAAGTCAAGCCGGCTCTGACCATCACCTACGGATTGCGCTACAACAACTACACTGTGCCCTATGAAGTCCATGGACTTGAGGCTGTGCAGAGTGAGGGCTTCTGGGACTTTATGCATGCCCGTATCGCGCAGAGTGCGGCCGGAGTAGGCGGCACTGCATCCCTGCCGGGCGGAACCAACGCGGTGCCTTACATCACCTACGGTCTGGGCGGAAAAGCAAACCACGGTCCCGCCTATTTCAGCCCAAGCCAAAAGGACTTTGGTCCGCGCCTGTCGTTTGCGTGGACTCCCACCGCGGACCGCAAGCTGGTCATCAATGGCGGCGGCGGCGTGGTGTTCGACCAGACCATTGTCAACGCCATCTTGCAGGAGCAGGCGCAATACTCCTACCTCTTTCAGGGAAATGGAACTTTGAACTACGGTTTGGGTGGCGACACGCTCCACTCTCCGGCATATAACTCCTTGAAGAATAATCCGCGGTTCTCGGCGCTCAGTTCACCGCCGGCCCAGCAACCCACTCCACCAACGATCACCAATCCCCTCTCGCCTTTTGTCGGTCCCACCGATCCCAATTGCGGCGGCAACCCTGGCCCTTGCGGCCTGGCACTTGGCTCAGCGTTCAACGTCTCAGTAGACCGCTATCTGCCGACGCCGTACAACATCATGTTTAACTTCGGCATTCAGCAGGAACTTCAGGGTGGCCTCATCTTCAAGCTTGGCTATGTAGGCCGCGAGGGACGCCGCCTCCTGGGCCAGGCCGATGCCGAACAGCTCATTAACTTCCCCGATGCAGCCTCCGGACAGGAACTCAGTGATGCCTTTGCAGCTCTCACCACCTGGCTGCGTGCGAATCCGAACGCCAATCCAACAACAGCCCCGCCGCAGCCATGGTTTGAACACGTCCTGAACCAGGCTGTCCCAGGGCAGACCAATACCGGCTTCATCGCAGCAAACCTTGCTCCGTATCCGGCCCGTGGCGATGTTGCCGACAGCGTCGATCTCTTGTCCTACCTCGGATTGCTGCCCAGCAACGTCGGCATGGCGGCGCAGTTCTCTGAGAACACATTCTTCACCGACATGGGTTTCTCCTCCTACAACGGCATGGAGGCCACGCTGCACAAGAACAACAGTCATGGCCTGCAATTTGACCTCAACTACACTTGGTCGCACTCGACGGACAACGTCTCGCTGGTTGCCAACTCCTATGCTTACAACGGAACCGGCTTCATCTGCGATGTTCTGCGCCCCCGCCTGTGCCGCGGCAACTCGGACTTCGCTGTGAGGCAATACGTGAACGGAAACTTCTCCTACCAGTTACCTTTCGGGCGCGGCCGCGATTTTGCATCGAGTGTCCCCTTGTGGGTCGACGAGGCCATTGGCGGGTGGGATGTGAGTGGTTTGCCGATTTGGCATACCGGCAACGTCTACATGGCCAATTCGATCGCCTTCCTCATGAGCTACTCCAACGAAGATCCTGCGATTCTGATCGGCAGCACTGCACCGATGAAATCCCATGTGAACGTGCAGAATGGCTCGGTCTATGCGTTCTCGGACTATAACAAGGCCTTCGCCCAGTACCGGGGGCCGACGGGCTTTGAGATGGGTGCTCGCAATAACCTGACCGGACCCAACTTCTTCGACCTCGATCTCGGACTCGGCAAGACCTTCCCGATTTATCCAAAGGAAGGTGTCAACCTGAAGTTCCGCGTCGATGCCTTTAATGTTCTCAACCATCCGAACTTCCAGCAGCCGAGTTTCGAAAACAATATGCTCCTGGTAAATGCGCCGAGCCAGTTCGGCGTCGTCCCAGGCACGGTGACTCCCACCGGCAGCGATCTCTCCGCCCGTGTATTGCAGGGCGCGCTCCGGATTGAGTTCTAGACCCCCTTGCGGGCCGACTTCGGTTCCGCAAAGACCAACACAAAAGGCCCTTCCCGGCAGCAATCCGGGAAGGGCCTTTTTCTTTCTGCACCGTTAGGTGGACTAGTCTCCCGCCTCCAATATTCCTATCAAAAACAGACCTGTCATCCAGAGAGCGAGGCGTACTCCAGCGCAGTCGAAGGACCTGCTTTTTGAGAATGCTATGCACCTCTATTCCTCTATGCGGTATGTAAATTCTTCGATCACCGGGTTGGTCAGCACCTCGCGGGCGATCCGCTCCACCTGGGTGCGAGCAGCATCGGCAGTGAGCCCGTCAGCCAGCGCAAGCGCGAAATACTTGCCCTGGCGCACAGCCGTGACCTCGGCAAACCCGATCTTGCGGAGAGCGTTCTGGATGGTTTGGCCCTGTGGATCGAGGACCGATGTCTTCAGCGTGACATAGACATGCGCCGTCATTATCCGTGATTATAGTATGACCGGTACCTGGCCGGACATTTTCGAGGTTTTTGCTCGATTCTCAGCACTGAAACTATCCCCTCCCCAACCCCAAGGAGCAGCAAGAAGCAATGGTTAATTATCTGGAACTACCTATTGGAGACCGTTCCCCTGAGGTCTTTCGAACCGTGATCGAGATTCCCAAGGATGGAACGCAAAAATTCGAATACGACAAGCAGCTGCACGTCTTCAAGTTGGATCGGAACCTGCACTCTCCGGTTCACTATCCGGGGGATTACGGCTTTATTCCCTCAACCCTGAGCGACGACGGCGATCCGCTTGACGTGCTGGTTTTGGTGCCAGGCCCGAGTTTTCCCGGCTGCGTCCAGGAAGTGCGTCCAATCGGTTTGCTGGAGATGTTGGACCAGGGCGTACTGGACGAAAAGGTGCTCGCGGTGGGAAAGAACAATCCCCGCTACACCAACGTGTGGAATTACACGGATATCTATCCGCACATGTTGAAGGAAATCACCCACTTTTTCTCGATTTACAAGGATCTTGAGGGCAAGCGGGTCGAGATCAAGGGCTGGCACGATGCCGCGTACGCCCGCGACCAGGTGTTGAAGGCGACCAGGCAATTCGATGAGAGCAAGGCGAAAAAGGCAGAGACGAAGTAGCGGGCGGCTGCGAAGCAACTCTCAATCGCCATCGGCGGGCGCCTCGGCCAGGCGCCGCCGAGCCAAAGGGGCGGCCGTAAGCCAATAGAACACGGGCCCCAGAAGGGCGACGCAGACCGAGAACAGAAGAGCTGAGACAGAGCCAAAGATCTTCTCGTCCCGGGCTGTATACAGCGCGTAACCAATCAACGCTGCGGGGCCAGCCCCAAGCAGGCAGGCAACGGCAAAATTGCCGGCCTTGAAGGGGCGCTCCAATTCTGGCTCACGAACACGCAAGACCACCAGGGCGACAAACTCCAGCAACAGGCTTGACCCATAAAGAATGAGATCGATGGAGATAAGCCGCTCAAAGGGCAGCTTGAGCGCCAGTCCCCAGGCCAGCCCGCAAAGCACGACGCTCACCCACGGGACCCCGCGGCTGTTGCGCTTGGCCACGACCAGCGGCAGCATGCCTTCCTCAGCCATGGCCATGGGAAGACGGCTATAGCTCATCACGAGTGCATTGAACATGCCAATGCCGGTAATAGCGCCGCCGGCCACCACCGCGATTCCCAGCAGCGGACCGCCGACCGAAGTTGCCGCATGCACCCAATCGCCGGTAGAAAAGCCAACCGAAGAGAGTCCGGCCAGCGCCATAAACGCCATTGGCACAATGTATGTCACGGCGACGAGCACCGTGGCTGCAATCATGGCGCGGGGGTAGTTTCTCTGCGGATTCTCGACCTCCTGGGCAACCGTGGATGCATTGTCCCAGCCCATGTAGTTCCACATGGCCACGGCGATCGCTGTAGCGAGAGCGTCCTCTGAAGTAGGCTGACTCCATTGCACCGCCGGGTGCAGCGAGGACCAGTGCCACAGCCCGAGCACGATAAAGACGATGAAGGGCGCGAGCAGCAGGACGAACATCCACACCGAACCCTCGCCCACCGCCGGCGCACCGCGCAGGTTCCACAAGCAGCAAAGCACCACCACCGCCAGCGACCATATGTAGCCTCGCCAGCCGTCAGTAAGCGCCGGGCTGAACTTGCCCAGGTACAGAACGAAGATGGCAGGATAGATGGCCATATCGAAGACGCTTGCCGAGAGCGAAAGCCAGCCCTCCTGATAGCCCCAGAAAGGGCCGAGCGCGCGCCGCACCCAGATATAGAAACCACCGTCGGCAGGAATGGCGCTCGCCAGTTCGCCGATCATGAGGGCGGTAGGCAAACACCACAGAACAGGCAAAATGAGGAGGATCACAATTGCCTTGGCGAACCCGGCGCCACCCAGGATGTCCTCAATGCCGTACGGCCCACCGGACACCATAAAATAGGTGGCAGCAATGAGCGGCAGGAAGCGCATCTTCCGCCGTACGGGTTGGAAGACCAAATGCATCATTGCGAATCTAACAACATTGGCCGCTTCGAGAAAGAAAAAAATTGCCCTTTCTCAATAAGATGCAGGCCGGAAAGAACTGATTTCAGCAATCGCGCGGGGAAAGGTCAACTTCCGGTATAATCCCAGACAGACGCGGAGAGATGGCCGAGTGGCTGAAGGCGGCGGTTTGCTAAACCGTTGTACGGTCAAAAGCTGTACCGGGGGTTCGAATCCCCCTCTCTCCGCCAGACGCAACCTAAAACAAGGTCGATGAGCGCTAAGCCCTTATTTGCTTCAAATTGCGACATACGGCTCATTGCTGCTCTGTCTGCAATCCACCCTCGGGCACAAACACTACTTCACATCCGACAGTCTGCGAGCAGCTCACCACCGCGCTCCGCAAAAGATGTGCCTTCGATCCTGGAGGTAGCAGTTCGGCGAATTTCATTTTCTTGATCGCATCGCCGATACTCGAAATCCGGTGATCGCCAGACATTTGCTGCGCCTCAATCACGCCATCTGCCGCGAGCTCGATACGGAATGTGCCCCATCCGTTCATGCCTGCAATATGTCCCAATTTGTAGGTGCGCGAGTCCTGAAGTGCGTCGGTATTTCTCTTAGGTCCGGGCTTGGCCCCACCCGCTTCCAGCCGGGTAAAACCGTCGTGGATGTGCTTCTTCACATCGGGAGGTGTCGTTGAGTCCTCCGCGGCCTCTGCCAGGTGATACGTCGCGCATGCCTCATCTTTCTTCTGCATCGCCTCCTCGACCTGACCAAGGTGATCGCCTACTTCCGCATGAAGGCTGTCGCGCCACGCTGCCGCGATAAAAGGCTGGGCGTCTTCCAGCTTGCCTTCCTGGAATAGAATCCAACCCAGCGTGTCCCACGCGGCAATCAGCATATTGGCGTTTCCAAATGCCTTGCTGTTCGCTTCCGTCGCGGTAATGACTGCACTCTTTTCCTCAAGCATGTCCACGGATTTGCGTGACATGGTCTCCGCGTAAGCCAGTTCGTGGCCTGTCTCGGAGAGAATATACACGGCGTTGTTCATCAATCCTGGATCGGTCGCATCCTCCAAAACGCTTTTCGCAGCCGCAGCCGCTTCATCCTTCCTTTGCAGGCGCAGCAGCGTCTCGCTCAACTGCACCCGCACATTGGAATCGTCCGGATGCTGGTCTGCCGCAGATTGCAGTGTGGTCAATGCGCCTTTGTTATCCTCCGCCGCCAATTGCATCTGAGCGAGCTGCAAAGACAGACGCAATTCGTCCGGGTGCCGGACAAGATACTCCTTCAGCGTTTGCTGCGCCGCGGCCGCATCGCCTCCCTTTTTTTCGACATCTGCCAGCGCTGCGGCCACCATTGCGTTGTCCGGATGCTTCTTGATCTCTGTCCGGTAATCTGCCTTGGCTTCGTCGTAGTTGTGCTGCATAGCGGCCACTGAGCCCAACATCGCCCACAAATACTCCTCATCGGGATTCTTCTGCTTGACCGCTTCTAAAGTGGCCTTCGCGCCCTGCCAGTCCCTCGATTGAAACTGCGTCCTGGCCTTGTCCATCAGCTCATGCGACGAAGCATTATCGGCAATTGGAGCAGTTTCCGCGGGCTTCGACTCACCTGCCGGGGCCGAGGATGGCACTTGGATAGTTATCGTTTTTCCGTCATTGGCAACCACCTTCGAGGGGGTCGTCACATCCGGCTTTTCAACTTGGATCGTGATGGGATTGGCTGGCGGAAAAAGCTGAATCCACGGCTCAGAATCGAGACTGACGTCAGTGGCGAACTTCTGGTAGATCTTCCAGTCCTCTTTCGTCACCTTTTCCTTCAGGACGGTAATCGTGCGTTCCGCCGTGATCTCCTTTCCATCGAAACGATACGTCTTATCAAACGTCGCGAACTCCGTCTTCACGTGAATCGGATCGGGCAAATCGGTCCGAAAGCGCTCCGGCAGCTGGATATGCGTGATTGCAATCATCTGCCGCGGCGCTCCCAAGTCGATGTCCTCTTTTGGAGCTGTGCCGTCGCTCGACAGTTGCGGAAATTCGAGTGCGGGAAACAGCGGTACGATCCGCCGGTTGTCCCAGTCCCCGAAGGGATGACGCTGGTAGTCGTAGCTCATCCCGATCGGCGACGAGAGATCGTCCACATTCTTGAACTGCGCGTTGCTTGTTGTCCCGCTAAACCCTTTGATCGAAGAAATGTATTGCGATGTCTGATCCCATTCCGCCGGCGCAACGCTATTAGCCAGGCTGCGAATCAGAATCTCCGAGTCGTCGCGGTATGTCGCCGACATCTTCGCGGTCATCTTTCCTTCTGTATCAAGGCTTCCGTTTGCCTCAAACCTCTCCATCAACGGATACGGCGGATTTGCCGGCGTAGTGGCCAGCGCTGCAGCTCCACTTGAGGACACCACCAGCGCCTCCTGGTCGCGAATCGTGGCCAGGAGGTAGCCGAAGGGCGCAACCCCAGGAGTGGTGTCCAGCCACATCCGTCCGCCTGGCAAATCTACCGTGGTGATCACGTGGTTGAAAATGGCCGGCGACGGCACCTCAGGTACTGGAGCAATTCCCACCCCAATCAGCGCCGGCGCGGTTGCAAAACCCCTTGCATGCAAAAGGGCCTCCAGCGCGGTATCCTTGTCCTTGCAATCCCCATACTGGTTCGCCAAAACCTCAGACGCCTGGTGCGGTTGGTATCGCCCCACACCGAAGTCGATGCCGATGTAGCGAATCTTCGATGAGACAAAGTCATAGATAGCGCGCACCTGCTCCTCGGGCGTTTTTGCATCGCGCGTAAGTTCGATGGCACGCTTCCGCAGCTCCTCGGTTGGCTCAGTCCGAGGCATGGCCATCGCCCTGTACCAGTCGCCCACCTCTGCCCAATTGCGGTAGGTAGTCCATGCAATCGATGGAAGCTTTCGCCCTTTGGCGTCTTCGTCGGGATCTTTCGGAGCTTCGGGCTTGGTGCTGTTGTCGGCTCCGGTCGGCTTCGGGGCTGGAACAAGCTGTGCGTCGGTCCAGCTGTACGTACGGACCGACTCCTTTTCGGTGATAGTTGGCTTGTGATTCGGGCTCCATGCCTGAACATATTTGTCCTTCGGCACTTCCAGATTCACAACCTCGGCCAGCACAACCACCGTCCCCGGCGCCACAAAGTGCGTAGCGCCCCAGAACTGCCCCGGAGCCTCCGCCTTATCAATCGTGGTATGGACCTCGTACTCCAGCGTGTCGCCGACTGAAAGGGAGCGCACCGGCAGGTGCTTCTCCTTCAGATCGCTGTAGAGCGGGGCCTCGCGTGTTACCTCGGCCGACATCTCCATCGCGGTATCGGGCGGCGTGTCCACCGTCGTTCCATCCGGTTTATGCACGCGCACCAGCGTAAAATGCGCAGTCTCGCTCGCGGACGCATACCCCACCGCCAGCACTCCAAACTGTTGCGCGGCCCCTTGCGACTGGATGCGCATCACCGTGTGAACAACCCGCTCGCCGGTCCCGTCGGCTCGCATCCGATAGGTAGTCTCCAACCTGTCGAAGACCAGGGACTCATTGCGAAACGGATCCTTCGCCGCAACAGCTGCCGCCTGCGACTCCGCAAAACTGCAATAAGACGACAGAACCAGAGCAAAAAAAAACAAATTGGAACGCATACCCAAGAGGGTACTACGAAATCTCCGCAATCGGACACCGGAGAAGCGCCGCCTTCGAAGGCCCTTGCATGTAACCGGTAAACCGGAGAACGCCGCACGGCTCCAATTCGGTTATACTTCCCAGTCATTGACTCGCAACCAGGAACTCACACTCTACCAGGACGTCCCGCAACCGGCTCCTTGCAAAATAATTGCAAGAGACTCCGCTCAGTCCGTTCTTCTATCAGGCATCGATCTCTGTGAGTCGAGGGTATCGAAGTATGGAAATCATTGTTCTACTGGTTGGCGGATTCCTGCTGGGGATCCCTATCGTTGCAATCATCGCTTTGGTTCGATCCGCGAATACACGCAAACTCCTTGATGAAACTACATCGGAATATCGCGACAAAATCTCTGACTTGACCGGTGAGATTGCCAAGCTTCGCCGTGAACTCGCCGAAGTCTCGCAGCGGGTGGGCCAGCCAGCCCCAGTTTCTTCGCCCGCGCCAACAGCCGAGGCACAGAAGGTCAAGACCGCTCCAGCACCAGTTGCAGCGCCCTCGCAAACACTCAGTCCAATCGAGCACCCCGTCCCGGCAACCGTCGTCCATGAGCCTGCACTCAGTTCCTCGCTTGCTTCGCAGTCGGTGACCACTCCTGGGACGCAGGTCTTTCTCAAGCAGTCCGCTCCCTCTCAGTCGTCACAGCGCAATGAACCGGCCGCCCGTCCAATTCCTCCCCTGCCGCAACCGGCAAGTGCTCCGGCCGCGACGTCGCCTTCGCAGCCAGTGACTTCAGCCAGGAGCGAAGCGCGCCCCGATGCGGCTCAACGGCCAGTTCCAGCTGTTCCGTCTCCGGAACCTAGCGCGACGCAACCGCCGCGCCCTCCTGTGCAACCAGCGGCTCCCCGCTTTGCGGCACTTGAAGACGAGCCGCCACGCAAGAGTTTCGCCGAGCGGCTGCGCGCCACTCTTCCGCTCGAAGAAGTGCTTGGCATGAACCTGTTCGCCAAGCTGGGCATCATCCTGCTGGTTCTGGGCTTCGCGTTGCTGGGCCGTGTGGCGCTGATTTCCATGGGGCCGGGAGCGAGAGTCGCCTTGATCTACGCGGCGGCAGCCGTCCTGCTTGGCGGAGGCATTCGACTCGAAGGCAAAGAGCGCTACCACCTTGTTGGCCGCACTGGAATCGGCGGCGGCTGGGCGCTGCTGTTCTTCACTACCTATGCCATGTATCACGTTCCGGCGATGACGGTCATGAGTTCCAATACTCTCAATTGTGTACTCATGCTCGTGGTTGCGATCGCAATGGTAGCGCATACCTTGCGCTATAAGTCGCAGTTGGTTACAGGTCTTGCTTTCCTTCTCGCCTTTTCGACGGTTGCCCTCAGCCAAGACAGCGTATACGCACTTACCGCGGGAGTGATTCTGGCAATCGGAATCGCCGCCATCGCATTACGCATGCGTTGGTACGAGCTTGAGGTCTTCGGCATTCTGGCCAGTTTTGGCAATCACTTCTACTGGCTCTACAGGCTGTACCCCGACGGCATGGAGGGTCATCCATTTCCCCAGTTCTGGCCCAGCGCCATCATCCTCATCCTCTACTGGGCAATCTTCCGCAGTTCCTACATCGCGCGGACCATTCGCGTGCCCCGCGACGAAACCATCTCGACCATCGCGGCGTTACTCAACACCATGCTGCTCGGGGTGGTCATGAAATTCCAGTCGACGCGCCCAGAGATGGCCTTTTACGGGTTACTTGCAATCGGCGCGGCTGAATTCTTCTGCGGTCAGTTGACCGCGACACGCCGCCGCCGTCCCGCATTCATTCTCCTCACCGTCATGGGCACCATGCTGATGTTTGCTTCCGTGCCTTTCAAATTCAGCGGCAACAACATTGCGTTGTTCTGGATGATTGCGGCCGAAGTTCTCCTGATTGCCGGGATTGTCCAATTGGAAGTTGTCTTCCGCCGGCTTGGATTGCTTGCGGGCCTGTTGACCGGTCTGCTGATCGTCTACGAGGCGCAGCATATTGTCGAGTTTCGCCAGCACTCTGAAGCGCAGCTCATGCAGGACGGTATTCTGCTTCTCACATGCAGCATCCTGTTCTACGTGAATTCCCTCTTTCTTCGCGAAAAGTGGACAAGCCTTTTCGACACGTTTGACGGACAGATTGCAACGGCTCAAGGCTATATCGGCTGCATCACCGCATTTCTCGGCGTGTGGGGCCTGTTCACCGGCGACTGGACCGCGATTGGCTGGTCCCTGTTGATGCTGGGAGCGGCTGTCGGCGTCTGCTACCTGAACAACAAGCACCTCATCGTGCAGGCGAGCGCACTGTTTGTTGTCGCGGCGATTCGTGCTGCGGTCTTCAACTGTCACTTGTCCGATCTCAACCCGCACCATATCGCGCTGCGCCTGACCACTCTGCCGATCCTTGCGGCCGTCTGTTTTGCAACAGCTTGGGCACTTTCAGGCGTCAAAGATCAGCGCCTTGCTCCTCGCACTGCCGTGCTATGGGCAGGGACCGCGTTGCTCGTCACTCTAGCCTGGGCTGAATTGCCTCCTATGGGTATAGCGTGCGCCTGGATGGCGCTGGCGGTGGTTGTTGCGCTGATTGGACGGCGCATCAGGATAGCGGAATTTTCGTATCAGGAACACGCGCTGGTCGCGATTGTGGCAGCCCAGCTATTCGCCGTCAACACCTACGCGCAAAACTCGATGGAGCGCTACCTGCCCTTCCTCGGCTGTGCCGCCGCACTCTATGCGATCTCGCGCTTCTGCACTTTGAAGGACGCATCCTACCGGCGTCCGGCTGCGTGGATACACACGTGGGGCGCAACCGCACTGATCGCAACATTGGCCTGGAACGAATCTCCGCAGCTCTGGCTGACGGCCATCTGGGCCGTGTTTGCGCTCGCACTTGCAATCGTTGACCGCATCTTCGTTGTCGAAGAGCTCCCCTATCAAGCGCACGTGCTGGCTCTGCTTGCTGTCTGCCGCGCGGTCACGCTCAATCTGTATACGCAGGATAAGTGGCACGGCGTCGATCTGCGGTTGATCACCGTGGGGATCCTGGTCGCGGTGCTTTATGCCATGGCAATGTGGGTGCGCATCCCGGAGTCGCTTCGCAACTCCGAGGCACGCCATGTGTATACATGGGCCGGATCGGGACTCACGGCGTGGCTGCTGTGGAGCGAGTTGCAACCGATCAGTGTTGCCGTTGGTCTGGCGGTCTTTGGCCTATTGCTCTTTGAATTTGGAACGTGGCGCTTGCAAAGGCAGATTCGCCTGCAGGCGTATATCGCATTAATTGCGGCGTTCGCGCGCATCTTCTTCGTCAATCTCACCGCCGCGACACTTCCAGGCGAGGCGCTCAGTCCGCGCATTTACACGGTTGCGCCTATTGCCCTGATCTATTTCTTTGTATGGACGCAGTTGCAATCCAACAAGGCCACAAACGAGATCGGCCGCTGGTCGGCAGGAGACCTGATCGCCTATTTCGGCACCGGGTCTGTAGCGGCGCTCCTTTATTACCAGACACCCGCGGAATGGATCGTTGTCGCGTGGGCAATCCTAGCGATCGCGCTGTTCGCTGCGACTCTCATTCTCGACAAAGAAGTGTTCCAACAGCAGGCAGCGTTCGTCGTTGCCGGAATCGTCGTCCGTGGTCTGGCGCACAACATTTTTGGCGGAAGTTACTTCGTGGAAGGAGGATGGCACGGCAATTTTGTTGTGCTTTCTCTCGCAGCCGCTCTCCTGCTTGCCCCGCTGCCGATTGCGTTTCGTCTCCGCAAGCGCTATGCCGAGCGCACTGACTTGTCGTTTCTCAGCCGCTATACAGCGCTGAAGTATCCAGAGCAGCTTCTCTTCTTTGCTCCCATCGTCCTCATCAGCTTCATGATTGCGGTCAAGATGAATCCGGGCATAGTTACGCTGTCGTGGGGCATTGAAGGGGTTTTGGTCATTGTCCTCGGGCTCCTGGTGAGTCAACGCAGCTACCGAATCACCGGACTTTTGCTGCTCCTGCTCTGTGTGGGCAAGATCGTGTTTCGCGATGCATGGCAGCTCGACGAACGCAATCGCTATATCACCTTCATTGCTCTGGGCGCCGCGTTGACTCTCGTTTCTACGCTCTACGGAAGATACCGCGAGATCGTGAGGCGTTTGCTATGAAGCGCATTCTGGCCATGGTTGCAATTCTCCTGATTGCCGGGGTTGCTCTCTACTTTGCGCAGCGGCGCAAGCACGAGGATGTTGTGAGCGTAAACGCGGTTGTGGATGCAGCTGCGGATTGGCAGCGCGATCTGACCCGCGTGCCCATGCATCTTACGCGGATATCCGACGAGCAGGAGATACGCATTGGCGACGAGCTTGCGCAACAGTATGCATCCGCGCAGCCCGCGCAGACTGCGGAGAGGTCGGCCATGGAGCGCTATATCAATGAGGTCGGCACGCGCGTGGCGGCTCATGCCAGGCGCAAGCTTGCTTTCCGCTTCCACCTCATCCCGAATGTGGATATGATCAATGCCTTTGCATTGCCCGGCGGGCACGTGTTTATTGGCCAGGGGCTTCTTGACCAGATGAACAGCGAAGATGAACTCGCCTTTGTGCTCGGACATGAGATTGAGCACATCGATCATTATCACGCTGTGGAGCGCGTGCAGATCGAAGCACAGCTCAACAAGTTGGATCTGGATCTTGTGGCAGCAGTCGCGCAAATTCCCGTTTCGTTATGGCAGGCCGGCTATAGCAAGGACCAGGAGTTCGAGGCCGACCGCGAAGGGCTCCGCATCGCCAGCGCAGCCGGCTACTCCCCGCAGGGAGCCGTGAACATGCTGGAGCGATGGACCAGGTTGCGCAATGAATACGTGATCCACGCCGAGACACCCACAGGTGAACTCAGTCAGCTTGCCATCGAGGGGCTCAACGGCTACTTCCGCACCCATCCGCTGCCCTCCGAACGCCTGGCGCAAGCCAGCGAAATCATCGCGCAGGACCACCTGCCGTTGAACAGGCCTCTCAAGCCTTTTCATGTGGAGTATGAAGTGACAAGCGACGCGAGGTAGGCTGCATATCTCCATCGTCATTTCCACGTAGCGCCGCCGTCGGCCGTGGTCCAGGAAGTTCCATCGGCAGCTTCGACGGTGCCCGCCTGCGGCGTCTGGAAGCGAATGTGGACGATCACGGGTTCGTCGCCATTCTTCACTGGCAGTGGCACGATGTTCCAGGTGTTCCCGTTGTCTGAGGAGTGATAAAGCCGGGCATTTTCGCCGCCAACCCACACCTCCGACTCGAAGACCGAAACGACCCGCATCCTTGCACTCTCGTTGGCAAGTACGGGCTGCCAGTCTCCATCGCCGAAGGATCGTTCCGCGTGTCCCGCGCTGTCGATGCGCCAGTGCGGACGAACGGTAACGGCAGCTCCAGAGATGTTGGAGAGTGCGCGAGCCGTCTCCGAATTAGCGAACGCGGAGATGGACTGAGTCGGAGCGGATGGCTGCGCAATGGAGCTTTCCGTCGTAACTTTTGCGGTCGATGCACCTCGTGTCCCGGAACCTGGTTGTGTCGCCTTCAACGGCTTGGCGTTCGCACTGGACTTACCGATGTCACCCTCCGGTTGTGCCGCCGGCAATGGAGGTGCTTGCCGAATTGTCAAGGCAGCAGGCCCGGGCTTGTTTTCCGCTGCAATTGTCGCGCGCTGCTCCAACTCCTGTTTCTGTCTGTAAACCAATCCAGCTGAGCAAATAATCAGGATGCCCGCTGCAACACTTACCCAGGGCAGCCAAGCACGCAGAGGGGGATGCGCGGATCGTTGCACCAGAAACGGGACCCTGACCGGGCCTGGCGCGGCCTCCGTCGCGGCGCTCAGCAGTTCGCGGCACTCGACGCAACTGGCCAGGTGTGCGAAAACGTCCTGCCGCTCCCGCTCAAGCAGCGTACCTTCGGAGAAGGCCGTCAGCAAGTCGGAATCAGGATGAGGCCCGGCCTGCGGGCTTCGTGCCAGCTCCTTTTGCAGCGGATTGAACTCAATTTGCTTCATTCTGCAAACCCATCTTCTTTTAGAACGTTCCAGCGGTTCTTTCTTGCTTCAAATTTGCCGTTACATCCACATCAATATCGCGAACATCGATCTCCCGCAGCAATTCATCGCATCGCCGCGGATGAACACCCGCGGACTGCAGCCGTCTTCGGACGCGTTTGCGCAGCATGCCCGTCAGCCGGTCAAGCTTGCGGCTGACGGTAGACTCGTGAACCCCTGTCTGGCGTCCAATGTCGGCCAGGGTGCGTTGATCGAGATAATAGGCTGCGAGCAGAAACCGCTCCTCATGACTGAGTTCGGCCAGCGTTTGAGCAATGGCAACAGAAACGCGGTCGTCGCTCGTCGGAGAGGTCATCTGAGGGCTCTCGGCGAAGGAAGCTCCATGGTCGATCTGCTCATCGAGACTGACGTCCGCGGAATGGACGCGGCAGCGGTCAATGTGCCGCCGCGTGAGCACGGTGCGGAGCCAGCCTTCGAGAGAGCCGCGGCCCATGTAGTAATCGAGCTTCGAGATGCGGCGGCCTTCGCTGTTGGGGATTCCGTAGAGTTCGGCGTTGAGTTCGTCCGCCAGCTCCCGTCCCGCCGTTTCGTTCCTGGTGAGCCGGCATGCGATTGCATGGAGCGCGGCACGAAAGCGGGGAATAAAAACATTCCATGCTGCGTCGTTTCCGGCTGCGCAAGCACGCGCCAGCACCAGTTCCTCGATGCGCAGGGAGGCCACGAGCTCAACCCTCTCGGATTCGCCCGAGTCGGCGGCGTAGCGAAGCACGACGCCAGCCACGATCTGATGAAAGCGCTCAGGAGTCACACCGTACAGCCCCGCGCCGGACTCACCATAGCGCCTCGCAATAGCCCTGTCGACTCCGCTTCCGAGGATCGGATTTCGGTGACTGTCCGCCGGAGGTTCAGGTTCGGAAAACATTTGCATCGATGGTAGCAACATTCCTGCAAGAAACCTACTTGTCCGCGTTCTTCCAATGTCGGGCGACGATAACGAGCCCGAGGAGGATGCGATGGCTATGAAACTGACGAGATGGAGCAAGACTGGGTGCGGACAGAATAAGAAGGACCCTTGTGGAAGACTCACGGCGCGTGCGTCTGCCCTGCGGAACGGCGTTGGCCGCACAATAGCGTTTGCCGCACTTTTTTGGATATCGCTTGCAGTTCCAGCTTCGGCTGGCGGTCCTGACAGCCAACCCGCATACAAAGTATTGCCGCCGATTCTGCGCGGCAATCTGGCCATCTTCCCGGTGGTGGCAAATCAGTCCTTCGATGCCTCGCAACTGATGACTCTGGACGAAGGCGTGCGTTCCGGGCAGGTTATCGTGACTGAAGCAGGGGATGAACGAGGCCTCGTCCGGCCAGGTCAGCCAATCCCGCGGCGGCAGGGGGGCGCCGAGGTCAATCGCCTGGTGCTCTACAACAGTTCGAGTCATCCTTTGCTCTTGCTTGCGGGAGAAATTGTGACCGGCGGCAAGCAGGACCGCGTGATTGGATCCGACCGCATTGTCCCGGCAAATACCGGACCAATCGATCTTGGGGTCTTCTGTGTCGAGCCTGGGCGCTGGGTCGCGTCCAGCGGCAAGTTCGGGTCGATGGGCGCGCAGATGGCGCAGCCAAGTGTGCGCACGCCGGCCATGGCCGAGCGCAATCAGAACCAGGTTTGGGCCAATGTTCGAGCTTCCAATGCGAAGATGGCCAGCAACCTGAGCAGCGCGGATGCCGCGTCTGTTACATCGACAAGCTCATACGCAAAGGTGTTTGACAGCGCGCCCGTGGCAAAGATCGAAGCGACCTACGGCGGTCAGGACAGCGAGCAGGCGATCCTGCGTGAATTGCGCAGCAAGGGCGCGGCCGGAGTGGTGGTTGCCGTAAATGGGCAGGTTCTGTGGGCCGATGTATTCGCCAGCACGGAGTTGCTTTCGAAGTACTGGCCGAAGCTGATGCGCAGCTACGTGGCCGAGGCCATGACTTCCGCAAACAGCGCCGCTGCTCCCGATATGCACGATGCGCAGCTCTTTATGAACAACTTGAGCGGTGGGCGTGAAATCGTGGAGACCGAACCCAGTGTGTATCGCCGCACAGATGTCACTGGCGATGGCTATCGCGTATTCGAGTTGATGTCTCTGCTGCCCAGGACCGGCTTCATTGTGCACATTACCAAGATGAGGCAGTAGATCGCTTTGCACAACCACTACTCCCGCCGGGTTGGCGACGAGATACCCGAGTCTCGCCGCCAACCCGGCCTTGAGTTCCTAAGCGAGCAGGCATCCCCCAGCTAGCGAAACTGAATGCCGTGTCACCGCACACACAGTGTGTTTGCGTTGACACGGTTCCATCTCCCCATCCCCTTCATAACCTGTTTGTTTTCAGTTGCCAGCGATTGGCGACCGGGTTGCACCTTGTCTGGGCGCAGGCAATTTGACACGGGGGATGCGATGACGGCCTTGAAACTCAGCAGCTTGGCAACGACTGCGGGAACAGCGGTACTTCTGGCAGCGCATGCATTGGGCCAGAACACGGCAATGCCGGCCCAAGAGCAACTAGCAGTGAAGGTCCAGTCCCGGCCTGCGGAGAAGCGCGTAATTGTAGTGAGTCTCGAAGATCGCAAACTCGCCCTGGTGGAAAACGGCCAGGTGAAGAAGGTCTACACCGTCGCAGTTGGCAAGCCGTCGACACCCAGCCCGGTCGGAACCTTTACCATCGAGCGTCGCGTGGTCAACCCAACCTATCACCACAACGGAAAGACAGTTCTCCCCGGCCCCGGTAATCCGGTTGGCACGCGTTGGATGGGGCTGAGCAAGCACGGCTACGGGATCCACGGAACCAATGAACCCAATTCAATCGGCAAGGCCGCCTCGCACGGCTGCATCCGCATGGCCAAGGCCGATCTGGAGGAATTCTACGCGCTGGTTGCCGAGGGCGACACGGTTGAGCTTGTAGGCGAACGCAACGAAGAGACTGCGCAACTATTTGGGACCGGACAAAATCCAGCCGCACCGGCTACACAGCAGGTCCGGACAGCCGTGGCCTCCGTCGGAGCAGCTCCGGTCGCGATCCCGATGCAGAGCCTGGTCACAGATGCAAGCAGCGCCGAGAAGGCGATCCCAGCGCTCTCCGCCGTTGCGGCTCTGACGGCGATGCGCTAAGGAGCACCGGATGAATCTGCTGATGGAAGCGATGAGTGGTTTGGGAGCAGCGCTGTTGCCCTTCGTGGCGGCCCTGCTATTTGAGGAGTTGACGTTCGGAGGACTGGTCCGGCTGCTTGTGGCTCCATGGCCGCGAACTAGGAAATTCAAGGAGCGCAACAAGCAAAAAGGAGAAGGAAAATGATCGCATTGAAGGTGCTTTTGACGGTCGCGGGAGTCCTGCTGCTGGCTTTCGCGTTGGGAATTCCACTTTATTCGCTCTGGCTGCGGATACGCATTGCGCGCCGCAAGGCCGCAGGCGAAACAGAGACTCCTGAGCCAGAAGAGATCCCGTGGCGAGGCTCGGTGGCGCTGACGCTGGTAGCCTGCCTGCCGCTGCTCGTTGCTTCGAGCATCGTCGTTGTGCCCAGCGGGATGGGCGGCGTGCGCGTGAGTCAAATCCGTGGCACGTTGCCGGGAACGCTTTACCCCGGCGTGCATTTCATCACACCCCTCGTCGACAGCGTGCAGAACTACGACCTGCGCGATCATCTGTTCACCGCAGGCATGGCAGAGGAAGGCGCGAAATCCGGCGCAGTGAAGAACGGGCTAAGCGTGCAGTCGCGCGAAGGCCTCAACATCGGTCTCGCCGTTACGGTCCGCTATCGCCTCGATCCGAACAGGCTCGATAACGTGCAGGCACATATGCCGCAGCCGGTCGACAAAGAGCTGGTGCCGCCGGTAGTGTCCAGCGCCTGGCGTGAACTGTCGCCTGAATACACGGTGCGCGAAATCTTCTCCACCAAGCGCGAAGAAGTGCGCTCCCGTGCGGCGGCAATCATTACCCACAAACTGGGGACCGATGGAATTCTGGTCGAAGAAGTGATGCTCAGTGACATCCAATTGCCCGAAGAATACGCAAAAGGACTGGAAGGTCTGCTTCTGAAGGAGCAGGAAGACGATCAGCTCGGCGTGGTGACCGATATTCAGCAGAAGCAGGTCAAAATCGCCGAATTGCAAGCCGAAGCCGAAGCAGTACAGAAGGTGAAGGAGGCCGAAGGTGAGGCACAGTCCAAGGTAGTCGAAGCCAAGGGTGAGGCCGATGCCATGCAATACACGCTGCCGCTTAAAGAAAAGCAGATTGAGCAAAGCAAGCTGGAGGCTGAGGCGCGCAAGGAAGCCACCATCCAGAATGCGGAAGCGGATGCCCAGGCCAAGGTCATCGACAGCAAGGCTGAGCTTGAGCGCCGCAACCTGCTGGCTGACGCCGAAGCAAGCCGCGTGCGCCTCATGGCCAAAGCCAACGCCGAGCGCATGACCAGCGAGGCCGAGCTTCTAAACAAGTCGCCCTTGCTGATCAACAAGATCATCGCCGAACGCCTTTCCGACAAGATCCAGGTTGTCATGGTTCCCTCGGACGGCAAGTTCTTCTTCGCCAACGATGTCTTCAAGAGCATGGCCTCAAGCCCTGTGATGAAGCAGGAGATGGACAGCCAGGACGACGCAGCGCCAAAGAGCGGTGGCCACTGAAAAACTTGATCCGCGCAGGAACGTTTGGGTGCCCCACCCTCGTCGCGTTGTTGTTCTTGCGGCTAGGGCGGGATGCCCATCCACCCCAAAACGGTATAATCCGCCCAAACGAAAGATGCAAAGAAAGAAGCCCCCAATGAAGCCGCTCTGCCTGCTCGCGATGGTTGCGTCTGTGCTGATGGTGCAATCGGCAAGCGCGGCAACGAGCCCATGGGAGCAGCCCGCCGCCGCACTCGCCGAACAGATTGCTGGAATTCTCGGCCCCGGCCAGGCGCATCTCACCATTCGCAACAACTCCAGAATCTCCACGGACGAAATCCCCGCAATCCGCCGCGCATTGGAAGAGGCTCTGAAGGCCCGCGGAGTCCAAGCCTCCGGCGCGGAAAGCGCCAACACCATTCGCGTCACCTTGAGTGAAAACATCCGTGAACGCCTTTGGGTCGCTGAAATCGTAGAAGGCAATGAGACCCGGCTTGCAATGATCCGCTTCGACGCCGGCGCTCCCCATCAGGAAGTCTCCACGAGCGAAATCACTTTGCACAAGCAGGCCGTGCTCACCACAACTGAGCCTGTGCTGGCAGCGCTCGAAATAGCAGACAGCTACATCGTGATTGAGCCCGAAGAAATCGTGATTTACGCCCACTCCGCAAGCGGATGGCAAGAGCAGAATCGCGTGGGCATCGGCCAGAAGATGCCATTGCCGCGAGACCCGCGAGGCGTTATCTTCCCCACTCCTGATGGTCAGGGATTTGCGGCTTCCGTCGCGGGCATGGCGTGCAGCGGCAGTGTTCAGCAAGCGTCGCCGCCTGCGAACTGGGCCTTGCATTGCCACGAAAGCGACGACCCCTGGTTGTTAGCTTCGCCACAGCCAGCAGACACAAATTCCGCAGCAAGTGAAAACTTCAACGCATTACCTATCCGCGCCTTCTACAACGCCGCCCGCAACTACTTCACTGGCGTCATAACACCAAGCCTGGGTGCAGACCTTCCTCCCTACTACAATGCAGTCCTGATTCCACGCCCGGATGGAGCAGGTCTCCTCATCAACGGCATCGATAGCAAAGTGCAACTGGTGGAAGCAGCCGCAATCAAATCTATCGCGGGCACCCGCGACTGGGGCAGCGACTTCGCGGCTCTCCACACGGGCTGCGGAGCCGGCGCCCAGGGCATTCAGATTATTGTTTCAGGCTCCGGCGAGGCGCTCGCAGACAGCCTGCGTGCCTATGAGATCCCGGCGTTGGAAGCCATCCCCGCCAGCACCCCGCTCGCCATGGATGGAACCGTCACCGCGCTCTGGACCGCTCCCGACGGAAAGAGTGTCTTCGCAGTCGTGCGCAAACCCGCCAATTCATGCCAGGCAGACTTATACGAGGTGGACCGTGTTACGGCAAGTTGCAATTAGCTGTCTCGTGGCCGCACTGGCCCTCCCTGTTGTCGCACGCACCCGTCCTCACTACGGCGGTACACTGCGCGTTGAAGTCGAGGGCGACCCCTGGCAGCGCCCTGGTGGCCTGGCGCGGCGCATGGTTCTCGATGGGCTCACCGCAATGAGTCCTGACGGCACCGCACGGCCGGGTCTCGCGGTCCAGTGGAAATCTGAAAATGACAATCATCGTTGGCAGTTTCAATTGCGGCCCGGTGTACATTTCCACGATGGCACGCCCCTGAATTCGGCCAACGTTGTCGCCTCGCTCACAGCGATCTGTGGAGCGGGTTGTCCATGGACAGCCGTCCGCGCGGTCGGCGCATCGATCGTATTCACCAGCGAATCGCCGTTGCCGAATCTTCCCGCATTGCTTGCCGGCGACGACTACCGTATCGCACTCACCGGTGCTGGAAACACCGCGACGCCACCAGGAACTGTTGGCACCGGACCATTTCAATTCGCAGGCTTTTCGAACGGCGCAGTCACGCTAGCCGCCAATGACAATTGCTGGCAAGGCCGTCCGTTTCTCGACGCTATTGAGATTCACACCCATCGCTCAATCCACGATCAGTGGCTCGATCTAAGCGTAGGCCGCGCTGACCTCGTCGAAGTGCCCGCCGAGCAATTGCGACAGGCTCATGAGCAGAGGCTCACCGTCGTTGCATCACCGCCTGTCTCGTTGCTGGCGCTCACCGTATCTGACTCCGGAACGCTCGCGAACCCCAACCTGCGTGCGAGCATTGCGCTTGCCGTCGATCGCAGCGCTCTCTTCAACGTGATCTTTCAAAAACAGGGTGAGATCACAGCTTCAGTTTTGCCCGCTGAACTAACCGGCTACTCGTTCCTCTTCACCGCGGACCGCGATCTCAACAAAGCTCACGAACTTCGTGGCGGCGTCACTCCTCCTCCGCTCACGCTCTCCGCTGAAGGCGGCCCTGCAATGCAATTAGCTGCCCAGCGAATTGCGCTCAACCTCCGCGATGCCGGCTTCAATGTCCAGTTAGCCGCTGCAGGCGTCCCGCAGCACATCGACCTCACACTCCGTCGTCTGCCGCTCGAATCGAATCAGCCGCAACCCGCGATGGAATCAATCCTTCGCGCAGCCGGTCTTGCAATTCCGGTGCTCGAGATAATGCCGGCCGGCCTCTACAAAGTCGAGCGCGAGATCCTAGACGCCCACATGCTCATTCCGCTTCTCTACCTTCCCCGCGCATATGCCGTCAGCGGCCGTGTTCGCGATCTGCGCTTAGGCCCGGATGGCGCTCCGCAGTTGGCCGGTGTCTCTTTGGAGGATGCTCCGTGAACCTGCGCCAAAAGCTGCTTTTGCTGCTTTCGTTCATGGTGGCCCTCATCGTGGCTGCCGTCGCATGGACTGTGCTGGTCCGCATTCGCCAGGTCTTCGAGCAGCGCGATCAGGAAGAGACCGCCTTGTTCGTCAGCCAGTTTCAGCGTGAGTTTCAGCATCGCTCCGCAGAGGTGGCCGCGTCTGTGGACCGCATCGCCGCCAGCGAACACGCGCGCAGCATGGCCTTTGAACTCGCGCAGTCCGGCGACACTTCTCCTTATCTCAACGAAGCGCAAACGCTAGCCCAGGACGCGCAATTAGACTTTCTTGAAATTGTAGGACCAGACGGAAAGATCGTAAGCTCCGCGCAGTGGCCCGCGCGTTTCGGTTACTTTGAGCCTATCGCTTGGGTAGATCAAACCACCTTCCTAAAAACCGAGGATTTACCAGATGGAAGCTCGGCCCTGGGCCTGTTTGCGTATCGTGCCATTGGGCACTCTGAGTCGGCCGCAGGGCCAGTTCGCATCATCGGCGGCAGACGTCTTGATAAGTCCTTCCTCGCCGATCTGCCCATCGCTCCTGGAATGCAGATCGCTCTTTATCGACATGAAGACCAGTCCCCGGCTGCCACACAGCAGGGTCACTTAGGCCCAGACATGTTCCCCTTCGACCCCAAACGACTGATCGGCACGGCTGGTGAGGTACCTCACGCAGATCGCTATGAACCTTTAATCAATTCCGCATTCGATAAAGGTCAGCAGGCGAACTCCATCCTCTACCTCACCAACCGTCGTGAAGACTCTGTCAACGCCACCGCCATTCCACTCAAGAGCGATAAGGGCGCCGTTCTCGCAGTCCTCATTGTGGCCATTTCCCGCAGCGGCATGGTCGAAGCGCAACAGCATATTCGTGCCATCGCTTACGGAGTTGCCGCCGGTGGAATTCTCTTGGCGATTCTCGCCAGCCTTTGGATTGCCGCAAGCATCTCGCGGCCCATCGAGCGATTGGCTCAAGCCGCTGAAGAGGTCGCCGCAGGAAACTGGAAAACGCATGTCCCGCAAGGCGGTCACGACGAAATCGGCACCCTTGCACGAAGCTTCAATCACATGACGGGCGAACTTGTTGCGCAGCGCGATCGGCTCGTGCAAACCGAGCGCGTAGCCGCCTGGCGCGAACTGGCCCGCCGCCTTGCCCATGAACTCAAGAATCCGCTCTTTCCACTTCAGCTCACCGTCGAAAATCTGGTCCGCGCGCGTGAACTGCCCACCGCCGAATTTGACGAAGTCTTCCGCGAGAGTACGCAAACTCTGGGCATGGAGATCGCCAATCTCAAAACCATCATTGGCCGCTTCAGCGATTTCAGCCGCATGCCCAAGCCGCAGTTGGAACGCGTCGACGCATGTGAGGCACTTACACGCGTCGCCCATCTCTACCTGGGACTCGGCAATCATGCGCCCGAAACTCCTGACAATCCGCAGCCAACAGATTCCAAGATCGGCTACGCCGTAGAAATCCCGACAAGTCCACTCTTCATCGACGTTGACCCCGAGCTACTTCATCGCGCCCTATCCAACCTGGTCCTCAATGCAATGGATGCCATGCCCGACGGCGGCACTCTTACCCTCTCCGCAACAGCGAGAGAAGACAAAGTAGAAATCAGAGTCGCCGACACCGGCGAAGGCCTCACACCCGAAGAATGCGAGCGGCTCTTCACGCCCTACTACACCACCAAGCAACACGGCACCGGTCTAGGGCTCGCCATTGTCCAATCCGTCATCGCCGATCATAATGGCGCCATCGCCGTTGAAAGCCGCATAGGCGGCGGTGCCACCTTTGTCATCACGCTACCCAGAGCGGGTGAAAGCAAATCATGACCGCAAAAGCAAAGATTCTCATCGTAGACGACGAGGCCAACACGCTCGCATCGCTCTCCCGAGCCTTTCGCCTCGCGGGGCATGAGGCAGTTGTCTGCGATAACGCCACGCGCGCATTGGAACTGGCCCGTACGCAACCCTTCGATCTGATCCTGAGCGACGTCGTCATGCCCCGCCGTGACGGCCTTGCGCTGCTTGAAGACTTGAAGACAGCAGGCGTCGCCTCCCCCGTCGTCATGATGAGCGGCCAGGCGCACATTGAAATGGCAGTCCGCGCCACCAGGCTCGGCGCACTGGACTTTCTTGAGAAACCTCTCTCCACTGAGAAGCTTCTTGTCACGGTTGAAAACGCCCTCAAACTCACCCGCCTTGAAACCGAGAATCAGGACCTCCGCACCCGCGTCGGCAAGCACACCCTGGTTTTCGCCGGAGAGACCATGCGGCGCGTAATGGCGCAGATTGAGCGAGTGGCCATGAGCGAATCCCGCATCTGCATCTACGGCGAAACCGGCACAGGCAAGGAACTGGTGGCACGCACTCTGCACGAAAAAAGCCCACGGTCCTCTGGCCCTTTCGTGACTCTCAACTGTGCGGCCGTTCCCGCTGAGTTGATTGAGAGTGAGCTATTCGGCCACGAGAAAGGTTCCTTCACTGGCGCGGCGCAGCGCCACACCGGCAAGTTCGAGCAAGCCCATCGCGGCACGCTGTTTCTGGATGAAATCGGCGATATGCCGCCGGCCATGCAAGCCAAGCTGCTGCGCGTTCTGGAAGAGGGTGAAGTGGAGCGCATCGGCTCCGACAAGCCAACAACGGTCGATGTGCGCGTTGTTGTTGCAACCCATCGCAACCTCGAGCAACTGGTCGAGACCGGCGCCTTCCGCCGCGACCTCTATCATCGCGTCGTGGTCTTCCCCGTACAGCTGCCCCCACTGCGCCAGCGCACGGAAGATCTGCCCGCTCTTGTCGACCATTTCGCACATCAGGTCAGCGCGCAGAATGGCTGGAAGCCTATACCATTCACCGATGCCGCCATTGATGCCCTCAAGCTGTACGCATGGCCCGGCAACATCCGCGAGCTGCGCAACATTGTCGAGCGGCTGCTCTTGCTGGCTGGTGGCGAGGTTGACGCCGAGGCGGTCGAGCTGGCCCTTCCGGCTGCCCACTCAAGTCTCGCCCATTCTGGTCAATCACTATCCACTGCTCATGCCTCCGATGGAGCTGCAAACGGCGCGTTGTCTGAGCGGGTGTTGAAGTTTGAGCGCGCACAGGTCCTCAAGGAACTGGAGCAGCACAACCACAACATTACGCAGACTGCGAAAGCGCTGGGGCTCGAAAGGAGCCATCTTTACAAGAAGTGCCAGCAGTTGGGAATCGATCTCAAGTCGAATGGCGAACGGAAATGACTACACTGCAGACCAATGACCGTGTGCGCCAAAGTTCAAGGTCTTGAGGTATTCAATATCCGGAGTGCATTGTGCTGAGGCGCAATTGCGTCATTCTGTCACCTCGCCGAGCCTGCAAAGTTGCGCCAACAATCGAAGCTGCCTGAGTATCCAAACCAGACCAGTTCGATGTACTCCATATCTCGCGGCAAAATCAAAATCCAGTTGAGTCAGCCTGGTGACAAGAATGCAGATGTCAGTTGCGGCCCGCAGCAAACGCCCGCGAATTGAGGTCTCGATCTCAAGATAAAAACGATGTTGAATCCGCCAATTGGACACTGGGCTGGGCCCTTCGAGCATATCCGCCCAGAGTTTGTTCGCAACTCTCTCCATGTGTTCCGCCGTCTTCACGGGCACTCGAAAATGCGGGCCGGAACTGCAGCGCGGATCGAGGCGCGTCGCCATGGCGCGGCTCAAAACAATCAGAGGACGAAGTTTTGCAGCAGGTCCAGACTCGTAGAACTTTGAGTCAACCTGCGAAGTGAGGCAGTTGAATGCAAAAGCAACGTCGAGCACGTTGTTGAGAAATTCGAAGCGGTGTCGAACGCCGTGAAGACATACGAAGAGCAGTTCGTCGGAGGGCGCGAATTGCCACACAGGCTGGCCAAGAAAGTCTCTCTGTCTGGCTCTATTCCACGCAGCCGCCGTATCGAAATTGAAGGTCAGCGGATTCTCAACATCGAAGTGAAGCTCAACGAGCGTGGTGCCTCGGCTCCATGAATAGTGATAGTCGCTTGGCCTGGCATATTCGGTGAATCCAAGCGTTACCAACAAAGAGCAGGCGGACTTGATGTCCGCAGGGCGAACCAGCAGATCGAGATCGACTGAAACACGAAGGTTGGTGCTGCCGTAGATACGCTCGGCCAGCATAGGCCCCTTCAACGGAATCACAGGTATGGCTTCGGTAGCAAAGCCCTGCAGAATCCCCTTCAGTTCCGATGTCCACCAAAAACTGTTTCGCGCTGTCTCCTGTTCGGCTTGCGCCAGATAGTCTTTGATCGGTTCAGGAACGGCAGCGCCGCTCCGGTGAAGCTTCGCCGCGAAATACGGCAGAACTTTTTCCTCTACCGCGACTTGAAAGGCATGCTGCCATTCTGAATTCGTGATATCGGGGCGGATCGGCTCGCCGCGTAACACGTCCAGAACGCAATCCATTCCCGGTCTCATCAGGCCAAAGCCTCTTCCCGGCGAAGGGTTCGGGCATCGGGTGCCACGCTTGATGAGTCGCCTGATTCGAGAGATCGAAGCAGCAGCTGTGCCACCACATCGGCTTCATCGCGGCAGGAACTCCACGCGGTAGCGCCCTCAAGCATCGCCGTCAGCGTGGACATAACCAGCCGAGGTATGCGTTGTACGGGGATGGTGTGCCGTATCATCTCCAACACCGCCGAACCGGGGGTTAAGGGCCGCGGATTCCATCGCGCACCCGGTTCATAACGGGCAAAAACCACCTGCGCCACGCGCAGCGGAGCGGTCCCTGCATGGCCCTGCAAGGATGCTACTGTCGTGTTGCGCTGTTCGGTCTTTCCGGGTTCCCGTATCTGCAAGTCGCGTGCGTAGGGATGAACCCACCCCTTTTCATCGACGGCGGCAAACTCATCTGAATAGTAAGTGGCTCCGGCGCGCACCAGAGCTGCGGTCAGGGTTGTCTTGCCCGCAAAGCTCGTCCCCGGCAGCACCAGTGCACGGCCTTTCCATCCCACGACTCCAGCATGAACGAAGACGCGATCCGGACAATAATTGGCCACATGTTTCATCAGTTCGCCGGAAAGTTGCTTGAGCACTGGTTCAGCTGCCGCGCTCTCCAGCGTTAGTTCAGCACCCACCAGGCATCGGTATCCGTGCTGTTCGTCTGGAGGCAGAAGACTGAAGGTCTCGGCCTCAGATATAGCTCCGTTTTTCACCTGCGTTGCCAGCGGAAGAAGACCCGGAAGAGCATCGAAGAGGTCGTCGCTGCCCACTTGGATACGCATCGACACACCAAACGACATGCAATCGACGGTGTGGATGCGGCAGGTGTTGAGAGGCGTAGTGCGTTGCACCGTTGAAGTTCTCCTTCATCTCATTTCTTCACTGTTTTGCACGCACAGAAGGCGTCTCGTCCGCGCCCAATCGCAGTGCAGGCCTAGGGGCTCGCCGGCGGACCCGAAAGAGGCGTCTTGATCGGGCTCGCGAGGCCGACAAATTGTGTGACAGTGTCGGTTCCCGCGTTTGTGACCCAGATATTTCCACTTGCATCGATGGCAATTCCCAACGGCAGTTTCAGCGCTGCGTCCAGCCCGAGGCCGTTGGTGGGAGACAGCGGAGCGGCATTCGAACCAGCCAGCTCGGCAATCGAATTTCCGCGATAATTCGCGGCAAAGACATTTCCCGCGCCGTCGATCGCGATCCACTGCGCGGCCTGGTTTGCGCCTGGCGATTCTACGGTTGCGGCAACGGCGCCGGCAGGCGTGAGCTTTACGATTGCTGCGCCACCGTAGTCGGCGACCCAGATGTTCCCGCTTTGATCCACGGCGATGCCCGCAGGGTCATCGCAGCATGGAAACGTCGTAACTGTCCCGGTCGGAGTCACGCGGACTGCGCCAACCTCGGTTGCAAACCAGCCATTATTACTGGCATCGACAGCAACCGCTGGTGTAAAAGGCAACGCTGACGCGCCGTAGCCTTTCGATCCCGAGATCGGAGTGCCATTATCCTGAAGCAGGCTCGCCGAAGAATGGCCGTAGTCGGCGATCCAGATGCCTCCAGCGGAGTCGCCCGCAATGGCGACCGGGTAGTAGATGCCGCCGCCCGTGTAGCCTGCGCCTGAGAGTTCGGTCCCTTTTGAAGAGAACTCACTGACGCTGCCCAGTTGGCCGTTGTTGGCCGCAGCCACGCTGTTCTCGTTCGTAACCCATACATTGTTATTCAAGTCGACCGCGACACCAAAGGAGTTTTCAAGGCCAACGCCGGGGAACCCGGTAGCCGATGCGGCCGCTCCGGTTGGGAGGAATTCCGATACGACGGCGCCGTAGTAATTGGCAACCCAGACATCGCCGGAGGAATCGGCCGCGATCGCGCCAGGTTGATTCAGGCCGCCTCCGGCATAGGTAATCGACAAAGTCCAATCGTTCGGAGCAGCGCTGAGCGCCGGAGAGAACGGCGCTGTCGACCCTGCCAGTTTGAAGAGAGCGGCAACATTCGCCGCCGGGTTACGCACGATGTCGATGGCGGCATCCAGTACGTTCGTTGGTTGAGTTCCACCCGCGGCTGCTGCGGAAAAGAGCGCCGAGCACGCGGTTGTCCCGTTGGAAACTGTGCAGGATGCAAGCACATTCGCGAGCGTGTCGATCTTAGAGATTTCAGCTTTAGCGCCCTCAGGCAAGGCCGGTCCCGGAGCAATACCGGTAGTCGTGCTAGCCAAATTCTGCGCAATCGAAAACGCATTGCCCAGGCCTGTCGCATTGGTTGCGCTTGCGTTGACCGCGGCATTCGGTCCCAGGAATTGCGACAATGCCCAGGCAGCCGAAACAGTAGTCACCTCGTTGACCATGTAGGATGTCGACGAGTTGAGACTGCCGCAATTTCCCAATGCCGTCATCAAAACGAGGGCGGTGTTATTTGTGCCCGATGCCAGGCCGGGGTTTCCGCCCCGAGCAACCAGATAGACCTGCGCGGTCGAACTGGGGCACTGGAAGGCATACGTGATTGTGAAATTGCCGCTCCCGTTGGTCGAGACTGGGGATTCTCCGAGCAGGTTTACAGGCCCGCTTCCCGGCGATACGGTACCTGTGGCATACAGTGCAATCTGGGCATCGGAGACGGAATGCTGGCCTGCGTCGACGTGGCCCTGCAGTATTATCGATAGTCCCGACGGTGGTTGCGGAGGAGGCGGAGGAGGCGTGGTGGGATTACTGTTCTGCTTGTCCGTGCATCCGCTGAGGAACCCAATGCACACGCAACCTGAGAGCAGCAGAGTTTGCGCTACGAAAACTGGGCTCCTCGATCTCATCGTCTGGCTTAACTCCGCGCCCAATGGTGCTGGCTTGAATCGTTAAGATAGCACCAGTGCTTATTGTCCCTCGCCTGAAGGCCGCACGGGTCGGCGGAACCGGTGCACTCCGGGCAGACCGCCATCGGTTGGAGCAGGGCCAAACGAGCAATCGGTGCATCCGGACCCCGCGAATGGCTTGGGAGCCATGACCGCTGCGATTGCCGGCAGGGGCAACATCATCACAGCGCCAGCGCCCAGCGTTGCCATCAGGCTGCGGCGGGAGATGGACCCATCCGCCGCAACACCAGCCTGTGAAGGAGATTCGGTGACGGGCTCAAGCAGCCCGTTCTCTTCCATCTGTGCCAACGCGAGAAGGACGGTCTCTTCGGTTACAGGCTGGTTGAGTTCACTGCACAGAGCGGCAGCAATTTGCCCAACGCTTTGCGTGCCGTCGCAGTGCGTCCAGACCGCGGACGACACCTGGTTCAGGCAGAATGCGCGGTGAATGCGTTCGTCGTAGATGAGCGTCTCTTCGCCGACCTTTTGAATCGATAGTCCCTGCCTGAGGCTGCGAGGCTGATATACCTGGCTCATTGAAAACTCCTTCGATGCTCGTTGGGAACAGCAATTCTATTTGCGAACGACGCTCGGAACAGGAGAAGACGCAGCGATGGGATTGACGGCGATGCTGGAGGGCCCGTTGAGCCCGCCAGGCTGGCCGACACCGCCATACGGGGAGTTGGCGAGCGGAGTGCCGGGGCTAGGAAGACCGGTCATCCCGCTCAGCGTGCTGGTGAAGTTGTTCACCGCCCAGATGTTGCCCGCGCCATCGATGGCAATACCTTCGGGAGTGCTGAGCCCGATGCTTTCAGAGTTGTAGTTTGCGGGGGAAGCTCCACCGGGTCCAAACATGGTGATCGAGTTATTGCCCGTGTTAGTGATCCAGGCATTGTTGCTGGTATCGATCGCGACGCCATAAGGTGAGTTCACATCGGTTGTATAGTTGGCTCCGGCGTAGACTGGCGTCGAGGTCGCGGCTGAGGTGACGGTGAGTTCAGTTACGCTGCCAGTGCCGGTAGACGGTTTGTTGGTAACCCAGACGTTGCCAAATCCATCGACGGCAACCGACTGCGGGCTGGCCAGGCCTCCTGCCGTGTAGTTGATTGCCAGGGTCCAGTCAGTTGGCGGGCTGGTGAGATTATTTGGGAAAGCCCGGCCGATGGGCTCCCCCTGTAGATTGTAGAGGTCGCTAAGATAGTTGGCGTTGCTGACATTGGCAACATTGCCGCCGGGGTGCTGCGCGATGTTCATCGCCGCGGTAGCGATGTCGGTGGGGGCGGTGGTCGAGGGCAGTGTCGTCAGGAACATCAAATTGTCGCAGGCGGATCCGACGTTGGTGCCGTTCACAGGATCCGACGGCGATCCGCCATTGGAGTTGATGCAGTTCTGCAGAATGTCGCCCAGCGCATAAAACCTGTCGAGAGGGAGAGTAGTCCCTGACGGCACGAGCGTGCTGACCGCCTTGCCCGTAGAGACATTGACCAGTTCGTTGATGGTGGCGAACGCATTTTGAAGACCAGTTGCGTTGCTGGTCGGAGCGCCGATGTTTGTCGGGCCGGTCATGAAACCGCCCAGCGACCATATGGTCGCAACCGTGGTCAATTCGTTCAAGACGATATGATAACTGGGCAATGCGTTGTTCGCTGTAAACGTGCTGCATGAACCGAGCCCGACCATCAGCTTGATATAGGTGTTGTTCGCCGCGAATGTGACCGGGTCTCCGTCTGAACCCACCAGAAACACTTCGGAGCCCGCCGGGCACGGTTGGAGCGTGGGGAAGCTGAAGCTGCCTGTCCCTGGGTTTGTTGCGAAGGCAGGTCCGTAGGGCACTGCAGCGGAGCCATAGCTGCCAGGAGACGCCGTGGCAGTCGTGTAAAACTGGAGGTTCACGCCAGGGAGAGGCTGCTGCCCGCCCATGACCGTGCCTTTTGCAGCAGGAACCACAGGAGTGCTCGTGACCTTCATGGGCGCGCCGCATCCGCTGAGTAGAAGGGCCACTCCGGCTGAACAGGCCAGAAGAATTCGCATTTTGGCTCTATCATCCCGTGTTTTGCCGCTAATCTTGGATTTCATCGTGTGCGCTCCTGGGGCAGGTTGACTACCTTTTTTGCCGTACATTGAACGAGGAAGCGGGCTAACGAATGATTTCATTCCGACCTCCAAGTTTGAACCCTTTGCAACTGTCGGGAAATCGTCCGAATCGTCTTTGAAGGCGTCATTGGTCTGCAATGCGACGTCAGAAATAGAGAGAGAACCCTAAAAAGACAGAGAACCCGAAATCCCGGTTCTGATCCACCGGGAAGACGCAATCCTCGGGGAAATTAGCATTCGTTCAACTTCCTTTAACCAAGCGGTCGCATGGAAAGCTGTAACGACTTGCGCCATACGCTGCGCAGATAAGCCAGAGTGCAAGTAAAAGCAAGTTGACCTGACGTTTCTACGCAGTGCGAAATGCGGAGAATCGTCCTAACGAGGAAAATGCTGGACTTTGGGGAGATACAGCAAGAAGAGCCTATAACTCGGCCACTTCGCTTGTCAACGGATTTTCTCCTATTGCGCGGTATGGCCTACGGTTTGCATCTCCTGGCGGTAGGCCGCCTGCAACCACAGCATGAAAACGCCGGAAAACTGCATCAAGGCGACCCGATCCCCGGAGGAGACGCCGTGCCGCCATGGCCGTTCCATCATTTTTACAGTGACATCGTATTGGAGTTCCTGAGAGATTTGCATAAATTCGGCTTCCTGCAAGCGGCGGAACTCCGAAGCATGGGACTTTGACCGCAAATGTTTCCCCGAATTTTCCTGCACCGATCTTATATTCCCGGCTTTTACGTTTGGCTTCGTTCGGTGCTTTTCTCCACTTGATCGCCTCCGATCGACCGAGAGAATTGTGCCCCTGGATCTTCGGCGCTGCCGGACACTGCCCATCGGCGGTTTTCGATGACTGTTGTCGACTAGCGAATGAATAGGATGACGCTGCAGGGCGGCGGGACGACGAACCTGGAGTTGCTGCGCAGCGCCGGCGGAATCGTGGCGGCCACTGGATAATCGGCTGCGCAAGACGGAACCTTCACGCTGGGGAACGATCGGCATGCGCACAGAAAGTGTGCGTTGTTGGGGAGGCGGCTGCAATGAGATTAACGTGGATCGTCTCGTGCACGATACGGATTGGTTTGCTTGCCGGGTTGACTTGCGGATTCGCGGCGACGAGCGCCCGTGCCCAGACGACCTTTGGTCCGGGCGCGGCGATGAACCTGTCCGATGGGAATGTGCATACGTCGACGATCAGCGTGGGCACGGCGGGGGCGGTGACGAGCGTCTCGGTGGAACTTGACGGCGTGGCCTCGTCGGGGAGTTGCAATGTCTGCCAGGGGCTGGTAGCTACCTGGTTCATTCTGAAGTCTCCGACGGGGCAGGAACTGGTGCTGATGGGCGATTCCGGGGTGTTTGATGACTTCACCGGATTGACGATTACTTATTCGGACAGCGCTACGCATCCGACAGCGATCGAAGACCCTCCGCTGGCGGCCTCGTGGACGTTGGTTTCTGGCTATCCGACGGTCACGGTGAAGCCGGACTCCTTCTGGAACAACCAGGGAGGAGCGCCAGCGTCGCCAGGATTCCCCGACGGGCAGCCGTACCCGGACGCTACTCCGGTAACAGACTCGCCGCTCACCGACGGCTCGGCCACGTTCTTCAGCCAGTTCAACGGCGTTGCGTCGGCGGGCACGTGGACGCTCATCGCGGAGGACGACTGCAACGCGATTTTCTCCGCGGACGGGCCAGGATGCAACTCGAGCGACAACAATTCCATCACGGGATGGAAACTGACACTGGGGATCAGCGAGACGCTGGAGTCAACGACGACCACGCTGAGCACGAGCGCCAATCCGGCGAACAAAGCCAATGGCGCCGTGACCTTCACAGCCACCGTCTCGAGCGCCAGCACGGTGAACATGGGGACGGTGACCTTTACCGCAAGCGTACCGGATGTGAACGGTAACCTGCAGACCACCGCGCTCTGCGGTGGGCAGCCGGTGAGCAACGGCGAAGCGGCCTGCAATACTACGCTGACAACCCAGGGGATCAACTCGATCAATGCGAGCTATTCGGAGGGAACTCATTTTGGGGGAAGCAGCACTACAGCGCCCCTCAACGAACTGGTGGAACCGCGACCTTCGTCCATCACGACAAGCGGAAACAAGTGGTGCAACACAGCGCAGATCGTGGTGCCGGGGTCCTTCGGGAGCGGACCGCCCAGTTTGTATCCGTCGATCGTTCCGGTGACGGGCGTCAGCCAAAGCGTGGCGGACGTGACAGTGAGCCTGGAAGGAGTGTCGGCGGCGCTCACCGTATTCGACGGGATGGACTTTCTGCTGGTGGGGCCGAGCGGCGGCACGTACAACCTCGATTTTCTCTCGAAGGCCTTCAGCGGGGCTGCGTTCAGCGGTTTGAATTTCACGATTGAGGACGGGGCAGGGCAGACGGCTACCGAGGCGACGACGGCGACATCGGGGAACTGGGATCCGAGCAACAACGGCTCGTTCGTTGCTGCTCCGTTTTTCCCGTCTTCGACAGCGCCAACGATCGATTCGGTTATTCCGCAGGTGCCGGGGACGATCGCGCTGGCGCAGCCGATCGGGGCGTCGACGAACACGTTGCAGCACTCATTCAACGGGTCGGTGGCGAACGGCGACTGGTCGCTTTACATCATGAACGACAACGGAACGGGCGCCGGGGATGGGCTGACGATGGCGAGCGGGTGGTGTGTCGACTTCACGCTGAACTCGGGCGTGGCGACGACAACAACGCTGTCGACGAGCGCGAATCCGGCGACAACCGGGACCCAGGTCACGTTTACGGCGACGGTGACGACGAGCGGGAATCCGGTGTCGTCGGGAACCGTGACGTTCGAAGATAACGGCGCAACGCCGGCAGGAACCGTGGGCGGCAACAACGTTGTCTCGCTCAACGGCAGCGGGCAGGCTACGTTCGTCACCAGCTCGCTTTCAGAAGGCGATCATCCGATTACGGCCAGTTTCAGCGGAACGGAAGACGATGACGTCAGCTCCTCGGCTCCACTTGTGCAGCGCATCGACGATGCCACTGGGGTCACGACCGTCAATGGCAACACCTGGCAGTTCTGCAATACCGGCGCCATCACGCTGCCGGGTGCGCAGCCCCCGAACAATACCGGGCCGGCGAGTCCGAACCCATCGAACATCTTTGTCGCCGGCGTGCCGGGAACCCTCTCCGGCGTCAATCTGACGTTGAAGAATTTCTCAGCGCCCAACCTGCAGAACGTGCAGCTGGAATCGCTGCTGGTGGGGCCGGGGAATTCGTCGGGTCCGGCGCTGGACTTCTTCTCCTACACGGGCGGCGGGGAGGAGACCACTCCACCAGCAACGGGCAGCTACGAATTCCTCGACGGCGGCGCGGCAATGCCCTCGAACGCCGACATCGCGCCGGGGAACTATGAGGCCTCGAGTTATCACAACAGCGCCGATACCTTCTTCGCGAGCACCAGCGGCCTCTACACGCCGCCCTCCACCTTTGATTACGCGCAGACCCGCGGCAGCGCGACGTTTGCATCAACGTTTACGAATGCGAACCCGAGCGACAGCCTGAATCCGAACGGGACCTGGAGCCTGTACTTCAACGAGAACATTTTTACCGATGTGATTTCGAGCCCGGCCAACGGCTGGTGTCTGCAGCTGACGGAGAACCTGCCCACCGTGTCGGTATCCACGGAATCCGCCGACACGTTCACGCAGGGACAGCAGAACGCGCCACTGACGATAAACATTGACAACAACGGGAGCACAGGCCCCACCGGCGACCCCACGTCCGGCAGCAATCCGATGACCGTCACCGACACGCTGAACTCCGCATTCACATTTGCAAGCGGATCGGGAACAGGCTGGACTTGCTCGGCGCCAGTCCCGCCGACTGTGACCTGCACCAACGACTCTGCGATTGCCCAGGGCAGCAGCTATCCGGCCCTCACCATCTACGTGAATGTTGGCAGCGCCAGCGGAAATGTCAGCAACAGTGCGTCTGTGAGCGGCGCGGGAGTTTCCACGACCAATTCGAACTCCGACACAATCACCATCAATCCGGTTCCGGTCAACATCGCGGCAGCATTCAGCCCGCCTTCCATCGCGGCTGGCGGCACCTCGTCTCTTAGCATTACGTTGGCCAGCCCCGCCGCCTTCTCGCAGTCGGGCGTCGCGTTCAGCGACACCCTCCCCACGGGCATGACAGTAGCAAGCGTGGCCAATCTCACCAACGACGGCTGCGGCGGAACCGCCGCTGCTATTTCAGGTGGTACTACGCTCTCACTTAGCAGCGGTTCGCTCGCAGCCAACACAAGCTGCACGGTCTCTGTCAATGTCACCAGCGCCACGCCCGGTTTAGCGACCGATACAACCGGAGCAGTAAGCTCAACGCCGGGCGGGACCGGTCTCACTGCCAGTGCCAACCTCGCCATCGGAGACATCACCCCGGGAATCACCCTGAGCCCGGTTCCCGCCATGGCGAACCGCGGCACGCCAACTACCCTCACGGCCACCTTCACCACCATTGCCGGAGCTCCGGCGCCGACGGCGAATATGAACTTCTATGCCGGAGCAACTCTGCTTGGCCCAGCCGCTCTGGGCAGTTACAACCCCGCCACTTACACCTATACCGCGACGGGGACATTTTCCAACCTGCCCGTTGGTACGCAAAATATCGTCGCGACTTATCCGGGAGACGGTTCCTATCTCACGAACAGCTCCACCGGGCAGTCAACCTACGTTATCGCCAACGACCTGTGGATCGGCGATTCGAATAATACGACGGCTGCTTTCTCGGCTACCGGAGTACCTTATCCGTTGAGTCCTGAGTTGGGCAGCGGCAGCGGCGGCGTGGCCATTGACGGCTCGGGCAATGTCTGGAGCCTGAACACAGGCTCCAGCAGTGTGACCGAGTTCACCAGCAAAGGGACCGTGACCAACGGCCCTTACACGGATGGCGGACTTTCTACGCCCTCGGCCCTGGCCATCGACGGCCTCGACCAGGTATGGATCGTGAATTCCACTAACTCCATCTCGGTCTTCAACTCGAGTGGAACTGCGATCTCAACAACGGACTACACCGGCGGCGGACTTAGTTCGCCCACCAGCGTCGCCATCGATATCTCGGGGAACCTATGGATCGTTAACTCCAACGGTAACTCTGTAACTAAGGTTCTTGGCGTCGCGGCACCGACCATCCCCCTCGCGACCGGGGTGGCCAACAACACACCCGCCACCGAACCATAATCCGAAGAGACAGAAGTTCGTCGATCTGTTCGCCACCAGGATGGTATTGAACGTCGTGTCTTTCCGGCTGGATCTCGACCGTGCGCGGAAGAATCGTCCCTGCCCCTCAACGCAAATTCTGCCTGAGGCGCGAAAAGAACTTGTGCGTGAAACTTCCTTTCGCGATTGAGCGTCGCTTCTAGCAGCAGCCCCGACGCCATGGCCGTTTCATGTTCCTCACGATCCGATGCGCCCGAGCAAACTCTGCCGAGCCGGGGACTTGAAGGTCACCGGCGGGTCTGCATTCACCCTGGAGAAACAACATGAACACATGCATGACGCGAATTGTGCAAGGAATTCTCGTGGGCACTCAATCGCTTTTCTTGACCGGTTCGCTTTTCTTTAGCTCGATCGTGCAACCGGCGGTTGCTCAGGATACGGCGAATCTTCCCTATATGAATCCCAGTCTGCCACCCGAGCAGCGGGCCGCCGACCTGGTTCAGCGCATGACCCTGGCCGAGAAGGCTACGCAAATGTACAACAATTCCGCAGCTGTTCCGCGCCTCAAGGTTCCCGCATATCAATGGTGGAGCGAGGCGCTTCATGGAGTGATCAACCAGGGTGTCACGGAGTATCCGGAGCCGATCGGTCTTGCTGCCACCTTCGATGCGCCATCCATTCATATCATGGCCACCCAGATCGGTATTGAAGGCCGCATCAAGCATGTCCAAAATGAACGCGAGGGACACGTAGGCATCGGCGGAGGCCTGGATTTCTGGTCGCCGAACCTGAATATCTTCCGGGATCCGCGCTGGGGTCGCGGCCAGGAAACCTACGGTGAAGATCCGTTCCTCACTGGCCGCATGGGCGTTGCCTACGTCACCGGCATGCAGGGCGACGACCCCAAATACTACATGGCGATTTCGACACCGAAGCACTATGCCGTGCACAGCGGTCCGGAGCCAACCCGTCATTTCGCCGATGTCGACGTCAGCAAGCACGATGAAGTAGATACCTACGAACCTGCATTCCGCGCTGCTGTCGTCGAAGGCAAAGCGGGTTCCGTCATGTGCGCCTACAACGCAATCAACGGCGAGCCGGCGTGCGCCAATCGGTTCCTGCTGCAGGACCAGTTGCGCGGCAAGTGGGGCTTCCAGGGGTACGTGGTTTCGGACTGCGACGCGGTTCGAGACGTTTCCGCCAATCATCGCTACCGTCCCACGCAGGCGCAGGGCGCGGCCATTTCCGTGATCAGAGGCATGGATAACGAGTGCGTCACCTTCACCTCAAGGTTCGGCGAACCGGTCGAAAAGGCCTATGTCGATGCAGTGCAGCAAGGCTACCTGCCTGAATCCACGCTGGACACGGCGCTGGTTCGCCTGTTCACCGCACGGATCAAGCTCGGCATGTTCGATCCTCCCGATATGGTCCCCTACACCAAAATCGACGAAAAGGAGTTGGACAGCGCCGAACATCGCGCGCTGGCCCGCAAGCTCGCCAACGAGTCCATGGTCCTGCTCAAGAACGACGGCATTCTTCCCCTCAGACCGGGAATCAAGAAGATCGCTGTCATCGGTCCGCTCGCCGACCAGACCCGGCCGTTGATCGGCAACTATGCAGGTCAGCCGACGCATATCGTCTCCGTGATGGAAGGGCTTAAGGCGGAGTTTCCCAACGCCACCATCACTTATGTTCCTGGGACCCAGTTTCTGCGCACCGATGGAACCCCCGTGCCCGACAATCTTCTCACCACTCCAGATGGCAAGCCTGGCCTCAAGGCGGACTACGTTGAAGGCATGGTGAGAGGACGGCCGATCCCCGGCGCGAACCCCACACCCCTCGTCAGCCGGACTGAGCCCAACGTGAAACTTACCGACACCAACTTGCCGCCGGAGATTGCCACCAGAAAATCCTTTGGCGTGCAATGGTCTGGATTCCTGACGCCCACCGAGTCCGGCGACTTCCAGCTCGGCATCCGCTCCGCGGGTTTTGCCCGGCTCAGTGTCGACGATAAGCAGGTTGCCATGGCGTTCAGTGGCACTGAAATCGGCTCCGGTGTTGGCCGCGTTCACCTGGAAAAGGGCCAGAAGGTTGCAATCAGCATCAACTACGGCATCATGAACGGCAAACCGCATGCGGAATTGATCTGGTCCAAAGTCAACAATGCTCCTTCCCCTGAAGCAATTGCCGCTGCCAAGAATGCCGATGTCGTCATTGCGGTCGTGGGCATCACCAGTTCTCTCGAAGGCGAAGAAATGCCCGTCACTGAGCCTGGATTCCTCGGCGGAGATCGCACCAGCATCGATCTTCCCGCGCCTGAGGAAGCGCTGGTTGAAAATGTGGCAGCCACCGGCAAGCCGCTTGCCGTTGTTCTCATGAACGGAAGTGCCCTTGCCGTCAACTGGATCAATGCTCACGCCAACGCGGTTCTCGAAGCCTGGTACCCCGGCGAGGAAGGTGGCGCGGCAGTCGCCGAGACCCTGAGCGGCAAGAACAATCCCGCCGGCCGTCTGCCGCTAACCTTCTACAAGGACCTCACCCAGTTGCCTAACTTCGAAGATTACGGAATGGCCAACCGGACTTATCGGTATTTCAAAGGCAAGCCGCTTTTCCCTTTCGGCTACGGTCTCAGCTACACAACCTTCAGCTACAGCGATCTCAGCGTCCCTACGCAGTCTGTCGCCGCTGGCCAACCCATCAACGCGGATGTCACGGTGACCAACACCGGCAAGATAGCAGGAGACGAGGCGGTCCAGGTCTATCTCAAGTTCCCCGATGTGAAGGGCGCGCCCCAGATCGCTTTGCGTGGCTTCCAGCGCATTCATCTCGAACCGGGCGCAAGCCAGAAGGTCCATTTTGAATTGAAGGACCGCGATCTGGGCATTGTCACCGAGTCAGGCAGCCCCATCGTCGCCGTCGGCGATTACACCCTCAGCATCGGTGGAGGCCAGCCCGACACCGGAGCGCCAGGAGTCACCGGCCACTTCCATATCCAAGACCAAATCGCCTTGTCCGAATAACGACTCTCCAGTTTTGCTCCAGGGCCTGTAAACCGGCCCTGGAGCAGAAGGAAGAGAACGTCTGACTCTGCCGACCCGCGAGAGACCCCGCCAACTCTGGTTCCGCTCTAGCCCGGATTATTCATGAAGTGTAAGGCAGCGAAAGCCTCCTGTGCTACAAACATGTTGACGAGACAGTGTTTATGGCAGTCCATGAGGCTTTCGCTTGACCGATTCTACCGCGACAG
>Ga0182012_10000529_pt1 | contig 42250 bp, 33 predicted proteins | sample 612S2SmetaG_FD_120486 | JGI IMG/M metagenome (GOLD analysis project Ga0182012, IMG submission 120486) | Permafrost microbial communities from Stordalen Mire, Sweden - 612S2S metaG | ecosystem: Environmental > Terrestrial > Soil > Wetlands > Permafrost | place: Sweden: Stordalen | collected... | reverse complement strand
CGCGCAGGCACCTTCTGGCGGGTAAGTAGGGGCGATGTTGCCAGGTGCGTCGTCCGGTCCCGAGAACGTGACGCACTGGGGGGCGGTGTAGGCGGTGTTGCCGTACTGGTCCAAAGCGATGAGGGCCACGCTGAAGGAGGTGCCCGCTTTGGGTGCCAAGGTAGACGGGACCACTGTGAAGCTGCCGAGGGTGGAGGCGCTGAGGGTCATGGCACTGCTCATGGCGCCGGGCGAGCTCCAGCTGTCGTAGACGGCGATGACCTCGTACTGGTACGAGGTGCCGGGGACCAGGCCCGAGTCGGTGCAGCTGGTCGTCGTAGAACTGAGCAGCGAACTCGGCGACGACCCACAGGCGGGACTGGGCGTGGTGCTCTCCCCGGCAAAGCGCTGGACGTAGTACCCGCCCGTGCCGCCGCTCGGGATGGCGACAGCGTCCCAGTTCACCTCAAGCGCAGCGACGGCTGGGCTCGGCTGGCCGACAGTTCCTAGGGCCGCCTGGGCGCCGATGTGGTCAGCAGCAATCGCTGCTACCTGGGCTACCTGGGCTACCTGGGAGACAGTCACGTCCGTGGGCGCACCGAGAGAGGCCACCATGACCTCCCCTTCACCCGATCCCGTTGAAATGAAACCTGCGATGGCCAGGCGGGCGAAGCCGAAGCCGGCCAGCACGGCCAGGCAGGCCACCACCGCCATACGGCGAGCCAGCAAGCCCCCATGACGCCGGCGCGGCAGAGCGTGCCTTTTTTGTCCCGAAGAGATGCTGGGGCTGAGATTGCGAGCCAAACGACCTTGTCCGCGGGCCTCATGCCGGCCCCGTGCCTTCATGATGTCACCACCGTGCAACCGGTAAGCGTGTCGCGATAATAGGCCGCCGGGGTGCCGTGCCATGAGGACGGGGTCGCGGGGACATGGCAGGTATTGGAGCGGTTGGCGCCACCGCGATAGGTGTTATAGCTGCCGGTGCCGAAATAGATGGTCTCGATGCCATTGCCACCGTTGACGGTGTCGTGGTTGCCGCTGCCCGTGACCGTGACCGTGTCCACGCCAGCGCCCAGGGTGACTACGTTGGACGGCCCCGTCCCTAGAGTGGCCCTGTCGTTGCCATTTCCCAGCGTGATGGCGTTGGAGCCGTTTCCGGCCAGCACGACGTCGTTGCCGTTGCCGTCAGTAATGACGTTGTCCCCGTCCCCCACCCAGATGCAGTCGTTGCCGTTGAACCCGTTTGTGCGGTAGTTCCCGCCAAAGGCGTAGATGAAGTCGTTCTGGTTGGTCCCGTTGATGACCGGAATTGCCGGGCTGGCGATGACCGAGTTCTGGTAGGGGCCGCTGCAACCCGCCGGCAGCGCGATGACTTGCTGCGAGATGACCGGTGAGGTGCTGGCGATGAAGTTCGCGTCACCGGCGTAGACGGCATAGAGGTTGTCCGTGCCTGCGCCAAGCCCTGGCGTGGCCCAGGTCGCCCTGGCACTGGAATTGAGGTTGGAAGTAACAAGAAGGGTGTGAGGCCCGCTCGGTGTGCCCGAGTAGAAGCTCACCGGACCGGTCGGGACCGCCGGGCCGGAGGGCCTCGTCACCCTTGCGGTGAGCGTCACAATGTTGCCGAGCGCCGACGGGTCAGGCGAAGAGGTGAGGGTGGTGGTGGTGGCGACTTTGACCGGCTGTACGACCAGGCCGACAGCGTTGGAGCTGCTGGCGGTGAAGCCCGGGCCTCCCGGGTAGCTCGCTTGCACGTAGTCGGTGCCGACCGCCAAGGCCGAAGTGGAGAAGACTGCCTTGCTGTTGGCAGTTAGCTCTTCGCTGGCAAGAAAACCGCGAGAGCCACATGTGGCCGTCGCGCAGAGGTAGAACCCCACGCTCCCCGTCGGGCTTTGGGGGGACCCGGTCACGCTGGCAGTGAAGCTAACAGACTGGCCGGACCTCGACGGGTTAGGAAAAGAAGTCAGAGCAGTCGTCGTGGCCTCGATATAGGCGACGGCCGTGCCGTGATAGAGAAGAGTGAACGTCGCCCCCTCGCAGGCATCCTGGTTGACCGGCAGGTCCGGCATAGTCAGCACCGGCCAGGCCGCTTGGGGCACGCCCAGGTCGGAGAGCGACTTGGTGGAGCGGGCCGGCACGGCCAGGGTGGTCCCGAGCGGCCGGGTCACTAACAGGTTGGCGGACCCAGGACAGCCTGGGTCGGGCCGGCCATCCTTGGTAGGGAGGGGCTCCACGGTGACCAAGACGCCCAACACCTTGATGGCGAACTTGAAGGGATTTGTGACCGCCAAGTCTAGCAACTCGGTCTCGCCTGGGTAGAAAGGTTCTGGCGCGTTCCCGCGGATCTCGAAGCCACCCTTTGCCGGTAGCGGCCGGCAGTGCCACCAGAACGACCTCGGGGCGCTCCGTACTTCTCCGTGCACCGCCACCACCTCGAACCAATGCCACCCAAGGCCGAGGTTGTAATAGTTGGCTCCCTGCGGAGCGCAGGGCTTAAAGCGAGCGTCGTCGAGCCTGCACTCGAAACCGCTGTAGTCGCCAGCGTCCGCGAACTCAAAATGCGCCCAGGTCTCATAGGTAGTGCTTTCGGGAGACGTAGTGATCACGGGCACGGGCGGAGGGCCGCCTTGGTCCGATGCCCTGGGCGCAGACGCCAACAGGCCGAGCGGGGACTGAGCCATGCCGACGCTCACCATGGACCCGGCCGGGACAGCGAGGCCACCGAGCGCCACGAACAAGGCGGTAATGCACCGCCTCGTACGCCTCTGTGCTGGAAGGCACTTCGTCACATGGCTCCTCAGGATCCCATCACTCTTGGTGCACAGCACCGAGGCAAGTTGGTTACTGCCCACCCTTTTCTAAATCACAGTCGCTGGCCCCCACAGGCCGGGACTGCGGCCAAGCCGTGAAAAGTGTCCTTCACGACCTGGCCGCCCGAACCGAGCGTCCGGCAACCGGGCCACGTCGCCTTGCCCCGTGGCCCGGCTCCCCGGCTTTTCGCATTGGTGACAGGGGCTAGCAGTTTTCCTCCGTTAGCTCGCAGTGAAAGTCAAGCTCAAGGAAGCGCCCTGGCAAGCGTCCTGGGGCCCAGACGTGTCAGTCATCGAGATGCTGCCCGCGCCCGGAACGGTTGCCCCTGAGGCAATGCTCCCGCCGGTCCACGTCTGGCCGGTCGGGGTGAACCAGGAGGCGTAACAGCCGGTAATGTCATTCCCCGAAGTATTCTCGGCGTAGCCATTACTCGGGTCAGTCGTCACCGAGATCGCAACTGCGTTGAGCGCTTCGGTCGTCGATCCTGGGTTGTAGACGGTGAAGTTGACTGTCTGGGCCGGGCCACCCGGGTACAGATTGCCCGTGCCGGCCACATTGATCTGGACCGCGGGGATGTCAGCACCTGCGCTGCTCCCGTAGGCGCCGTAGTTAAGCGGATTAGTAGCCCCGCACCACACGTCGGTCGCCGAGAACACGCCCAGCGTTGGGTTGATGCATGTTCCTGCATCAACCTGGAAGCCACCGAGGTCCGACGTGTTAATGAACACAGTCCCGGGGTAAGGGTCAGTCCCCACTGAGATGTCCGAGGCAGAGCTCGACAAGGCGATGTTCAGCCCATCAGCCGCCCCTGTCGGGCCCGCAGAGAAACCAGTCGGTGCAGTCGGGTAGAGGGTCGTCGGGAACGAGATGCCGTAGACAATCGTGCCCGGCAGCACGTCGAACATGCCGTCGAAGTTGAAGGTGATGTTGAAAGCAGTTGGCGTCGTGTTGGGGTTTACCGCAGCAGGGATAGCGAAGTTCTGGGTGTCGGTCGCGATGGGAGTGCTGAGGTCGGTGGGTGAATAGATGTTGAACGTGATGGGCCAATTCACCGCGGTTGCATCCCAGCTCCTCATTCCAACGACTACGGTGCTCAGTAGCTGATTAGCCGCTGTAAGAGTGACCTCGTTGCCGAATTGGCTGGCTTGAACACACTGCAGGCATTGGTCCTGAACGTAGCTGCTCGGGGCTATGGTGCTGTTATAAACCGAAACGCCGGTTTCGTTAACCACCAGGGCCGAGTTCGTGCCGACTTGTGCCGAGCCGGTGCCGCTTCCAGCGGTCGTGAAATAGGCGAATGCGACGCCGCCCACAAGTGCCACTATGCCCACGATTGCGGGAATTACGAACTTCTTCTTTCTCAATACTCTCATGAGACCTCCTAGGTCTTTACGGTGCGCCCGTTAAAGCGCGCCAGTCTTCGCGGGTAACTCGAGCCCATGGGCGTCGCAATCATCAGTGGCTCCCCGCAGGCCAGATGAAAATGCGCGGCCTGAGGTTATTGCGTCGCCCACGAGATAGAACCCCAGGAAGGCATTGCTGCCTCTTTGGGTCGCAGAGGAGCGGAGTGGACGCATCCCGGCACAGCGCACCCAAACACAGGACGCCGCGTGCAGCCATGGCACCAACCTCCAGACGCGGCCCTTCCGTTGGACGACCGCGATCCACTGCTGAGGGCCGGTTTCGCTCTTCACTACTCCTAGGCCCAAGCGAGCAATGGAGCCGGACCCGGCGTCCCTGCTGTGACCATAGGTACCGCCAACGGCAGGCACAAGTCCCACAAGTCCCAACCTCAATTTGCTCATATATTGCCGAGTTTTGCCGCTACCGGTGGCCGAGCGGCTACCGGCGGTCACTGCGACTGTTCAAACTCACCGTAGGGGTCGCTCTCTCGAACGGGAGTGCGATGGCTTTTTGCCAGAGAATTACTGCCAGAAGAATTACTGCCAGAGAGTTACGAAGCGGCTGTACAATATTTTGGCCTTGTTGGCTCCGACGTCGCCGTCACGCCGTTGACAGGACATGCTCGCGGTGGCCTGTAGCATTTTCAATGCCGAGCATCTGGACCAAGTTGCGCCCGTGGTGCTGGAGGAGATCGAACGTCTGGTCCATTCGAAAATCTCCTGGTTCTACGGGGCCAAATCTTCGGTAGACCGCGCACGGGTGGTGAGGCATCCCTATATCGACCGGGCACCTTTCTTGGAAGCCTGGCGGCGCTGGTCGCACCAAGATCCCGTCCTCACGTAAATGATGAACACAGGCGACGGGTCCGCCCGGCGATTGTCGGACTTCCTGACGGGCGAGGAGCTTCACCTTTTGGAGTTGTACACCTCTTTATGTACGGTCCTCTGGGCGTGGAGTCCCAGGTGGTCGTCGGGCTGCCAGCGCCCGGACCTTCCGTGGTCGGCATCGCCCTCAACCGCGCCGGCAGCGATTTCATAAACGAGGAGCTGAAGCTTCTGGACGCCTTGCGCCCATACCTGGGGGCGGGCCTACCGCACCGCCCATCTGCTGACCGAACGGCGCCAGGCCCTGGAGAGCATTGCCGGCGCTCTGTAGGAAGAAGACCGTGCGCTCCAGGTCGTCGGCACGCCCCTAACGGCGTGGTGTGACGTTGCTTTAGAGGTATCGGCACGTAAAAGGCGAAAGGTCGTCAGGAGGCCGAGCAGCAACGGATTGGTGGGTGGGTAGGAACCGACGGATCTCTCCCTAAGGTCGTCGTCAGGATGTGACTTTCGCCTCTAGCCCAGGGGACCGCCAAGGCGAAGGCTCGGCGCAGCCAGCAAGTGGGGCGCTCTTTGTCTTGCCGAGATGAAGATGTTCGGCGCCACTAACAGTTCCACCCTGTCTAGGAGGGGGAGCAACCACATGGCCTACGCCCGAAGGGTTTGTCGTTTCTATCCCGGGAATGCCGATCAGGCGGGACGGTTGCGTTCACGCCGGGCCGCATGGTAAGACAGGCTCGCGCCTTTCGACAAGGCCCCACTTACCGGCCAGTGCGGGGTGACTGGGCAGCAGGGCAGTAGCGCCACGCGGCACAGCCCTACTTCCTAAGAGGAGGTCGTATGAACATGGCCCTGCGGGGACGACGCGCCCCGGCCTTTTCAGCAACCCATTGGAGGCTGCCAGCGCTGGTACTGCTTTCCAGTGCTGCTCTGATCGCCAGCACTGCCGTAGGCGTGCCCCCTGGTAGCCAAATCGCGGACGCGTCCGCTGTTGCGGCCACAGCGGTCACTCTTTCGACAGCGGTCCAGGACGGCTCTGGCTGCCAGGCAAACACCCTCGCTGCAAATGACGACGGGTCGACCGGCGAGGTGCAACTGCCTTTCACCATCAACTTCTTCGGTAACTCATACAGCAACCTGTGGGTCAACAACAACGGGAACGTGACTTTCGACGGGCCGCTCAACACCTACACCCCGTTCTCGATCACTTCAACGACACCGCCCATTATCGCCCCGTTCTTGGCCGACGTCGACACCCGCGGCCCAGGTTCTGGGCTGGTGACCTACGGCACGACGACCTTCGAGGGGCATAGCGCGTTCTGCGTCGAGTGGCCAGACGTGGGTTACTTCGCCAGCCACACCGATAAGCTCAACGACTTCGAGCTTCTACTGGTCGACAGGCCTGACGTGGCACTGGGCGACTTCGACATTGTGTTCAACTACGACCAGATCCAGTGGGAAGCCGGGGACGCCAGCGGCGGGACCGAGGGCCTCGCGGGCACTTCGGCCACTGTCGGCTTCTCCAACGGCGCTGGCGGGGCGGGTGACTACTTCGAGCTGGCGGGATCACTGGTCAACGGGGCGTTCTTGGACTCGAACACACAAACGGGCCTCATCTACGACAGCGTGGGCAGCACCGTCCCGGGCCAGTACATCTTTCACATCACCGGCAGCTACGGCTCGGGCGGCAGCACCACAGGGCTTGATCGACAGTGGCCGCCTTCGGTAGGCTTCGGGTACTCCTTTGATAACCATGGCCTCCAGCACTTCTTGGACGAGACCGGGCTCTCCGTCACCGACGTGATCACCCCGGCCGAGATGGAACACACATTTTCCGACTGGGGCCGTGACCCAGCGTCGGCCGGGTTGGGGCTGCCTGCCATGAACGAGCTCGTGAGCGGCATGGACGGCGGCATGTGCTTCGGTTTTGCCCTTAGTGGGGGGAGGTTCGACGGCCAGGTCGTCCCGCTGTACTCTCAGGCATCGGGGAGGACAGACTCGGTCTGGCAGGACGCCGGGACTGGGCCCTCGGCGTCGATGAGCCTGCCCGAGCCCGGACAGAATGGTTCGTCGTACGCGTATAACCGCCAGATGATGGCCCTGTTGGCGGAAGACTTCGTGACCCAGTACTCGACGCAAGTCAACACCAGCCTCCAGCTCCAGCACTACGCCTACGCCGACCCCACCGGCGGTTTTACGGCGTTGGAGGACCAGCTCGTGAGCGTCATGGGCTCGGGGGTCAACCTGTACGACTCGAGCGGCGAGCTGTCCACGCCTTCTGGGAATGGTTTTGCCATGATTACGCTGCAGACGCCCGTACCCGGGACGTCGCGCTGGTACGGGCACGAGGTGCTGGCCTACAGCCTGTCGAACCTCTCCGACGGGGGCCTTGCCATTGGCGTGTGGGACAACAACTTCGAGAACAGCCCCACCGAGATCGACGTTCATCCCGACGGTTCGTGGACTTACAGCGCCGTTTACCCTCAAGGCGACTACTCTGGCACGTTGTCCATGAGCGGCCAGCCCGGCGACAAGCTCGGGCTCTTGGCAGTCCTGCCGCTGTTCGACCCCGCCGGTCTCAGCTTCTACCCGCAGGCCAATGGGGGCCTCGGCCAGGGCTCGCTCGTCGATGTCCCGGCTGGCGTGGACGCCTCGGCCACCGACGCGAACGGGGACCCGGTCGACGTCGAAGCTGTGACCTCTGACGCCCTCACCACCGCGGCCGGGGGCGAGGTCATAGACCTGCCCAGCGACGCTGGCCAGGTCACCCTCACGGGTACCGCGGTGTCGATAGACATCCGGGGACCGTCGGCCTACATGAGCCTGTCGGCGCCTTCAGCCACCAGTGCAACGCCGCTGACCGTCAGCGAAGACGACCAGGCCGGCTCGATACAAGCGACTGGCGTCGCGGCAGACATGAGCGTCGCCCGGGGCGACATCGTCATCAACAGCACGGGCGCAGGTGGCCTGACCGTGGGCCCGGACGGGTCGGTGGGCACCAGTGACGACAGTGCCAATGTCGACCTGCAGGTGCAGTTCGTCGGCAGCGACGGCAACGTCGACACGGCGAGCCTCTACTCAGGCACTGCCACCTCCGGTGGAGGCCTGTCCTTCACCCCACAGCAGGTGGCCACGGCGACGGACAACACCGCTCCTCCGTCTGTGGGCGGTGGAGGTGGGACGCCCACGACGACGACCACCGTCCCGACAACCACGACAGCCCCCACCAGCACGACGACTACGACGCCGTCCCAAACAACCACCACCGCCGCCGCCACCAGAGCCGCTCACTCGGCCAGTGTGTCCATCGTGTCGGTGGCATCACGAGGGCGGGGGGCGCAAGTAGACGTGAGCCTGGCGTGCCGTGGCGCCAGCGCCTGTGCCGGCATGGTCACGCTCGACCGTAGAAGCGGGCGGGGCCCCGCCCTGGCCCAGAAGCGGTACTCGCTGCGTAACGACAAGCAGGCCACGGTGGTGCTGCGGCCCCGCGCAGCCGTCGTCCTCTCGGCCCGTCGGCACCCCGTAGCCGCAGTCATAAAGGTCAGTGTCAGCAACGGCAAAACAGCGGCACGGACGATGCTGTTCAAGTAGGTGCCTTGGGCACCGGCGTGCCGGCGCCCCCACGGAGATCTGAACACCAACAGCACCCAGGGCCTGATGCCACGGTCCTGGGTGCTGTTGGTGCGGCCGGCCCTATCGGTCTTTGTGGCTTGGTTGCTCGGTTGTCGCGCCACCAGGCGCCCGGCCGAGCTCAAGGGGGCCTCGGTACCGAGGGCGCCTATGCAGGCCCGCCAACCGCGGAGCGGCTCATCTGGGCGGAGCGGGACGTGCTCGGGGCAGTAGGCGACCTCAGTGCCGTTGACTCGCGCGATGTGCCAGAGCGTGGCCGTACTACAGGGGCGCAGTACAGGGCGAGCTGTTCGAGGGTGAAGACCTTGGAGCCAAACCGGTCGCAAAGCCGGCAGACCAGGACCCCTTTAGTTGAGAACGGAAGGCGCGTTATCGGAGCACGTTTTGCACCCCCGTGCCCGCGTTGTTCGGCTCTAGGTTTGTGAACGAGGTAACGCCCAGCCGCTGAGGCAGCACATCGCCGAGGACGGAGCACCGACTCGCCCTTGCGGTGACTATGACCGTCTGTAGGAAAGCGTTGGTTGCCAGCGCTGCGTGCCGAAGCCAGCGACCAACTCGGTGATCCCCCGTTCACGCATGCGGTCCAGTGCTGACGGAATGTTGGGCTCATCGCCTCGATTGAGCTGCTTTGCGATCTCTCGTGGCGAGAAGCCTGTTTCGTCGGCTGTGAGAAGCACGTCTATCGAGACTCTCTAAAGAATGTCAACAGCCTGTAGAGGTCGTGCCCGAGTGCAACGAGCCCGACTTTGAGCAGGAGTACCCAGGGCGCGAGTGCTACCCGCCGGCAGAGCGCTATTGCAAGCCATCATCGGCACCGGCGGCCCTTCCGGAGCAGCAGGAACGTCGACGTCGGCACCGTGAACAGGCTGCACCTGGGGACACGCTTAGGAGTGGGGGCCGTTACGGGTTTCGCTCCGGGGCCTCGGCGTAGCGCAGGCTGGCTGGCTGCGCCCTCGGTAGCGGACGAGCGACGGGGCAGGCAACTCGCCCAACCCGGTCCGCTCTTTGTGTCTAGCTGCTTGACTAGACTTTGTCTACCTAGTAGACTTATACTTGTAAGGCCGGTAGATACTCGGAAGGTCCGCAGGGCGCTTGAGCAGCTCGGCTGCACGCTCGTTGGAACGAAGGGCGATCACGAGAAGTGGCGCACCCCGAACGGGCTTACCACGACGATCGTGGCCGGCGAGAAGCAGCAGTCTCCCGGGCTGCTTCGCAGCGTCCAAAGGGTGTTCGAGCCAGAGTTCGGTGAGGGATGGTTGGAGAAGGAGGTCGGGTCATGATCGCCAGAGTTCACTGGGACGGGTTCAGCTGGGTGGCCGAGCCTGAGACGGGCGGGGTCACTCAGGCGCGCCGGCTCGACCAGCTTCCCGCCCGGCTCAGCGAGGTCGTGGAGCTGATGACGGGTGCGGCGGTGCCCGCCGAGGACTGGGACCTGGACGTGACCTTCGAGGGTCCCTTGGCGCAGCGAGCCGCCGCTGTCCGCAAGATGCGGGATGAGCTCGATGAGCGGGAGCGGAGCGTCCTCGATGAGACTGTCGGGGTGGTCCGCGACTTGCGCGACCACGGGATGAGCTTCCGGGACATCGGCACGCTGACCGGGATCTCCTACCAGCGGGCCCACCAGCTCGTGAGTGGCGAGGCTGTAGGCGTCTAGCCCTTGGCCTGTTAGCCGGGCCCGGGTACCGGGGTACGACCTCGGGGTCCGCCGCGTCTTCAGTGCCGGGGCGGGGCGGGGCGGAGTTGGGGTGAGTGTTGTTGCAGGGCATCGACGTGCTACCAGCAGCCAGCGTCGACGTGCTCAACACCATCTGCGGCGGACGACCAGCCAGTTATCCTGCCCTAGGGAATGGGACGCGCAGCGCGCACCAAGCACGAGCGCCGCGAGGTTGCCCGCTGGGCACGGGCAGCCGAGCTTGCCGAGCGCGCCGACCAAGGCCCAGGCGGCACAGCGCACGCCCTGGCCGAGCTGGTCCTGGCTACCGAACACGGTCTTCGTGGAGGACTTGCTCGCCACCAACGGCATCGACATTGACCAGACCGACGATGCCGTCCTCGAGAAGTACTGCCGGCTCGCAGCCGCCATGACCACGGTCATCAATTGGCTGCCGGGCCGCACCGTCGTCTATTACGACACCACGCTGCTCGAATCATTGAACCAACACGCCTATCGAACAGCCCATCCCGGCCCAAGCGCTCTACCGGTTGCCCGCGTGGGGGCTCTACTTGGACCTGCCGTGGCTCATCGGAGGGGCTGGCGTCTTCGCGTGGAATGTCTAGAGCCCTCGCCCCACTTAGGGCGTTGGCGCCTTCGCCGTCCAGCACCCCGGCGCCGTCGACGTACTCGGCACCCGCCTGGGTGACGCACGATGCGCTGGAAATCTTTGTCGTTGCGGATGTACTCGGGGGCCCGGGATGAGGGACCATCCCTGGTCACGCGCAGGACCATACCGATCAAGAAGGACGGCGCCACGCCGATACAGGAGGTAAGGACAACCAGGGAGCCCGGACCGGGCAGGACAAGGCCGAACGTGGAAGGACCGGATGAGCCAGTTCATGGTCGGCCGCCAACCGATCTTCGATGCCAAGCTGGGTGTGCGCGGTTATGAACTGCTGTTCCGGGACCCGTCGTTCCCGGGGCTCAACGGCGACGCTATGACGGCTGACGTCCTGGTGCGTTCGGCCCTCGACGTCGGCTTGACCAGCCTCGTTGGCAGCAAATTGGCCTTCGTCAACGCCACCCGCGCCTTCCTGGTCGGCGAGCACGAGGTCCCTTTCCCGGCCCGCCAGACCGTGGTCGAGGTCCTAGAAGACGTGGCTCACGACGACCCCGAGGTGGTCGCCGGCTGCCGGCGGCTGGTCCGCAGGGGCTACACCCTCGCCCTGGACGACTACATCTGGGAAGGCGACGACGACCCACTGCTGGAACTGGTGTCGATCGTCAAGCTCGACGTCCTGGCCCTGACGCCCGCCCAATTGGCGCATGCCGTGGAGCGCCGCTGCGCCTTCGGCGTCGAACTGGTGGCCGAGAAGGTCGAGACGCGCCAGCAACTGGACGCCTGCCGAGAGCTCGGCTTCGACCTTTACCAGGGCTACCTGCTCAGCCGTCCCGAGATCGTGGAGGGCCAGGCGCTGAGCCCGAGAAAGCTCACATGCCTACTCATAATCGAGAAGCTGTGCGACCCCGGCACTTCGGCCGGCGAGATCGAGACGATTGTCCAGAGCGATGTCGCCCTCAGCTACCGCTTCTTACGTGTTGCCGGCACAGGTGCGGCCCGGGGCCTGTTCCGGCGCCTCAGCTCGGTCCGCGACGCCGTCGTCCTGCTGGGCCAACGCCGGTTGCGGGCCTGGGTTACCCTCATGCTGCTCGACGGTGCCCAGGAAGGCTCTAACGAACGGCTCAGCATTGCCATGACCCGGGCCCGGATGGCCGAACTGATGGCGGGACCGCTGGGCCCGCACCTGGTTGATTCGGCCTACACCGTTGGCCTGGTCTCGGCGCTCGACCTGCTGCTGCACGCCCCGCTCACCGACATCGTCGGGGGCCTGTCCCTCAGGGCAGAGCTGGAGGATGCTCTGCTCGGCCGTACCGGCCCGCTCGGTGACGTACTAGCGGATGTGCTGGCCTGGGAGGTCGGAGGGGAAAGTTTCGCAGCGCGTTCGGGTACCCGGCCCGCCGACGTCGAGTGGTGCTACGTGCAGGCGCTGGCCTGGTCCAACGAGGTATGCGGTGTGCTGAGCCTCACGCCGGCGCCCTTACAGGGCGTGGCCGGTTGACGGGCTATAGCTGTGCCGGTCTTGAAGTAGCAGCCCTCCTCCGAAATTTATAGCACTTGCCCTATGTCTAGCTAATAATTCTATATTCTGACCTGATGGACCCCGTGCGCAACCCTTACAGCCCGGGAGCGGGGACCCGTCCCCCGGCACTGGTGGGCCGGGAACGGGAGATCGACGCCATGGACGTGGCCCTGCAGCGCCTGTTGCTGGGCCGGGACGGGCGCAGCGAGATGCTCACGGGGCTGCGGGGCGTGGGCAAGACGGTGCTGCTCAACGAGTTCGAACAGCTGGCCGAGGGCCGGGGGTACTTTCACGAGCACATCGAGGTCAATGAGCACGGTGACCTGCCGGTACGGCTGGCGTCTGCGTTCCGCCGGGTACTGCTGGCCATGGACGCCCGTCGGCGCATCGGCGAACGGGTACGCCGTTCGCTCGGCATCCTGAAGGCCTTCAGCCTGCGGCTTCCCGGGGGGCCGGAGATGAGCACCGACGTCGACGCCGTGTACGGGCCGGCCGACTCAGGGGACCTCGCCACCGACCTGGCCGGGCTGTTCGTGGAGCTGGGCGAGGTGGCTCGCGACCACGGCACGGGCGTCCTGGTGACCATCGATGAGCTCCACTACGTCGGCTCCGCCACCCTGGAGGCGCTCGTCATGGGCCTGCACCGGGCCTCTCAGCTCCGCCTGCCCATGACCATCGCCGCCGCCGGCCTGCCCAACCTGGCCACTCTCGCCGGCGAGGCCAAGTCCTACGCCGAGCGCATGTTCGTGTTCCCGGCCGTCGGCTCTTTGGACGCCGAACAGGCCCGGGAGGCGCTGGTGGTGCCGGCCACCGACGAGGGTGTGCATTGGTCCGACGACGCCCTGGACCGGGTGGGGGAGCTGACCATGGGTTTTCCCTACTTCCTCCAGGAGTTCGGCAAACAGGCCTGGGACGCGGCCGACGGCCCCGAGCTCATCACGCTCGACGACGTGCAGCGCAGCGTCCCGGTGGCCATGGCGGAGCTCGACGACAGCTTCTTCCGGGCCCGCACCGGCCGCACCACCAACCCCGAGCGCGCCTACCTGCGCGCCATGGCCGAGCTGGGCCGTGGCCCGGTCCGTTCGGCCGAGGTGGCCGCCCTGCTGGGCAAGAAGGTGACGGCCCTCGGCCCCACCCGGGACGGCCTGATCAAAAAGGCCCTGTGCTACTCACCGCGTTGGGGCGAGATCGACTTCACCGTGCCCATGTTCGGCGCCTATATGAAGCGGTGCTTCCCCGACTTCACTTCGACCGTCGGCCTCCCCGGCTTCTAACTATTTTGGGCACTTCTAGTGGCACTGCTATAAATAACTTCCCACCCGACGCCGCCAGCTCACGGAGCTCGCCTTGCATGGCGTCGGGCCGCGGATCGCCACACTGCCCGGCGGCAGAGCTTCGACCCTAACGTCGTCCGGTGCTACCTCCGTCTATGGCCCGTTCGGTGCCCAGCGCTACAGATCCGCGTTCTCGGCGGCAAAGTAGCTCGGGAGATCGTTGTAAGAATCTCCCTGGTCGGTGACATAGACCAGGTTCCCGCCGAGAGCCTTGATCGCCTTTAGCGTCGAGAGCAGGTTGGACTGGCTCGGCCCCGAGGTGATGATGTAGCCGATCTTCATCGGTGCCGAGGAGTAGTTCGGCGGGGGATCGGACTCGAATGCGGCCAGCGTGTCTTCCATGACCACGATGCCGTTGTCCACGCTCGTCGAGAGGTAGCCCGAGGCCGGTGGGGCGCCCGCGTTGAGGATGTCGATGCCCCCGAGCGAGTGGACGTAACCGGTCAGCGTTTCGTAATAGCTGAGGTTGGCCGTGGCGCCGGTCACGTCGTCGAAGAAGATGTCGTTGACCCCGTAGAGCGTGCGCCACTCGTTGACCTGTGACTCCACCGAGGAAATAGAGTAAGTGGCCTCAGCCGTGTCGACGTACCCCATCATCGTCCAGCCGGTCGCCTCGGCCTTGCTGATCGCCGAAGCGTAGGTCGAGTCGAGCGCCGTGCCCGGCCCTGAATCGACGTTGGCGATGACGTAGGCGGGGAGGTTGGCGGGCACGGTCGTCGCCAGGGTCGACCACATCGAACCCGAGGTCGGGTCCTGGTAGGCCGGGATCAGCCACGCCTGCCCGGTGGTGCCGGGAGCAACGGTGGTCGTCGTGGTCGTGGCGACCGTCGTCGTGGTCGTGGCGACCGTCGTCGTGGTCGTGGCGACCGTCGTCGTGGTCGTGGTGGGCGCGGTGGTCGTCGGCGGCGGCTGTGTGGTCGCGGTCGTCGTCGTGGGCGTGGCCGCCGGCGCCGATGCCGTCGTTGTAGGCGATGGCTGGACCGTCGTCGTGGTCGGCGCGGTGGTCGTGGTGGTGTCAGCTGTGGTCGTGGTGGTGTCAGCTGTGGTCGTGGTGGTGTCAGCTGTGGTCGTGGTGGTGTCAGCTGTGGTCGTGGGCGGCGGCTGTGTGGTCGCGGTCGTCGTCGCCGGTGCTGTCGTCGTAGGCGGCGGCTGGACCGTCGTCGTGGTCGACACCGCGCCCACCGCCGCGCCCACCGCCGTCGCCACAGTCGTCGTGGTCGCCGTGGTGGTCTCGCTCGGGCCCGCCGTGCCGCCGGTGGCACCGAACAAGGCCGCCACCGAGCCTGCACCCGTCGCGGAAGGGTCCCCGACCGTGCCCGTAGCCACGGCGAAGACGAAGTTGTCGTTGGGGATGGTGTACACCGCTCCCGGATCGGAGCCGGCGGCGGCGTCGCCCCAGGCCAGCGCCGCGCCCACGAAGGCTTCGTCGCTCGCCGGCCCGCTCAGAGAGGGGAAGGGTTCGTTGGAAAAGCCGACGTCGTCCAAAGACCATGTGGGGTCGGTCCCGGCGTTGAGCTCCTGGAGCCCAAGGTCGACGTTTTGGACGGCGCCGGTCCAGGTCACGTCCACCTGAGACGGGCCCGCAGTGGTGACGACGCCGTACCAGACCTGCAGGGTTTGGCCGTCCGCGGCGTCCAAGTAGGGCGAGGAGGCCTCAGACCACTGGCTTACGCCGCCCCCAGAAACGGCGCTCACAGAGTTGGGCCAGCCATCGTTGATAACGGTGAGCACCAGGAGGTCACCGGCGCTCTGCGGGGACACGGACAGCTCGTACGACGTCGCACCACCGAGGTCACCGGAGAAGATGATGGGCGCGCCGACGGGCGCGATCGAGGGGCTCGCCGGGGCCCCGGTCGCCTCCTCCCCCGCCGGCCCGGGCTCGGGGAGCGTGGTGCCCACCGCAAGGGCGGCCGCCGTGCCCACCGCAGGGGTGGCCACCGTCCCCACCGGGCCGGCTGTCGCGGTGGAAGCGCCGGTCCCGCCCCAATGCCGCCACGACCGTCCATGTCCGTCGGAAGGGTGGTCCGAGCTGTACGTCGCCTGGTCCGCCGCCCGCAACGGAGCTGCCACCATGCTCGAGGGCTGGTCCATGGTGGTCGTAGGCTGCGCCGGCGTCGTCGTGGGCACCAGCAGGGTCGTAGCCGGCGCGCCCGGGGTGAGCGCCGGTCCGCTCAGGCCGAGCGCAGCTGCATGGACCGCAGTGGTGGGCGCCGGCACGGTGGTGGGGGCCGGCGCCGTCGTGCTGGGCGCGGTCATGCCCCCGGCCGCGGCCAACCGGGTGCTGCTCGCCGCCAGCCGCTCGTCACGCATGTGAGCCGGCGAAAGCGCAGTGGAACTAACACCCGCAGTGGACGTCGAAGTCTTGGCCGGGCTAGCCTGCGGTATGGCACGTCCACTTCGTGCCTGGTGGACCGCATAGCTCAGACTGGGCTTGGCCATAGCAAGTGACGCGCTGGCACTGTTCGTAGCATTGAGAAGTTGCCGCACTGCACTGTTACTGGTTGACTTCTGGGGTACCGCGCTTTGATTAGGCTTTATTGTCGTGTGAAACTGCCCAGTAGTCGCGCCCACCAGCGTGACGGCGACGCCAGTACCGGCAATAACCACGGCCCAAGCTGGGGTTTTCGAGAAATCTGGCGCCTTCAGGTGCTGGGCGGGCCCATGTGTCCTTAGGTGCTTAGCCGGTTCGTGCGCTTTTAGGTGCTTGGCTTCGTACGCTTTTGGGTACCTCACTTTCGCAAACATACTGCCGACAGCGCTAACCGTAAAAGACCCCCTTTCTTGGTGGCAGCGTGGACGCGTTCAGTACGAAAGTCGTTGCGCGTTTATTAGCGGGCGTTCAACCGGGAGCCCTGACCACGCACGCCCCTCGGAACAGGCCGACAATAACGAGGTTGCAGAGGGGGGGTGACTTGATCGAAGTTATGACTGGGGCACGCCCTGAAGAGGTCCGCTACGACATCCAGCTTCCGGACGATGTCGTCCGACACCTGCGATCGGCTGAACGCCTGCGGGCCAGGGCTACGGCAGCGCAATCGGGCGCCGCGGCGGAGGTGCGAGCTGCAGCTAGGACGCTCGCCCAGCTCACGTCCCCTCCGTCGTCGTCCCTCGGGTCGGTCCCTGACTGACCGGCTTCTAACTTTCTTTGACAGTTCTAGCGCTACTGCTATAAATCTCGAAGCCGGCGGCGCTCTCGCCGTGGGCGAGCTCCCACGCTCGTTGTGCCGCATCGGCCGCCAGCTGCAGCAAGGATGCCGAGGTGACGCCCGAGCCCGGTGGCGGGTCGACGGCCAGTACGGTCGGCCTCCCGGGCTTCGGCGGCGGTAAGGGGATGGCGGGGACCGGCGGTGCGCCCTGGGCTGTTACCGCTGCCCAACGCGCCCACGCCTCACGGGCGGTCACACCGGTGTCGGGAGCCCAGACCGTCGCCTCCTCGGTACCGGGACCGTCTGCGCCGCCCGCGTCCGCGCCTCGCCGCCCCCGCGTCCCGGGCCGGCCGTCGCCGTTTGCCACCGCGCTCGCTGCTGCCCGCCGGGCCCGCAACCCCGCCAACAAGGTGTCGCGTCCCCGCCCCCGCATGAGGAACAGCAGGAACGGGTCGGCGTCCAGCGTGTCGGCCACGAGGTAGCACACGGCTGCGGCGTGCTTGCAGGGGTTGGCCCAGTCCGGGCACGAGCAGCGCGGCTGCAGTTCGCCGGCCACGGGCAACAGGTCGATGTTGGCGGTAGCCAGGTCGTCGGCCACTCCCGGCGGCATCTCGCCGTCGAGCAGAGCGGCCATGTGGCCGACCCGGCTGGCCAGCGCCGCCAGCGTGATGTCCCACTCCTGGTCCGAGTACGTACGGACCTTGACCGTCACCTTGTACGGCTTGGCCCGCGACCCCTGTACGGAGGCCATGATGGCCCCCGCTCGCACCCCGATCTCGCCCACCGCCCCCGTGCGGGCGTAGGTCCGGCCCCGAGGCAGGCGGTTACGGTCGAGCTCCGCCCGCTGCTCGAGGGCGTCCACCCACGCCTTGCCCCACCACGTGGCCCCGAAGGGCCGCCTCCCTGCCCGGCGCGGGCCCGGGCCGGGCAGGCGTTTGGACGGGGGTGGCCACCAGCTCACTTGTGGCCCCCGGACGGGCCCAGGCTCAGCACGACCTGGCCACGACATCCTGGAGAAGCCTCTCAAACCTTTCGGCGTGGACCTGGATGGAAAGCTGGCTGACAGAGCCGGGTGCGTCATTGGCCATCCGGGCCAGGGTGCCCTCGTCCGTCAACAGCGACAGCATGGCCGCCGTGAGTTGGGCGACGTCGCCTGGTCCTACCAGGAGGCCGTTCTTTCCAGGTTTAAGCCATTCTCTGACGCCGCCGCTGTCCGAAGCGATGACGGGGCGGCCGGAGCTGAGCGCTTCGGGCCCAACCTTGCCAAAGGCCTCGACAAACACCGACGGCATCACGACGATAGTGGAGCCAGCGTAAACGGCTGGGAGTTGGTCGCGGCTGACGTGGCCGAGGAACTTCACCGGCGGCTGAAGCTCGTTAGCCTCGGCCATGAGCCGCTCGCGGTCCTTACCGTTACCCGCGAACACCAGGCGAGCCGAAGGAAGGGCAGACAGAAGGTCTTTGTATGCAGAAAGGAGATTAAAGACGCCTTTTTCGGCCTCCAGGCGCCCGACGAAAAGTACCACAGGTGGGCCGGGGGGGAGAGGCTGAGGTTGGAATAGCTGGACGCCAAGGGGGATATACGAAGCAGGAAGGCCTTCACCTCGGAGCAGGTCTTGCATGTACGCGCTGTAGGCGACGACCTCGTTGACGTTGTGGAACCCGGCCCGGTACACAGGTCGGCACACGAGCCGGTAGAAGGCATAGTGGACGAGGCCGCCCGGCGTGAGGTCGAGCATTCGGCGGCGTTGAGGAAGGCGGTAATCAGACGCGAGCAGAGACCAATTGAGAAGGCTCTTCGTGTAGATTTCCGGTCCGTGCACCAGCAATACGGTCGGTACGCCTTTGAGCTCGAAAAGAGGGGCCGGTGTTACTTGTTGCAGGGTATGCAAGAGGACGACATCTGGCCGGAACGTGGCCAGGGCGCTTCGTAATTGCCGCCGGGCGTCGGCGTTGTACAGAGTGGACCCGATTTTTTTCAGTCCTTTAGCCGGGAGCTGGCGGAACGAGAGGTCGGCGAAGCGTTCCTGTGTAGGCCCTTCGTCGCTGGCCAGCGTTGTTACAATATGGCCGCGTTCGCGCAGGACAGTGCTCAGGTCGCGGACGTGGGTCTCGGCACCGCCCGCTGGATAGCCCAGGCTGACGACGTTTAGTACCCTCACGGCCAGTAGTCCGAGGGCAATTGTGAATTATGGTCCCTGGACATGCTCCGCACCTATTGCCCTAAGGTATGCTTTTGCGGTTTGCGCTCCGGCCTCTTCCCATCGATATTGTGCTAAGAGGGGAGCAGCGTACGCCCGGACGTCCATCGGGGTGCTCAGCCCTTTGGCGATCGCGTCCGCCAGCGACGTTGCCGTCGGGTCGCACACCCAGCCCGTCTCTCCCTCGACGACAAGGCGTTGTGCGTAGTTGTCGGCGTGGTTGACAGTTATTGTCGGGGCTCCCGCCGCTAACGCTTCGACGACGGCTAGACCAAAGCCTTCGCGTATGCTCGGGAGCAGGAACAGGCGCGAGCCTTTCATCAGAGAGAAGAGAGCCACCTCGTCTTCTAAGTACCCGAGGAACGCCACCTGTCCCCCCAGCCCGAGCGCCTCAGACTGTTGCTTTAGCCGGTCGGCTTCGGGGCCCACGCCGACAATCCCGAAGGTGCATGAGATCCCTCGTTGTTGTAGGAGCTGGACGGCCTCGAGGGCCATAGCCACGCCTTTGTGGGCGATGAGCCGGCCGGCAAAGAGCAGGTCGTAACCCGCAGAGGGCGGAGCGGCGGCGATCGTGTCGAGGTCGACTCCCGGAGCCACGGTAATGACCTTGTCGGCGGGGACACCGCCGCGGATGAGGCGGTCGCGTGTCTCGGGAGAATCGGTGATGATCAACCGGGGGAGCACGGTGGCCAGGCGCTCGATGGCGGCGGCGATTACGCCCAGACGGCCGAGGTACTTCCGCCAATATTCTGGTCCCCAGAGCTCGTGCCAGGTGACGACGAGAGGGACGCGGCGCACCGCGGCTACGAGGCGGAGCGGTACGAGCTGGAGGTAAGGCATATGGTCAGCTTCGATAACGTCGTAGCGGTACCTCACTAGTTGGAAACAAGCGAGGGCGAAACGCACAGCCTCGGAAATGCTGCGCCGGCTGCCCTTGTAGAGAGGCGCGCGGCCCATAATTGCCCGGTACTCGACCCCGTCGGTGGTCTTGGTCTTTGCGCCGGGCCACCAGTGCATGGTGTAGACGGTCACATGATGGCCTTGATCGCACAACTGGGCGACGATGTGGCGGTAGCGCGTTTCCTTGCCGCCGGTGTGGTAAGGGAAGACGGCGTCAGATACGACGGCTACGCGCATAGGCCGCAGGCGGGCACCAGCATATGTGGACGGCTGGAGATGGAGCTGCCCTGGGCGCGGCCTGATGGGTTGGTTGCCATCGGTGCCGAGTGTAGCCGAGCCGTGGGGGCGGACCGGCGAGGCGGCCCTCTGTCGCCGGCGGGTGTTTTGCCCTGGCCCTATCGACGGTGACCGGAGGGGTAACCTAGCGCCGTGGCTCCCGTCCGAGCGCGCCTAAAGGCCGGTACACGTCGCGTCGATGGCTACGCCATGTTGCACATGAGGCCTCGCGCCCTGCGCAGCGCCAGCCTTAGGTTCGTTCGAGGGCGGCCTCAAGGGCTTCGAGCCGCTGCCGCGGTGGTCCTGGTGTGCGCCATGAGCGCTGGTCCGCTCGAGGGTGGCCCTGGACCGGCGGCACCGGCCCCGGGGGCGCCCGGCGTCAATTTCGGCGGCGGTGAAGCCAGCGTGTGGCGTTCTACGTACGCCCAGCAACTGGCGACGTTTGCTCAGGTGAAGGCGGCCGGATCGCAATGGGTCCGTTGGACTGTCCCGATGGACGACCAGGAGCCGCGGCCGGGTTGGTTCAACTGGTACGCGGCTCAGGAGTTGCGGGCGGCCGTGGTGAGCGGGCTGAACGTCGACGCCCTTTTGACCGGTTCGCCGTCCTGGGCGGCGACGGCGGACGGCTCTCCGGCGCCCGCCGTCTTTGCCGCTTTCGCGAAGGCTGCAGTGGAGGAGTACTGGCCCTTGGGAGTGAGGACCTACGAGATCTGGAACGAGGAGAACGATACCCAGGCCTGGGGCAAGGCGTTCACGCCACTCGAGTACACGGCTTTATTGAAGGCGACTTACGCCGCCATCAAGAGCGTCCATGCCGGGGCCACCGTCCTCGCCGGTGGCTTTGCCCCCGCTCCGGGCACCACCGACGGCACCTCCTACGAGCCGGTTACGTTCCTCACCGAGATGTACGCCGACGGGGCAAAGGGCTCGTTCGATGCCATTGCTGACCACCCGTACAGCTTTCCTGACCTTCCCGACCAGCGCGATAGCTGGAACCCGTTCACCTATCTGCCAACGCTGCACCGGGTTATGGCCGCCAACGGGGACGGCGGCAAGGGGATCTGGCTGACAGAGTACGGGGCGCCGACGTCGGGCACCTCGGGCGCGGTGACACCCCAGTTCCAGGCGCAAAGCATCACTGAGGCGTTCCGGTGGGCACATGACCACCCGTGGGTGGGCCCGCTGTTCATCTTCGATTGGCAGCCGAGCCCATATGACACCGAAGGCGACTACGCCATAAACAACGCCGACGGGACGCCCACCTTAGGCGGGCTTGCTTTCTCCGGTGCCGCTTCCGCCTATCCCGGCTGAGCCGACCGCTCCTCCAGGCGCTCGGCCAGGAGCCGGTAAGTGGAATGGTGAAGGGCGAGGAACGCCTCCATGTGGCCGGTGCCCCCGCTGCCGTGGACCGAACGCCACCGGTTGAGCGCCAGGTGACCGGCTGTCCCGAAAACTGCTGCAGGTGTGCGGTGCTCCGCCATGGCTCGTTCCTTGAGGTCCCAGACCTTTTCCACGTCGACGAGGCGGTTTACCGGGACCGCCGCCCAAACCTCGTAGCCCCAGACTTCGGTCTCGGCCGGTACGGCCGCTTGGGCCACGGCCGCGGCCAGAGCCTGATGGTCGGGGTGGGCGTCGAACAGCCACGGCCCGAATATGGCATCAGGCCGGAAGTCCGCCACATGGTCGCTGATGGCCGCGCTGAGCGCACGCAGGGATCCCGCCAGGCTCCCGTCTTCGAAGCCGAGAAAGACCGGAGAAGGCGTTCCCAGTACTGAAGCGGCGCGCTGAGCGTCGTTGCGCCGGGCTGCGGCCACTTCGGCCGGTCCCAGGTCGGGAACGGCGAGGTGCTGACCGGAGGTGGCGATGACCGTGCGCAGCGCAACCTCCCGTCTTGCCAGTAGGGCGGCCGTGCCTCCGCACCCGATGACCTCGTCGTCGGGGTGCGGCGACAGCACCAGGACGCGGCGGTGAGGGGGCAGGGCTACCAGTGGGCCACCTCTGGAATAGGACTGCATGGTCTGGAGGACTTCCCACCCGACGGGAGGCACCAGGGGACGAAGGTAATGCAGTGCCCGGTTGAACGTCCGCTGCATTACATCGACAGGTCGCCCCCGGGATGCCAAGTGTGGCTCCACAACCTCAATGGTAGTATACAAACGTGGCACTGAGGGCCCTGCAATAGGATGCAAACATAAAGAGCGAACTGAAAGTCAAGCGCCTCGAGCTGGGAGATGTCGAGCAGTGGTGGCGCGAAGCATTTCTTTCTAATACCAGCCTTTCGCCCCAACAATCCTTCGAATGGGTGAGTACCTGGTGCCGCCACTTCGGGCGTTCTTCGTTGCGGCTAAATGGTATTGTTCAAGGGGGCGAACTACTTTCGGTACTTCCGACCAACGACGACGGTCGGAGGCCCTCAATGCCGCGGAGCGCGCCCACGTTGGCCAACGACTCCTTTGCCGCCATCTCTCCCCATGCTGAGCGTTCTTTACAGGCTAGTGCCCAAGCCGTGGCCGCCGTCCTGGACGACCGTGGTGGTCGACCGCTCCTGCTGGAGTCTGTCAGCCCGGTCCTCGTCCCTGCATTACGCAGGACCGACCCCAGGTGCAACGCCTTGGTGGTCAACTGGGACACCAACCCGCGTCTCGAGCTTACGGGGGACTGGGAAGAGTACCTCGGTCGGCTTACGGGGAGCCAGCGCGCCGATGTGCGACGGCTGGCTCGTCGTGGAGCAGAGATGCAACTCCGGTCCGTTTACCAGGCCGATGAGGTGGCGGCGTCCACCCGGCTCAGCCTCGAGCAGCGTCGGCGGGTGTGGTCCGAAAGCGGCTTGGCCGACAAGATGTCCCCGTTCCAAAGGGGACCGGCCTGGGACGAGTTCCTGGTCGACGCCGCGGGTGCGTTGGCCGGCGCCGGTCTGGCGTTGGTCGATGAGCTCGTATGGGAGGGCCACGTGGTCGCCTCTACCCTTTGGCTGCAGCGCGGGGACTGGCTTCTCGGTTATCACCGCGCCGCAGAGCGCAGCCAGATGAAGTTCGGCCAGATCTTTGACGTTCTTTTGCTCCAGGACGCCATTGGTCGAGGGGTCCGGACCATAGAGATGGGCCGGGGCTCGGAGGCATGGAAGTACCACCTGGGAGCGACGGACGTTGCCGTTTGCGACGTCGTTGTCGGCCACGCCCGGTTGGCCACGCTGGCCACCATGGTGGCCCGGGTCACGCCTTTCCTGGCCCGCCGTCTGGTGGGCCGGAGCGCGAGCCGGTCAAGTACCGCCGGGCCGCCGCCGAGCCCGCGCACAGCAACGCCGACAACGCCCGCAGGGCCCCCTCCGTCGGCCATCGCGCAAGATGGGTAGCGGGGAGGCCGAGCGTCCAGGGATGAGTGACGGCGTTGGTCGACAAGTAGACGAACAGGCCCGTGGCGAAGACGATGCCGGTGTTGCTGGTCGCCAGTGCCAATGAACGGCGTACATCGTTGTCCCGCGGCGCCGGCCGGGTACCGCGCCGTGCCCGAAGGTACTCGCTGGTGGCAAAGCTGATCGAGGCGACGAGAAAGGCAAGCACGCCGCAGGTGTCGGTGCGTAACCATGGGAGGGCACCCCAGTACGGGTATGACAACCATCCGGGCTGAAAGCTGGCCACAACAAAGGCGCTGGCCGCGCACAACCCGGCACCGTACGCCAACCCCGCCGCCGCGGCTTCGAGGGCCAGCTTGTCGAGGCGGGCCGCGCCCCGGTCAGCTGAGCTGGTCACCGGTTTGGGCTCAGAAGCGTTGCCCTCAACGTCCCATCGCCAGTGCCCGTCCCCGGTCCGTGGCCGCTCTCGCCCCGGTGGCGGACCGAGCTTTCGCCGGCCTCAGCAAGCTGGCCACGGCGATCACCCCGGCCACCAAGTTGCCGAGCGCCCACGCCACGGCGATGAGCGTGAGCCCCGACGACGACCACATCTCCGCCAGGGCCACAATGGTGACGAACGAGGCGAGGTTGAGTAGGACCAACGACGTCAGCTGCCCACGCAATTTAAGCAGGATCTGCCCAAAATTGTTGAGCCCGACGATCGGCAGGGCGGCGGCTAGGACGATGAGCGGGGTCGTGGCGTTGGCACTGTAACTGGGCCCGTACACCAGCAGGGCCCAGTGTGCGGCCACCACTACGACTATGGCGATCCCTACGGTCAATGGGAGCAAGATCTTGGCGGCGCGGCGCGCCAGTGCCCCGAGGTCGGCACTTTCGTGGGAACCCTCCGCCAGCATTGAGGAGCTCATGCCGAAGGGCACAGCATAAATAAGGTTGGCCAGGTTGAAAGCTATGAAGAAATAGGCCGCCCGGCGGGGCCCGTCCCCGCTCACCACTATTACCGGCAGGACCAGTAACGGAAGGATCTGGAACACGTTGCCGACATAGTTGGCCAAGGAAAACCGCAGCGTCCGGAGGAACACGGCAATGTCTATGCGCAGGCTCGGATGGTAACCCACCCGCCAGACAAGGAAGACCAGGCTGGCCACCACGGCCATGCCGCTGGCCAGGCCGGTGGACGCGAAGATCCCGAACGCCGAGAAGGCCAGGAAACCGCCGAGGAGCACGACTTTGGTGACGCCTTGGACCACGCCATCGACCAGGAAGTTGTAGTACGCCCGGCGGTGGGCGATGAACACTGAGTCGGTCAACAAATTGGCGGCGGCGCAGCCGTTGAGCAGGACGAACGCGACTGCATTGATCAGGTGGGCGCGTAGGAACTCAACGTTCGGTGTGATCGACGGAACCACGACCAGGTACCCGACGGCGATCAGCATGGCGAGCCCGCTGCTGAGGACCAGCGCTGTATTGATCTCGGCGTTGGCGTCCCGGGACGTGGGCAGGACCCGGATCAGCGTTTGGCTGAGCCCGAGGTCGCTGACATAGGCGATCACGGACATGGCCGAGATCACCGTGGTGGCCTGCCCGATGCTCACGCTCGAGCACAGGTGCGCCGCCAGCAACCAGAACACGAAGCCGAAAAGGCCCATGGTCCAGGTCGAAAGCATTAGGAACAGGGAATTGCGGACCAGATGGTCGTTTGACAGACGTTCCCGCAGCGTCATAGCGCCGGGACCGCCACCCGTACGGGGCTCCCGCTGGTCAACGAACCCAGGAGATCCTCCATCTTGGTCACTTGGTCGTCCCAGTCGAACTCGGCTAGTACTCGGCGCCGCCCCGCCGCTCCGAGCTGGGCGGCCAATTGGCCATCACCGGCCACTCTCATGAGCGCTTCGGCGAGCGCGCCCGGGTTGGCCGGCTCCACCAAAAGGCCGTCCGAGGAGTCGTTGACGATCGTGGGCAGTGCACCTATACGCGATGCCACGACAGGTGTGCCGGCTTCCCAGGACTCGAGGATGACCGTCGGCAGTGCGTCGTTGCACGTGGTCGGGTACACGATGGTGGCCGTCGCTGTCGCCAGGAGGGAACGCCTCTCCTCGGCGCCGACCCACCCGCGGAAGCTGACCCGACGCAGGCCCAGTCGCGCCGCCACGTCTCGGTATCGCGAGAGGTCGTCGCCGTCACCGCCGACTACAAGTTCGACTGGGGCGTCACTGGTCTGGCACTGGGCGCAAGCGGCGAGGACCTGGTCGAGGCCCTTCCAGGCGTGCGTACGGTTCAGTTGGCCCAGGAAGACGAACCGCCTCGGGCCCCGGTCGCTCGGCTCCAGTGGTCGTACAGCTACGGCGTTGTTCACGACGAGCGTCTTGGCCTGCCACCGAGCGGGAAGGGTGCCCCGGACGTAGGAGGAGACCGCCACGATGTGGTCGGCCCGGCGCAATAGGCGGGCCCCGGCCGTGGCCTCGTAGGACCGGGCCAGCAAATTGAACGCGGGGTGGCCCGCCTTTAGCGTGGTGGCGGCGTGCAACACGACGACGAGGGGCAGCGTCCCGCAGACCCCCGCGACTACGTTGCCCAGCCCGGGCACAGGCACATTGACAACTACCACGTCAGGAGAGATCTCGCTGATAACCCGGCGCAAGGAGACGGGCCAGGACGGGCTCAACGGGGTGTTGGAAACGCGCCAGCGGGCAGGCACCCGCCTGATCTGCACGTCGCCGATAGCGTCCGTCGCCTCGAGCTCAGCCGGCCAGCGGACGGTGAGCACGGTAACTTCGGTCCCGGGGCGCGAGGCCAGGCTCTGCCCTAGGCGTTTGACGTATTCCTCCAGCCCTCCCACGTAGGGGTGGAAGTACGAGGAAACAAGCAGTACTTTCATGCCCGAGCCTTGGTCATCGGCCGCCGAAGATCTCGGCGTCACCGTTCGAGTAAATAAGGTCCTTGTACTTGGCCAGGAAACCGACCGGGTACGTGAAGTCTACGAGGTTGCCGTCGGGGCCGGCCGTCGAGGTACCGCTGTTCACCGTGTCGGCCCCCATGATGACGTAGGACGTGCGGTATACAGCCGTTGGGTAGTTGTTGGCGTCGATTTGGAAGGATGCGTACGGTAGGAACCGAGCCGATGCAAACGGGTCGGCCTGGACGATGTCACAACGGCAGCTGGCTGTGTTGAGCCATTGCACGGCGGAGATCTCTTGGGGTTGGGTGTAGTAGTTCTCGTAGTACTCGCCGGCATTGTTGAGGTTGAGCTGGGGCACATAACCCCCGGTAATTTGCGGTAGGAGGCCGGTCAGCGACACGAAGCACAGGCCGACCAGAGCACATACGGCGAGGTCCGTTTTCTTCTGCCACAACGGGCGCAGGGCAAATGACGCCCCGACCACGATCAGAGGGGCAAGGACGAACAGAGCCTGTTGGAACATGCGCAGGAGCCCGTAGTCGACCGACATCGTGGGCAGGACGACGGTGCCGACCAGCAGCACCAGGCTGCCGAGGGCGAGGTAGGCGTACTCGGCCGACAGGCGCGGCGACCTCTTCCACCCCAGGAGGACCACCACCGCTCCCAGGACGGCGCAGATCTGGAGCAGGCGGGCAATAATGTCACGCAGGACGCTGTTGAGCTCGTACGGGCTGACGCCGGCGGTGCTCAATCCCCGACCTAGAGCCGTCAGAGGTGACCGCAGGGCCGCAGCTGGAGGGGTGGCGTACTTGGCCACGACCGAGCTCGGGTAAAACCCGTTCTTGACCCGGTCGGTCCCTGCCAGTTGGTCTTCTTGCAGCCGCCATTGCGCCATCTCGACCGAGGGTGAGGCGTCGTTGCCCGAGGAAAGTGCGCTGTAGTTGACGTCGTTGCTCTTGGCGCCGCCTGACGTCCCGGTAGCCGCGTCGGCGATCTGATGGAGGTCGGCGCTGAACTGGGGGCTGGCGTGCACCTCGACAAACGACCAGCTAACTACGAGCAGACATGCCAGGCCCAGCAGGGCCCAGTTGAACACGACGGGGCGCTTGTTGGCACGCGTGCCCGATCTCCTGGCGAGTGCGGTAATGCGCCCCGGGGACGTGCCCTGCCGTTGACGTGAGGCCGCCAGCAACCGGCACACCGTCTTCGAGGCCACCAGACCGATGGCGCCGATCACCAATGTGCCCAGGAAGACATAGCTCGTCGAGTAGTGCGCCAATGCCATCCCCGCCAGGCAGCACCCGATCAAGGCTCGCCGGGCGCCGAGGTTGGCCCCGCCTGAGAAGGCGAGGGCCAAGATGACCGAGACGAACAGGAATGCGATCTCCTGGCGGTTGAGAAAGACAATGTCGTCCACAAATGTCGGGAAGGCGATGAACAACAGGGCACTGGCGACGCCCAGCCGGCGTCCGAACATGCGCCAGGACATCTCAAATAGGGCCACCGGCGCCGCCGCGAACATCAGCGGGAAGTCCACCTTGTACACGTACGGCGTGGCCACCCGGGTGAGCTGCCACAGCATCTGGGGGAGGATGGTGATGCTCAGGCAGGCGTCGTAACTGGTGCCGGCGGCGCTGGCGGACCAGCGTTGTGCTTGGTGGACGAGCAAGAAGGTCCTGTACTCCACCTGGATGTCGTGGCCCGTCGTGTACCACCCACGCAGGGAGGTCTGGTAGAGGACGGCCAGTGCTATCCCGTACAGGCACAGCATGATCACGTTGCGCCGTACCTGTCTTGAGAAGAACAAGACGAGCAGGGCCGCGGCCGCGGTTACCCCCAGGGCTAGCTCAGCCAGGCCGCCTCCGGCATCGTTGTTGAGCCGGACCGTGCCGGCCACGGCCAGGAGCACCCCGGTCGCCGTGAGGCCGATGGCCACCTTTTCCATCCCGCCCAGCGGCGCCCGCCGCAGATGGCCCGTACGCAGGCAGCGGGGGCAGGCGATGATGATGGCCGCGTTGAAGGCGTCTACGAAACAGAGGACCGGCGCGCTGGCCAGGGGGTGGGGGTCACCGAGCCACGGCAGGACCGTGTTTAGGGCCAGGCCGCCCACCATGAGGGCCAGGACGGTGAGCGCCAGTGCCAGGGGCAGCCTGGTGCCGAGCCCGCGGACCTTCGTATTGAGCGCCTTGGCCAGGAGCCGGGTCGGCAGGCCCAGCCCGAGCAGGAGCCCGAGGGCGGGCAGGGCCCAGCGCACGTTTGCCCCTACGGCCAGGATCACGCTCCCGATGACGCCGGCCCCGACCATAGCGAGGGTCAACAAGTCATAGCGGCCCAGGTCGGACCGTAGGGTGGGCGCCTCCGGCTGTGCCGGCGAACTGCCGGGACCGGCCGGTGTTGCCCGCCCGGAGTTACGAAATACCATCGTAAATCTCCTCCAGCATCTCGGTTATCCGCGACCACCGGAGGGGCTCTACAACATGCCGACCGGCTGCGCCCATCTCCTCGGCCTGTCGTGGGTGGGTACGGAGGTCGTCGACCGCCGCCGCCAGAGCGGTCCCCGACCGTGGCACCAGCCTCCCCGCGCCGGCCAGCGTTTCCCTTGTCCCGGGGACGTCGGTAGCCACGACGGGCAGGCCGCTCGCCATCGCCTCCAGGAAGCAGAGGGGCATGCCCTCCCGCTCCGATGACGACACCAAGACGTCAGCCCACCGGTACCACTCGCCAAGCTGTTGGGGGGTCTGCGCGCCCACGACCCTGACCTGGCCGCTCAGCGATACCCGCGCCATCGCCTCGACGTCGTGGCGGAGCTCGCCGTCACCCGCCACCACCAGCTCGGCCTTGGGCCCGAGGACCCTGACCGCGTCGAACAGGAGCGGAAGGTCTTTCTGGGGGCTCAGACGGCCGACAAACAGCAACCGCAACGGGCCGGGCCCGTACTGGCGAGGGGCCCTAGGCTGAAAGTAGACGTCGTCGACGCCATTGGGAAGGACGCAGATGTGCTCTGGCCGTACCCGGTAGCGGGCGACGACCTCAGCCCGCTGGCGGCTGCTCAAAACTATGACGCGGTCTGCCCGGCGTAGCACTGGCCCCAAGACATTGTCCTTCCATCGCTCGTACAACCGTTTTTGGCCCGTGGCCCGGACGTCCATGTGGTAGTGGGCTACGAGCGGGCCTTTACCCAGCTGCGCGGCCAGTCCCGCCAGTTCTGGCACGAAGGCCTCGGTCACATGGGCGTGAAGGACGGTCCCGCGAGGTAAACGAGCCATCCCGACCAAAGCGCCGGGGAACAGTTCGACATTGGCGACCCGACGGCTGCGGTACCGGTTTACCCTGAGGTTCCGCCGCTCTACGTGCCGGAGCGCCCCGGTGGCGCCGGCAGTCGTCGTTATCACCCATACCCTGTGGTGCCGTGACAAGCCCTCGGCCAGCCGCTCGGCCACCGTCTCCACGCCCCCCAGGTGGGGCGGGTAGTACGAGGTGATCTGAGCGACGTTGAGCACCCGGTCCCTCACGACGCCTGCCCATGGAACAAGATGTCGGGGCCGGAAGGTAGCAGTCGCACCTCGAGGGCAAACGAGCCCGTGACCGGCACCCGTAAACGCTCGACCACCACGGAGGGCGCGGCGGGGCTCAGCCGAAGGCTCCCGGCCCCGACCCGAGTAGTCCCCTGCGAGTCCGTCAGCAGGACGTTGTACCTGACGACGGTCGATGTCCCGTCCCGCTGGACAGCGAACGTCACCTCGCTGGCGACCTTCGAGGTAACGTGCACGGGCAATGCCGTCGAAGCCGTAAAGTACAACTCGTTGTACCCAACCGGTTGGCGGACCGTTGAGAGCTGGACCTGTTGCCAGATCGGGTGCCGGTACGCCACGCAAATAGGGCTAACAAGCACAAGCGCAGCCAAAAGAGCTGCGGCCAGGTACCGACGGCGCCGCGACCACGGGAGTTGCCATACACGCCAGTCCCCGCGCTGCGGGTGGGTACCGGGAAGAATGTCGATGTGGACGTGGGGTGTGCGCGTCCCGGAGCCACGCAGCGTCGATGCGAGGTCGGGGGCGGCGTGGTCGCGAGAGAGCGTGAGAGGGGGCACCTAGGCTCCTACCGGTTGACTGAGAGGTGTACTACCGGGACTCAGTGAAATTGTTCAGTGCCACAGACGGGATATCTTTCGAGCGCGCCCGAGGTGAATTTTGAGGAGCGGCCGTACGGCCCGCGTTCAGGTACACCATGCGCTTTATTTCTCGCCTACTGCGGCTCACCGAGTCAAGGATCATGCCGGAGAGGAAAGATAGGACAGCCGCCACCCCCAGGGCCCCGACAGTGACGACGGCGCCGTTATGGGAAGTGGAGGCGACGAGCGTGCCGAAGAAAACTTCCCGCAGGAGGACCGCCAAAGACCCGAGGACCAGTCCGATCATCCCGAAAAAGGTTGCGGGTTTGTAGTCTTTCACCAGCATCCCGACGAAGGCGAGGATCTTCACCCCGTCCGGTACGGTCCGCAACTTACTCTGCGAACCGGGGTCGCGCTCGTTGTAAAGCGTGTTCACTTCGCCGACAGGTAGTCGGAGGTCGAGCGCGTGGACAGTCATCTCGGTCTCGATCTCAAACCCACGCGAGTTGACCGGGAACGATTTGACGTACCTCCTGGACAACACGCGATAACCGGAAAGCATGTCCATGCAGCCCTGGCCGAAGATGTACTGGACGACTCCGGTCAGCAGGGCGTTGCCCATGCGGTGACCAGGCGGGTAGGCGTTGTCGGTGCTTGGTGCTTCTCGTCGGCGCCCGACCACCATATCGAGACCGTTTTCTACCAAGGTGCGCACGAGGCGGGGGGCCGCGGCTGCGTCGTAGGTGCCGTCGCCGTCGGCCATCACGTAGATATCGGCTTCGACCTCGCTGAACATGCGCCGGACGACCCCGCCTTTGCCGGGACGGCCCTCGTAGTGCACGATAGCTCCGGCCTCAAGGGCGACTTTCGATGTCTCGTCGGTGGAAGCGTTGTCATAGACGTGGATTTCTGCTGACGGTAAATGGGTTTTGAAGTTGCGCACCACCGCCCCGATAGTCAGCGCCTCGTTGCGACATGGGAGCAAGACAGCGATTTGGAAAGGAGGTTGCACCAAAGTTGAGCGTCGCCGCTCCGCGCCCTCACGTCTATCGAATGGGACGACGCGCGCAATAGTGGGGGAGTCGGCTTTAAGGTGCGCCGCATCCGGCCCCAAGCTGTGGGGGGGCGACGAAAGTGGCTTCGTGTTGGGATGGATATCTCGGTCGCGAAGGTCAACTGCCGTGCTGGCCTGCGAGCGCCAACTTCGGTCGTTTCCGTGCCTCATCTACATCTCTCATTTGTCACTGGTCAAAGTGTAAATGGTGTTACGTCGCCGGAGTAGGCCTCAGTGGAAACGAGGGCTGTGCCGTGAGCGGACCACCACAAGTAGTGACGATATTGTAATAACGGCACCGAAGAGTAAGCAGTTGGCGAGTTCTGCGATTATGTCGGTGTTCCTGCTATGGGAATGTAGGAATAACTAAGAGAAAATGTAAGGGTGGCCTAATAAACAGGTCCGGCACTATCGCAATGTGCCCCGCCCTGCCTGCTCTCAAGGGTGTCCTCCCACGCTCGTTGTGGCGGTAAGGGGATGGCGGGGACCGGCGGTGCGCCCTGGCCTGTTGCCGCAGCCCAACGCGCCCACGCCTCACGGGGCGTTGGACTGGGGTGGCCACCAGCTCCCTTGTTGCCTCCGGACGGGCCCAGGCTCACCAGGGCGGCCAGTTCGGAGTCGCTGAGATCCCCGATCCAGGCCTCACCCTGGCCGACTACGGACTCCGTGAGGGCGCCCTAGGAGGCTGGCGTCTTTCGCGGGGTAGATCCCCCTGTTCCGGTTATGGGCCGGTCAGAATTACAGACATGTGTTTACCCTGGCAGGGGTCGTTGCAGTGACGGTCGGGCTGGCGCCGCGCCAAGCTGACCTGATGAAGGGCACGGCGAGCTTCGTGGCGGGACGGGTGAAGGAGAACTCGATCTTCGCCGTATTGCACCGCGAGTGCCATGTCCTGTTCGCCGACGAGCTTTTTGCTGACTTGTTCGCTGACAACGGGCGCCGGTCCGTGCCGCCCCGTATCGTCGCCGTGGTGATGGTGCTCCAGCGCCTCTTCGGGCTTTCGGACCGCGACGCAGTGGAGTCGTTCGAGTTCGACGCCCGCTGGAAGTACGCGGCCGGAGGCTTGGACTTCGACTACCCCGGTTTCTCCCACACAGTGCTGGTCGACATGCGAGCCCGCTTGGCCGCATCGCAGCGGCCCCGGCGGATATTCGAGGTAAGCCTGGACGCCGCTCGCCGAGCCGGCCTGGTCGGCGGCCGCCGGGTACTGGACTCGACCCCGTTGTACGACGCCGTGGCAACCATGGACACCGTGACGTTAGTCCGCTCCGCTATCCGCCAGTTGCTCGACATTGTCGACGCCGAGGTCGAGGCCGAGGCCAGCGATCACGCAGCGGCTCGCGCCTTAGCCTTCCGCGGCTTCGCTCGCTGGGGCTGCTTTTCCGTGGTTACTTCGAGTCGTGCTCCGAGGGCGCTCGCGATCGCAGCAATGGTCTTCAGCTCGGGGTTGACCTCAGCGGTGAACAGCCTGCGAACGGTGGCCGGATTCCGACCGATCAGGCGTGCAAGCTCCGCCTTGGACACCCCGGACTCCGCACGCAAGGAGTCGAGCTGGCGCATGATCCCGTCGACTTGGGCGATCTCCTCCCGTGCCCGCAGGTACTCCGCCTCGAACTCTGGGTCACGCAGCTCCTGGGCGCGGCGACGCCCGTAGTGTCCGGTGTCAAGCATTCCGGCGGTCCCGGTCCTGGTTCGTGTGGCGGTAGGCATTCCTGGTTCCTCGTCTCATGGGTGAGACATCGTGGAGGTGTATCACCTGCGGTACGGAGGAGCAGTGTACCACTAGTGATACGCCATGTCATCACCCAGATCGGCCCGTCTGCCTTTGCCTTGCCGCTTTTGCCCTTCCGACCTGGACTAATACGCCGCTTGCGTTGAGCCGGAATCGGGCCATGGGCTCGCTCGTCTGGTACCCCTCGGCGATCTGCTGCTGGGATTCCCCTCGCTTCGCGGCCCGGAGCAGGATCGGCCGTGGGAGGAGCAGGCAGCCTCCGAGCCAATCAGCTTCCTCCTCCTGCTCGATGTCGCAGGTCACGAAGGACATCGAGCCGACGTTTTCGATCGTCCGGAGCGTGTGCTGCAGAACGATGTGGGCCAGCTCGTGCGCTTGGTTGCTCCGGGTACGCCCATCCGCGTGGAGGGGATTGAAGACGACCACCCGTCGCCCGTCCCGGCGCCGGAGCGTTGCCGCTGAGAAGGCATCGTCCTGGAGGTGCTGGAGTTCCTCCAGTCGCTCGATCGGCACCAACTGGGCCGCCGACACGATGTCGACACCCAGGTCGGCGGCGAGGGCGTCCAGCGGTACCGGGTCGCTCTCGTTACACCCGAGGCGCTCCCGGGCCCCGAGGCGATCCGTTCGGCCTCGCTCTTGAAACCTCGACGCATGGCGACTACCCGCCGCCGCCGGTGCCGTCCAGGGCCCCCGCCACCACAAAATTCCTGGTCAGAGCGGTGCTCGGCCAGGGTTTCTTCTTTGTCTCGCCACGACTTCTAACGGAACTTCTAACGGGTTCTAACGGCACGGGCTGGAACGGACCAGTACTGGCCGGTACGGACCGTGACCAATAGGGAGGGGCTACGCCAGCGGGACCGGTCGAAGCGACGTCCGGCTTGCCACCCTGAGGAGCGGGCCTTCCTGATCGACGAGCGCTTCGATGGCCCGCCACTGGCACATCACTACTTCGAGCTGTTCCCAGGTTGTGCGGGCTTCGGGAGCCGAGAGGGCCACCAGACGAAGGCCGTGATCTCGCACTGCGGCCAGCTCGGCTCGGTGGTCCTGGATGTGGCGGTCCCGGGTGATGGCAACCCACTTGGCGCGCGCCACCATGGGGATCCAGTCGAGGTCCCGGGTGTGCGGGGTGGTGACGGGGCAGAGCGGGCGCCAGCTCTTGTGGAGGGCACCGCCTGGGTCGCCGGGATAGGTGACGTCGGAGCGCAGAGTCGCCAGCAGCTTGCCTAGCCCGAGGATGTCAGCATCGGACCAACGTAGTGATCGGCGTTCATGTGCACACGAACGCCGATCAGGATAAACTGGACGCTTGCGTCGCACCGAACCAGCTTTGGCCGCCGAGATGGCCGATGCGCTGGAGGGCGCTTTCGGAGAGGTCGGCTTAAGCGCCGTCCGTCGACCGGCACCTCCGAGCGAGGGCGGACGCCCGGACTTCGTCCTTGACGTCGGGGGGCAGGTACTGGTGGTCGAGGTGAAGACCGTAGTCAGCGAGGTAGACGCCTCGAGCGTGGTCGACCAGCTGCGTCGCTACGGGGGAGCCGGGCTCGTGGCGGCCGAGCGGATCGCTGAAGGCGCCAAGGACCAGTTCGTCAGGGCCGGTGTCGGCTTCTACGACCGTCGGGGGCGCCTCCGTCTGGTCGTGCCTGGCGTCGTCTTCGTCGACGCCATGACTCAGCCGGCCGGCCCGCGGCCTACCGTTGGCGTGCCGCTCGGGGGAGAGGTGGCCAAAGAGGTGGCCATAGTGCTCATGTCTGACCCCGAGCGACGTCCTGGCCTGCGCCAACTTGCCAGGGATATCGGTAGGTCCCCCAGTTCGGTGTTCGAAGCCTTGCAACGACTACAGACCGCCGGGCTCATCACCAGTGGGCACGAGCCGCTTGTCCCGGACCTGTTCTGGGAGCTGGAGGCCCAATGGCACCGTCAGGTGTACCCTCTGGCCGCAACTCCGGAGCCCTTCGGGGCCTCGGTCACTGACCTTTTCCAGCTCGGCCTCGGGCGTGGTGACGCCGACGGCTGGTTGCTCGACCCAGAAGGCTGGGCGCTGACTGACACCGTGGCCGCGGTGACCTGGGGCATGCCACTGGTCGCTTCGCCGTCGTACCCTCCCGACTTCTACGTCCCCTCAGCTGCGGTGCTGCACCGGGCGGTCGCCACTTTGGGGAGGGCGTCGAATATGGAGGAAAGAGCATGCACGGTGAGCATGGCACCGGCGCGTCTTGTGTGCCGGCGCCGGGTGAACCGGCCGGGCTCGGTGTGGCCCTTGGCCGACCACGTGGTGGTGGCGCTTGACCTCGCCAAGGACCGGGCCCGTGGGCGAGAGGCCTTGGAGCAATGGCGACCGGAGGGGTTCGTGCGTGTCTGGTGACGTGGCGCTTCTGCAGGATGACGAATCAGGGCGCACCGCCAAGCTCGTACAAGTTCTCGGACGCCTCCCAGTCCAACCCCCATGGGTGCTGATCGGGGGCTTGGCGGTGAACGTGCGGCTCGGTCGGGTGCACCGCGTTACGAACGATATCGACACGGTCACCCACGACCCGCCCCGGTTCGTGGAACTGCTCGTCGAAGGCGACGCCGAGAAGTTGAGCGCGGCCAAGGTGCAGCTCCGGGATCCTGAGGTCGAGGTTGACGTCATGGAGTCGACGGAAGGCCAGGCCCTTCCGCCGGGTGACGAGGACCGCGCCTTCGCGCTGGTGCGGCGCTGGGCCATGCGCTCGGCGAGCGAGGTTGAGGTCGGATCAGTACGCCGAGACGGCGAAGTCACGGCACGGTCCCGCATCCAAGTCGCGTCCCGGGCGGCCCTGATCGCCCTAAAGACCGTTTCCATCCCGCGACGCAGTCGGGGCCATTACCCCCAGAAGGTTGGCTCGGACATCCAAGACCTCTACCGCCTGGTCGCCAGCCAAGGTGTGGACGAGATCCTGGCACCGTTCCGCGAGCTCGACCCGGGTGTTCGGGCATAGGTTGCCAACGCGCTCGTCCACACCTTCTCGGCGGGCACTGCCGACCTGCGCTATTCGGCGGCCCGCCTCCGCCGATACGCCTAGAACGCCGATGCCGTCGAGATCGGCGAGGACGACTTGGCCCTCCTGGGTGTGCTCGGCACCGCGATTGGAGGCTAGCTGTAAGGAGCGGATGTGGATGCGGAGTACCGGGGCTGCTGCCCCAGCGCGCGAAGATCTGGGACTACTCGAGCGGGAGCGTGTGGCGCTTCGTCCGCGGGCGGGTGCACGGTAACGAGATATGGAAGGACCGCGCTCGACACGACTGCGAAAGCGAGCCAAAGGTCGGGTTGCGCGGAGCCAAACGAGTTGCGGGCACAAGAAAGACAACCTCGACCTGTCCGAGCCCACGTACCACTGCGAGCACCGTGGCCTGACGATCGACCGGGACCTGAACGCGGCGGTCGACCTGGCCCGCTGGCCCGCCCTACAAACAGTCCAGGCCGCGGAGAAGGCCTTAGTGACAGCCGCTAGACCAGCGGCATACAAGCTAGGTCTGCACCGCCGAGGAGGCGGGAAGAGCCGGTCGCCACCCGTGCAATCCCACTTCGGTGGGGCAGGACGCTGGACCGGGACCGGGGCAACCCGGACGGCGAACGAGCACCGCAGGCCAGCCAGGCCGGCGGTCAAGGGGAGCCGGTGTGCCACCTAGCGGCACCTTCCGGGCTAGCGGATTCCCGGTCCTAAGGGGACCACGGGAAAGCTTTTCAGAATAAGCCTCTGACCGGCGCGTTTGTGCTGCTCAGAGGCTCGCGATTTGTCTGCAGTTGTGGTAGTACCTAGATATGGCGTTCATCATCGGCAAGAAGCAGGACGGCAAGACCTACTACTACCTGGCCGAGTCGGCCCGGGTGGGGGGTAAGCCCCGGATCGTGTCCCAGCAGTACCTCGGCTCGGCCGAGGAGGTGATGGCCCGGCTTTCGACGGTGGGCCCCGGTGAGCCCGATCGCACCCGCCACCTCGCCTTCGGCGATCTCGCTGCGACCTGGTCAGTGATCGAACGCCTCCGCATCGGAGAAATCGTCGACGAGGTCGTCGGCGATCGTCGTTCAGATGCCCATGGCTCGGTCGGGACCTACATCGCGCTCGCCACCTTGAACCGGGTCTGTGACCCCTGCTCGAAGCTCGCCTTCTCGGAGTGGTGGGCAAAGACCGCCGGCGACCATCTGGTACGCATCGCCCGGGGCGCCCTCGACCACCGGCGGTCCTGGGACGCGATGGACGCGATCGCCGAGAGCGAGCTCATCGAGATCGAGCGGAGGATCGTCGCCGAGATGATCGGGACCTTCGACCTCGATCTCGCCGGGCTCGTTCTTGACATGACGAACTTCGCGACCTACATCGACTCGGGCAACGACAAGGCGCCCATCGCGCAGCGTGGTCACGCGAAGCAGAAACGGACCGATCTTCGTCTTGTCGGTCTCGGGCTCGTCATAGCGAGCGACGGTGGCGTGCCGCTCGTCAGCCATTGCTATGCGGGTGATCGCCCCGACGTCACCCAGTTCCCGCTCATGGTGGAGGAGCTCGTCACCCGGTTCAACGCACTGTCTGGTGAACAGGGCGAGCTCACCTTGGTCTTCGACGCGGGCCAGGGCTCGAAGGACAACCAGGAGAAGGTCGCAGAGAGCCCGCTGCACTTCGTCGGCTCGCTGCCGCCGTCGGACCACCCCGAGCTGCTTCGCGTGCCTCGCCGTTCCTACAAGGCCGTCGACAAAGTGACCTTCCCCGGCCTTCGGTACTTCGAGACGCGAAAGGTCGTGCTCGGGGCCGAGTACCGCCTGATCGTCACCCACTCACAGAACCTGCACGATCTGCAGCGCCGCGGCTTTGCCCAGACCCTTGCAAAGGCCACCAGTCGCCTCGCCGAGGTACAGGCTCGCCTCGCTCGGGGAAAGACCCGCAAGGCCCGTGGCGCTGTCGAAGAAGAGATCGCAAAGATCCTGGCGCCACGCTGGTGCGAGCGGGTCATCACCTGGAGCCTCGCGGGCGACGGACCAGAAGAGCTACAGCTCGACTTTTCCGTCGACGACGCTGCCAAGCTGGCCCTCGAGGACGAGCTGTTCGGAAAGCGCGTCCTGTTCACCGATCGCGACGAGTGGCCGGTCGCAAAAGTGGTCGCCGCTTACCGCTCCCAATCTGGCGTCGAGGCGGACTTTCGCCAGATGAAGGGCCCGAAGGTGGTCTCGTTCTCCCCGATGTCCCACTGGACCGAGCAGAAGATCCGCGTCCATGCCGCCTACTGCGTCCTCGCTCTCATCGTTGCCCGCCTCATGGTCCGAGAGGCCGAGCATGCCGGCATCACGATGAGCGTCCGGGAGCTTCTTTCGAGCCTCAAAGGGATCGAGGAGACGGTCCTTCTCTACCAGGGCGAGCGCGGCCGACCCCGTGCCCGGCGCATACTCACCGAGATGGACGCTGGCCAGCAGCGCCTCTACGACTTGTTCGGCCTCGACACTTACGCCCCGAAGCGATGAGTTAGGTACTACACCAAAACAGCGCCAACAACTACGCTGAGCTGGTACTACGCCCCCTCAACGCGGGCTAGCCAGGAAGGTCAGGCTAGGTACCCTCGTGACCAGTTACGCGCCTTCTGTCTGCAAGGCCGCTTCGTAACGGCGCAAAGTCTTGCGGTAGATGTCCACGAGCAGGACCAAGCGCACATCTGTCGTAGCCGCCCTAAGCGCAGCGACGGCCTTACGGGCAGCGAGATCGGCCGGGAAGCCATAAGTGCCGGCCGAGATAGACGGGAAACCCACCGAGCGGGCTCCAAGTTCGTCGGCAACCTCGAGGCAACGGCGGTAGCAGGAGGAGAGCACGTCGACTTCACCCCGTTCCCCGCCCCGCCAGACCGGTCCCACCGTGTGGATGATGTAGCGGGCCGGGAGGGCAAAGCCGGATGTGGCTTTGGCTTCGCCCGGCTCGCAGCCTCCCAGCGCCGCGCACGCAGCGGACAGCTCGGCCTCGCCCGCGGCCTCGTGGATAGCGCCGTACGCAGGTAGCCGAGCTGTTCGTCCGGCGGCTCGTCGTGCGCAGTACCCTCAACCAGACTCAGGGCTCCAACCCGTCGTCGCGACATCTTCTGTAGGCGACCATAATGGATATTCTCGGGTCGTAGCCCCGACGGGAAAGAATCCTTTTAGGAACCACCGTATCGGCGACGACGGACATGCTGCAGGGACAGCTCTGCTCCGGCGATGCGAGCACAGAACATCCAGCCGCTTTGGGCGTACATTATGTATCGGTTGCGCCGCCGAACGCAGGCAAAATAGCCGTCGATCTGGTCAGATTTACCTTGTGAAATGAGGGGTTCTCGGCTAGCGCATAAAAGACATTTGGCGCATGCGGTCCTCGACCCTATCGCATCGGCCTTGCCATCAGAGCGTCCAAATTGGAGGCGTCGGCGACTCAGAGGTGCGCTCGCTATTGGGCAAGCAGGGCGGCGAGTTCCCGGTCGGGGTACACGTGGCGCTTGTACAGCGGCCCGCACGGTGTCCCGGCCAGCCGGACCGACAGCCCGAGCAGGTCTGGCTGGGTGCCGGTACCTAGGTGGGCCTCGGCCAGGAAGGTGAACTCGTTCATCATGCCGACCACCTTGCGGTTGGAGGTCTTGGCCAGGCGGAGCTGTCCCATCTCGGCCAGCTCTGCGGCGATGAAGCCGGCGTCGGTGTTGTGAGCAGCCAGGACGTCGCCCAAAGCGACCGGGAACCTCTCGGCCAAGGAGGCCGCTGGCGCCAGAGGGAGCAGCACCGGCAAGAGTGTCAGTTCGTTCACGAACAGGCAGACTTGTGGCCGCCAGAAAACGGCCGTGGCGTACCAGTCACCGAGCCGGGTAGTCGAGGTCTCCGAGCTCTGAGCGGGGATGGCCTTCACCCGGTCACGCAGTTTCTTGGTTGCGTGCACGACCAGCACGGTGACCTATTCGCTCAACACGTCGGCGTGCTGTGCCCGCAGCTGGCGGCACAGCTCGGCCAGCGGTAGCACACGCTGGTCTGCCACCGCCCGGGCCCACGCCACGGCGCCGAGACCGGCGTAGCTCCAAAAGTCGTCGGCACCCCAATTGGCGACCTCGTCGATCAGCTCCACCTCGACGCCGCCGTGGGTGGCGGCAGCGGCCAAGAGGGCATAGCGGAGCTTGCTGGCGTCCCGACCGCGGAACCGGCACTCGGGAAGGTAGCGCTCCACAAGCCCTTCGCTGGACATGGGCCGCTCAGCGCTCACCCCGCCCAGCTCCAAAGCCTCGGCGGCCACGTGCATGAACACCTCACCGGGGAACGTGTTGTCATTCGGGTGCAAGGGGCGGACCTGGTCCAGCGCGTCATAGATGTCCCCGCCGGTCTCTATCGCCCCCAACAACAGGCCAACCGCGGCGCGGGCATCATCAGGCGAAGGGCGACGCTTGGCGGCCACGGGACCAACCTATGTCCGCAACCCCGCCCGCCTCGAAGCATTCTGCGCTCTTGATCGGCACCGGCCTGAGGGCCCAAGAACGGTGCCGAGGCGTAGTACTGGCGCGCCAACAGACGAGCGGGAGCAATGAATATGCCGAGCCCGAACGCGGGGTTCTGGTTGCCGCCCAGGAAGGACCTATCGGAGACGTGACAAACCCTGTTGGAGGAAAGGGCCCTCGCCACGTAGGCCAGCGCAGGCGCCGACCAGGGGTGCCTACGGTGGGGTGCCTCAATAAGCCGGGCCACCGGCACCCCCAGTGCCCGGGCCCCGGCTTGAACTGGAGGTGCCCAATGTCAACCACTGCCCCTTCAACTGCAGTCGTACTCGTCGAGCCGGACGTCAACGCACGAGAACGTCTAGCCCTGGCCGGCTTCCTGGCCGGATACAGCGGGCTCACCCGAGACTCCTACGCCTTGGACCTGCGCCAGTTCCTGGCCTGGTGCACCGGCCACGGCACTCACCTGTTCGCGGCGCGCCGAGCCGACATCGAGCGCTTCGGCCGGGACCTCGAGGCCAAGGGACGTGCCCGGTCCACCGTCAGCCGCCGGCTTTGCACGGTGGCCGGCTTCTACCGCTACGCCGTGGAGGAGGAGCTCTTGGACCATTCGCCGGCGGTGCACGTGCGGCGCCCCCGGGTCGACTACGAGTCCCACGCCACCGCTCTTGACCGCAACGAAGTCGGAGCGCTGCTCGTGGCCGCCGGCCTCGGCCCCGCCCCCGAGCACGCCCTCATTTTCTTGCTCGCCCTGAACGGGCTCAGGGTCTCCGAAGCCACTGGGGCCAACATTGAGGCGCTCGGACTGGAGCGCGGCCCATCGGGCCCTGACCATCCTGCGCAAAGGTGGCAAGGTCGTGACCGTCCCGCTGGCACCGCGCACAGCCCGGGCCATCGACCTGGCCATCGGCGAGAGGAGCGAGGGGCCGCTGTTCCTCGGCCCAGACGGGGAGCGCCTCGACCGCCACGGGGCTGCACGCATCGTGCGCCGGGTCGCCCGTGGCGCCGGCATCACCAAGCCAGTCGGCCCGCACACCTTAAGGCGCGCCTTCATCACGGCCGCCTTGGGCGCCGGCGTGCCGCTGCGGGACGTGCAGGAAGCTGCTTCGCACGCCGACCCGAGGACCACCATGCGTAACGGGCCCGGGTGTCGCTCGACCGCCACGCCACCTACGTGGTGGCCGCCTTCATTGCCGGGGCGGCCAGGTAGCGCTGCTCACCAGATGGTCTCCACCAACCCCGAAGCCCGGACAGCCGAATCTCGCGTCACAAGAGGGACCTGAAGGGAGATCGCGGTCGCCATGATCAGCCGGTCCCAGGGGTCGGGGACACTGGCCCTGGGTATGGTGGTCGTGGCGTCCGCGATGG